>ENA-OPVV01000383-OPVV01000383.1-human-gut-metagenome-genome-assembly--contig:-NODE-383-length-41518-cov-4.704869_pt1 | contig 41518 bp, 35 predicted proteins | sample MGYA00241500_ERZ501992 | MGnify/ENA primary metagenome ERZ501992 (study PRJEB25962, sample SAMEA2043052) | human gut metagenome | biome: human gut; feature: human-associated habitat; material: faeces...
AACGTTCGGTCCCATGGCATGCATCAGCAGGAAGTTTGTAGGATCTGCCTCAGCACCAACCTTCTGGGATACACGGGCTGCCATAGGAACGGCAGAAACACCGGCTGATCCGATCAGAGGATTGATCTTTCCGTGAGTAACCTTGCAGAGAAGCTTACCAAGCATAACACCACCAAAAGTACCGCAGGCAAAGGCAACAAGACCAAGAACTACGATCTTCAGTGTATCTACGTTCAGGAACGCCTCAGCACTTGTGGAAGCACCTACAGATGTTCCGAGAAGGATTACTACGATGTACATAAGAGCGTTGGAAGCTGTTTCAGAAAGCTGTTTAACAACTCCGGACTCACGGAACAGGTTTCCGAGCATCAGCATACCAACAAGGGGAGCTGTTGTCGGAAGGATCAGGCAAACAACGATTGTGATAACGATCGGGAAAAGGATCTTCTCAAGTTTTGTAACAGGACGGAGCTGCGCCATTTTGATCTTACGCTCTTTCTCTGTTGTGAAAGCCTTCATGATCGGAGGCTGGATGATCGGTACCAGGGACATATAGGAATATGCTGCCACTGCGATCGGTCCCATAAGAGAAGACTGTCCAAGCTTACCTGCAAGGAAAATGGAAGTCGGGCCGTCAGCACCACCAATGATAGAGATCGCTGCTGCTGCTTTACCATTAAATCCAAGGAAAATTGCAAGGAAGTATGCAAGGTAAATACCAAGCTGTGCAGCTGCTCCCATCAGGAAGCTGATCGGGTTTGCGATCAGCGGACCGAAGTCTGTCATCGCACCGACACCCAGGAAGATCAGTGAAGGAAGAATACTCCACTCATCCATTAAGTAAAAATAATGAAGAAGTCCGCCAACGCCATTGGATGAATCCTCAATGCTCAGCATAATGTCCGGATAAATATTTACCAGAAGCATACCAAAAGCGATCGGAACCAACAGCAGCGGCTCAAAACCATGTTTAATGGCAAGATATAAGAACACACATGCCACTGCGATCATCAGGTAGTTTCCCCAGGTAAGGTTGAAAAATGCTGTCTGATGGATCAGGTTTGACAGGGTATTTGTTACATAAGACATTTGTCTACCTCCTGTTTAGTTCATTGTTGCAAGAGTATCTCCATTTTCAACGGCAGCACCCTCTGCAACATCGATGCTGGCGATTGTTCCGTCCTGAGGAGCAACAACCGGGATCTCCATCTTCATGGACTCAACGATCACTACGCTGTCACCAGCTTTTACGCTCTGTCCAACAGATGCAACGATTTTTACAACTTTTCCAGGAACGGCTGCGGAAACTTTAACAGAACCTGCGCCTGCTGCCGGAGCTGCTGCCTTAGGAGCTGCTGCCGGAGCTGCCTTAGGAGCCGGAGCTGCTGCTTTTGGTGCTGCTGCAACTGGAGCTGCTGCGTTTCCGTTCTCTTCTACAGTAACTTCATATGCTGTTCCGTTAACAGTAATTGTATAACTCTTCATTTTAAAATCCTCCTAAATAATGATTATCTTTTTCTGCGATTGACTTTGCGGATGGAACGTACTACGAATCCGTCTGTGCTTGTTTTGCCTTCAGAAGCAGCGATCGCTGCGGCGATCACGGCAATAAGCTCACCATCATCTGTCACATCCTCAACAGCAGGCTCAGCAACTGGTGCTGCAACCGGAGCCGGTGCTGCGGCTGCGGGAGCCGGTTTGCTCTCTTTTTTCTTTCCTTCCACAAGTCCGGGAATATATTTGAAAAGAGAGATCACGAAGATCAGGAATGCCAAGATCACAAATACAGTTCCGAGACCCATCACTGTATTCAGCGCTGCCTTCTCCATGTTCTGTGCCAGTGTATAATTCACATCAACTGTAAGAGATGTCGGGGTTCCTGATTTATCAAATACATAAGTGAAATTCGCTTTGTTTTTCTCGAAGGATACCGGAACAACAACGGTATACTGATCATCGGAATACTCCACTGTGATATCTTTCTCCTCGATATCACCTTTTTTCTCACCAAGCTCTTCTCTGGAGCCATCCCATGCACTTGCAGCACTCTGTGTGAAAGCATCCTCTGATTCCAGATATCCCTGGATATCATCCTCGGACATTGCGATGATCGCATCCGTCAGGCCCTTGGTTGTTGTGACAAGCTGACTCTTTACAGAATCATCAATCTCATCAGCAGCCCATGCAGTAGCTGTGCATCCGATCAGAAGTGCGGCCACGCAAAGAAGTGCCATGCAGACAGAAGAAATCTTTTTATAAAACTGTCTCATACGCTCACCTCACTTAGACTGTTCCATGCTTTTTGGATGGACGGTCTTCCCTTTTTGTGAACAGCATCTCAAAAGCACCGATTACATATTTTCTTGTATCTTCTGCTTTGATCACAGTATCCACATATCCTCTTGCTGCTGCAGATGCGATACCGTTCTGGAGTTCTTTGTACTCAGCTGCCTTCTCATTCAGTGTAGAAGCGTCAGCTCCCTCATACATGATCTTTGCTGCAAGGGAAGCATCCATCATACCGATCTCAGCTGTATCCCATGCATAAACCATATCTGCTCCGACAGATTTGCTGTTCATGGCAACGTATGCAGTTCCGTATGCTTTACCAATTACAACATTTACCTTCGGTACAGTTGCAGATGCAAAAGCATGTACCATCTCACCAACGGATTTAGCCATCATCTTCTCATTGCAGAGTGTAGCTTTAAATCCTGTTACATTAGTAAGAGTAAGTACCGGAATCTCAAAAGCATCACAGAATTTTACGAAGTCTGCTGCTTTTCTTGCACCTCTTGCAGAAAGAGTTCCGTCGGAAATCTCTGTCTTATTGCCATCAGCATCGTAAGATTCGCTTCTGTTTGCAACAGCGCCAACGGTAGCTCCGTTCAGACGAAGGAAGCCTGTTACGACATCCTGGCCGTAAGCTGCCTTTGTTTCAAAAAACTCACCATTATCAGCGATCCTTGAAAGCGCAATAGCTGTGTCGCCTGTGCAGCCTGCAATATCATCACATACTCTGTTCAGGTCATCTGTGCATTCCTTGAAGCTGTCATTATCTTCATTATTCTCCGGAAGCATGCTGACCAGTGTACGGATCTGTCCAAGGATCTCTTCTTCTGTTCCGATGCCATCAACAAGTCCTGTCTCCTCACTCTGGAACTGTGCGGAAGCTGAATCGCATTTTTCCACTCTGTTTCCTTCCAGTGCATTTGGAGTGTTTACAAACAGTCTGCCCTTCTTCTCCTCTACAAATGTAAAGTCTGTAAGAGCCGGTACAACTGCCATTCCACCGCCGCATGTTCCGAAAACAGCAGTGATCTGTGGAATAACACCGGATGCCAGTGTCTGTTTCAGATAGATCTCACCAAATGCCTCAAGTGCATCGGTAGCCTCCTGAAGACGAAGTCCCGCACAGTCTACAAGACCGATAACAGGTGCTCCAACTTTCAGAGCGAGATCATAAATTTTGGCGATCTTTTTGGCATGCATCTCACCAACTGTTCCGTTCAGTACAGATGCATCCTGGCTGTATACATACACCAGACTGCCGTCAATCACACCATATCCGGTGATCACACCGTCTGAAGGTGCTTTTTTTTCAGTCATGTTGAAATCTGTAGCTCTGGCTGTGACAGCCTGTCCGATCTCAACAAAACTGTTGGCGTCAAGCAGGGAATCGATCCTTGCAGCCGCTACGCTTTGTGTCGCATTACTCATTATACTATGCCCTCCATTTTTTTATTAATATAACCAAAAATTCAGCCGAGTATAATTGTACCTTTTTTTTGCAGAAAATTCAATACTTTTCGTCACGAACGTTAAAAAATTAACCCCTGACATATGCCAGGGGTCGCTAAATTAATGGAAATAATCCTTAAATACTTTATCCACATACCATTTATAGGTAATTCTGTCGATTTTGTCATCGGCGGTTACAAGGCAGGAAAGGAGTTCTTTTCCGTTGAGCTTTGCATGGAGTGTACCGATCTTCTGGTTTTTCTGTATTGGTGCCGGGAGCTTATCCGGAAGCTCCGTTTCCCATGTGATCGTTTCTGTTTTTTTCAGAAGATATCTTTTCCCACGGTCTTTTTCAGAAAGTACTGCGTGTATTTTCAGCATAACCTGTTTGGGAGGATATCCGGAACGATCGGACTTTTGCGGATATGGATCTTCTTTTCCCGGTGCTGCTTCTGTTACCGGGATCTCAGGCAGCTGCGGAAGCTCCGGCAGCATCACATACTGATAATTTTCCCTGCCATAGGAAAGAAGCTTCTTAGTATCGCTCCATTTATAATTTTTATTTCCGGGCCATCCGCATCCCAGAAGAGCCACGATAAATAATCGCTCGTCCTGTCGGACTGCGCAGACATAACAATATCCGGCATTTCCTGTAAATCCTGTTTTTCCGGAGATCACTCCTGTTTCCATATCCAGGAAAGCATTGGTATTATGTACCGAATAATGCTTTTTTCCTGAGATATCCGTGAAAGTATAATCTCTAGTCTGGGTAATATGGACAAATGTTGCATTTTTTATTGCATACGCCATGATCAAGGCAAGATCCCGGGCTGTTGTATGATGGATACCGCCTTCATCTTCTCCATCCAGACCATTGGGTGTAACAAAATGTGTGTCCTTACATCCCAGCTCTTTTGCTTTTTCATTCATCTTCTCTGCAAAACCTTCTACGGAGCCGCCGATATGTTCCGCGATGGCCACTGCGGAATCATTATGGCTTTTCAGCATCAGGGAATAGAGAAGATCCTCCAAATAAAACTGCTGGCCTTCCCGCATGCCAAGACGTGTCTGTGGCTGAGATGCCGCATTCCCGGAAACCTGTACGTAATCATCTCCCTTTGCCAGCTCCAGAGCAAGAATACAGGTCATTACCTTTGTGGTGCTGGCATTCGGCCGTCCTTTGTATGCTTCTTTTCCGTACAGCACACGGCCGGTCTCCCCATCCATGAGAACTGCAGAAAGTGCATATAGATTTTCGTCATCTGCCGCCTTTACCGGAAAGATCTGACAAATAATAAGGACCGCTGTCATCAGCACGACAGCGGCCGTACACCGTTTGCTCATAATGCATCACCCCGTACACGGTTCATATAACTGTTTACAGTAACTGTTATATTTAATTTTATGCGGGGATAGCATCCGGATATCACTTGTATCTGTTGTCTGCCGGGATCGATCATCCGTTAAAGGTCAGGTCCCATCTGTCAGAAAGATGCCCTGGCCTGACTGCCAGTGCAGCAAGCTCTTCCAGCATATCCGGTGCCTTGGCAAGTGCCTCTTCCATCAGACTGTCCAGCTTAAGAAGCTCCTCCTTACAGTCGATCTCCGGTTCCGGGCTCATAAAAAATTCGGTAATAAACGCAGATATCTTTTTTCCTGCGGGGGAAAGGGCATGTTCCGAAAGGCGTCTCTTCCTTCCTCCATCATCACATACCAAAATACAGGTGAATATCTTCATCATTTTCAATGACAGATAAATGTTCCCGGTACGGATCGCCGGTAGTACCTGGTGTATCGTCCATGCACTGAGAAAACTGGCACGGATCCCATGCGACGGATAAAAACGCAATGGATCTTTGCCGGTTTCATACATCAGCATACGGTCAAATTCCTTCTCAAAGAGCGTATGTGAGATTTTCCCCTCGGCAGCTACCTGATTGACGTAAGGATGACAGGTAGAATCCAGGATATAATGACATCCGAACCCCAGCAGGTAAGCCATCAGTGCAGGATTTTTTTCCTCCCGGACCTTCGCCATGCCCTTTTCAAAGAATTCTCTTGCTTTCCGTCCATGCATCTGCACTCCGTACTGTGTCACCGGATTTTTGGATATAAAATAATAAAACAGGATATCCGGACCATGCTGTCCGATCCGGTACAGATTTCCGTTGCTTCGGATCAGATGCTGTAATTTTGCGGAAAGTTTCCGGTAAACCCTTTTTCCAAAAAGATCATGTGCGTATGTTGTGGGCATTTTCGTCACTCCTCTTCTGTTTTCTGATCTGTCCGGCAGGTCCCGGTAAACCGGCATCTGTCCGTGTTATTTGTTATACGTCCAGCTTCAGCTGGATCTCTTCCTCTGCTTCCGCCTTGAAATCCTCCAGCTGGACCGGATCCATTTCCGGAAGGTCTTCCAGCCCCTGGACACCAAAGCAGCGCAGAAATTCTTCGGTGGTTCCCAGGAGGATTGGGCGACCCGGAGCATCCAGACGTCCAAGTTCTCTCACCAGATCATAATCCATCAGCTTATTGATGGCATGATCACATTTTACCCCTCGGATCTTTTCAATCTCTGCTTTTGTAACAGGCTGTTTGTAGGCAATGATCGAAAGGGTTTCAAGCATAACGTCTGTCAGAGTGGGTTTCTTTGGCTGCGCTGCGATCCGGATAAGAGAATCATAGTATTCTTTTTTTGTACAAAGCTGAAAGGAGTTTTCGAGCTCTATGATCTGGATCCCCCGCTCTTCTTCCTGATAACGGATCATCATATTTCGGATGATATTTTCCGTTGTTGTCGGATCCTGACGGATCGCTCTGGCAATACGGGGTAATTCCACAGCTTCTCCCATTGCAAACAGGATGGCTTCGATTTCTCCTTCAATTCGTTTGATTTCCACTTATTGTCCTCATTCCTACTATATTATTCATCTGCGAACTCTGTCAGATTCTTCCATGTGTCCGGATCCGTGATAACTTCCACATGAATATCATCAAAAAGATCTTCCTGTTCTGCATGAACATGTCCCATTTTCATCAATTCCAGAATTGCCAGAAAGGTCACGATCAGCTGTATTTTGGAATGCTGGTTTTCCATCAGCCTGCGAAAGCTGAATTTCCGGTGAGCTTTTGCATATTCCTTCATTTCCAGCAATTTATCGGAAAGTGATATTTCCTCTTTTTCGATCCTTCCGAATTTACTTCGGATCGGATCGATCTTATTTTCCTGTCTGCGGATCAAAGCCTGATAGATCGCACTCATCCGCTCCAGTGTCAGACCCCGGAGAAGTTCCTGGGGATCAGACGGTGGAGTATACTGCAGCACTTCTTCCGGAAGATCCTGTTTTCGGTAATAAACCCCTGCCGCATCTCCAAGCCTGTCCCGTAATTCATAGGACATATATTTGTACATCTTATATTCCAGCAGCTTCTGTACAAGCTCTGCTCTGGGGTCCTCCTCTTCGCCTTCCTCATTCACTTCTTTCGGAAGAAGCATTTTACATTTGATATCCAGAAGAGTAGCTGCCATGACAAGAAATTCACTCATGATCCCCAGATCTTCTTTTTCCATAGAATGCAGATATTCCATATACTGATCTGTGATCTCCACAATAGGAATATCATAGATATCGATCTTGTTTTTGTCGATCAGGTGAAGCAGAAGATCCAGAGGGCCTTCAAATACATTCAGCTTAACAGATAATGCCATAGGGTTTCCTCATTTCATTTTTTCGGAAGGTTTTATATCGATCACCAGCAGTTCCCTTGGATTATGGATCCGAAGGGGAATGGTATGTTCTCCAAGTCCAGCACTGACGATCATATGCTGATCCCCTTTGTGAAAGTCTCCACAGCAAAACGGCGGAAGAAACAGATATTGAGGAGAGGAAAGACCGTAATGTTCACTGAGGCGGACAACGCCTCCGTGATAGTGTCCGGACAGGATCAGATCCGCGCCCCATTCAAAATAGGTTTTTCCGTATTTCGGATTATGTGCCAGCAGGATCTGCATCCCTTTATCTTCAGGTTTTCCGATCATTTCTTCCATCACTTCTTTTTTCAGCTTCGGTGATCTTGGTTTGTGATAATATTCGATGGGAAGCTCCAATCCCCAGAAACAGAAGTGTTCTCCCTGCAGGACCATATCTTCACGTCCGTTCCTTAAAATATGCACACCGGCTTTTTTCAGTGCTCTTTCATATTTTGCATAATATGGCCGGTATTCTTCGGAAAGGAACATTTTATATTCATGATTGCCAAGTGCATAATACACGGGAAAATCTCCGGCAAGCTCTGTCAGCAGCTTACATGCAGTTACCAGAGTATTCGTTTCTGTGCGTACAGCCATGTCGCCGGCAGAAAGGATCACGTCCGGGGCAAGTTTTCGGATCGTCTCTGTCAGCCGGATATTGTCTTTTCCGTAGGATATCCCGTGAAGATCTGCAAGAAGGATCATCCGCACGCCCTGTGGAGCATGGATCTTGTCCGTATGGATCTCATATTGTTTGATTCTGAATTTTTTCATATTATTTTCCAAATCCGCAGTTCGGGAAAGTACAAACCGGACAGTTCAGACATAGTCCGCCTTCTCCCAGCGCGGCAATCTCCTCTGCCTTGATCTCATCATCTGCCATCACTCTGGGCAGGATCAGATCAAATACTGTTCTTTTTGCGTACATGACGCAGCCCGGAAGTCCAAGTACCGGTATGGATCTTCCGTTCCGCTCAAGATATGCCACAAGCAGCATAGCTCCCGGAAGTACAGGTGCTCCATAGGTTACGATCTTTGCTCCGGTATCCCGGATCCCGCCCGGAGTACGATCATCGGGATCCACACTCATTCCGCCAGTACAGATGATCAGATCTGCTCCTGCATCTGCGAAAGAAAGAATTGCCTTTGTGATCTCTTCCTTATCATCTCCCGGCATCACCTGGCCTGTCACCTCTGTCGGAAACCCGGAAAGCTTTTCCCGGAGTACCGGTGTGAAGGTATCCTGGATCAGTCCTTTTTTGATCTCACTTCCGGTTGTGACGATCCCTACTTTTTTCTGCTGGTAAGGGAGAATGTCAAAGATCGGAAGATTTCCTGCTGCCTTCTCTGCTGCATCCATTTTCTCTTTCTCGATCACAAGCGGAATGATCCTGGTTCCTGCAACCTTATCACCTTTTTTTATCGGAAAATCGCCATGTCTGGAAGCAATCATCATTTCTCCCAGAGAATTCACAGCCACAAGTGCATCACGACGTATTTTCAGAATACCATCGATCTTTGATACCACCTCGATCTTACCTTCTTTGATCTCAGTTCCATGTACTTTGGAAGAATTTCCAGCACAGATTTTGTAAAGGATCTCTGCAGCTTCATTTTCGTGAAGAATCCCCGGTTTTTTCTCCCACACAAAAAGGTGTTCTTTTCCTACAGAGAGCAGCAGTGGTATATCCTCTTCTTTCACTACATGCCCCTTTTTGAAAAGAACGCCTTTTTTCTCATCTTTTATGATCTGCGTGATATCATGGCACAGAATGTGTCCCACTGCATCTTCTGTTCTGATCTCTTTCATCCAAAATCCCTTCCCTGTTCTGCTATTTCTTTAATCCGTTGTATTATACATCCAGTCTGCCCTTTTTGTCAAAATATGTTGCAGGCATCACAAAAGAAATGCCTGACAGGTTCTTTCCAGCCAGTCATGGTATCCGGCCTTTTTTATTGTTTCCCCGTACAGGATATCCAGACTACCGATCTTTTTCCCATCCTGATAGTATTCCTGTGCCCCTGCTTTCTGCCCTTTTTTCACCGGCGCACTTTGTTCTTTGGGAAGGATCAACTTTTTCTTAACATTGTCAGGTTTCGTTCCATCTGTGCTGATATATCGGAATTTCCCTCTATATACAAGCGGAACCTGCTCTTTGACTCCTTTGCGGAGCTTCATAGGTTTCAGTGGCTCCAGAGCATCATCCAGATACAATGTGCATTTAGAAAAGCCGTAATTTAAAAGAGCTGCTGCATCCCGGAATCTTGTTTTCGGGTCCGGTGCGGCCATCACTGAAGCGATCAGTGTGATCCCGTTTCGTTCTGCCACAGCACTGAGACAGTATTTTGCAATACTGGTGCTGCCCGTTTTAAGTCCCATACACCCCTCATAGCTGCGCAGCAGTTTATTTGTGTTGGTCAGTGTAAATTTCGAGGAGCCTTTTCTGGTAACGTGTGTGATATCCTCCATCCAGACAGATGAATATGTAAGAACTTCCGGATATCTGCTGATGAGCTCCCTGCTCATAAGTGCAATGTCATAGGGAGTTGTATAATGCTCCTGTGATTCCGTCAGCCCGCAGCAATCCACAAAATGAGTATTTTTCATTCCAAGATCCCTCGCCCTCTCGTTCATCCTCTCCACAAAGGCTTGTTCTGTTCCCGCAACATGCTCCGCCATAGCTACGCTGGCATCATTTCCGGAAGCGATCACAATACATTTGATCATGGTTTCTACAGTCTGCTTTTCCCCTTCTTCCAGAAATACCTGAGACCCTCCCATGGATCTGGCATAAGCACTGGTGATAATGCTATCCTCCAGATGCAGAGTTCCCTCACGGATAGCATCAAAGATCAGGATCAATGTCATGATCTTTGTAATACTGGCCGGGCTTCTTCGGGTGTCAGGATCCCTGGAATAGATCACTGTACCGGTTTCTTTTTCCATAAGGACTGCACCCGGCGCTTCGATCAGCTTCTGTGCTTTTCCACTATCTTCCGTTTCTCCCCTGACACCAACGGGTGTCAGAGCCAGGCATAAGACTAAAATACAGATTAAAAGACTTTCCGGAACACTTCTGTTCATAAGCTCACTCCTGCCGCAAACATCTCTGTTCTATTGTAAAAGCTTTCCTGAAAGATTATTCCTGAAATTCTGAAAAAGCATAGATTCCGGTCCGTATTACTGTATCTTTCACTCTGCATCGCTTTGCTTTTTCAGTTCTTCGTCATACAGCTTAACACCTGTTTCACAATTTCCAGCAGCATATTTTCTTGCATAATTCGCTGCATCGATCGCCTCAGATGCATTGTTACATTCTTTGGTGATCAGATAGATCCCAGTGCGGACACAGAGCTCCATATCCGGATATTTCTCTTTCATCTGCCGTAAGAACTCCTGATTGGTCTTTAAAACAGATGTTTCCGGATCAACATCCATATCACATGGAGTGAAAAGGATAAAATGATCAGAGATCGCCCTGGTAAAATATACATCCATATCTGTTTTTAGAACGCTTATCACATACTCAGAAAACTGCCGCAGGATCTGATCTCCCACACGATATCCGTATTTTGCATTAATACGTTTAAATTTTTCAAAATCGGTATATATCACTGCATGTCCCGGCCCGTAACCTCCGATCAGCATTTTCTCCACATTTTCGCGAAATCTTGAAAAAGAAGACAATCCGGTAAGCTGATCCCGTCCGGATTCTGCAGCAATGCTACGATAAGCACTGTTAAATGCCTGGTTCTTGGCATAATGCGCGGAAATGATCTTGGTCACTTCTCCCAATAGCTTACGATCTTCTCTGGACCAGAGCCTTTTTTCCTGGCAGGTCACGTATGCAATAGCCCCTGTATAGCTTCCCTCACAGTACATGGCAGCACAGACTACGGTTTTTGCTCCGCACTGTAACACATTCTTTCTTCCCTGTTCCGAATATTCAGCCAGATCATTCTCCTGAATCACCACAGTACCATATTCATCATTGTGGCGAAACAATGTGATAAAATCACTTTTTGAAAAATGTATCTCATCTATCAAAAGCCTGTATTCTTCTTCCGAAACCCATTGAAAAACCCTGTTTATTTTCTGCTCTGCCACCTTGGTATGCAGGACTGTGATCCGGTTAAGCCGGAATTTCAGACCGATCACCTTCATCAGAAGTTCAATCGCTGCCTGAAAGCTGCTCATTTTTTCAAATATTTCAAATGCAGTAGAAACAATATCATTATGAAGATATCTGGCATCTATCTCAACACCCTCGTATAATTCCTGCTTTTCCTCTGTCTTATCCTCAAAACGTCTCAGATTATCACAGAAAGCATAGCGGTTTTTTCCATTTTTCTTTGCCTGGTAAAGTGCCCAGTCTGCATTTTCAAAGAGCTGCTGATATGTATATCCGGAAACATTTTCCGGAAGAAAGCAGATCCCCACACTGCAGGTTGCCAGATACGTGGTTCCCGGAAATTTAAGTTTCTGCACTTCCCGTATCAGTTTTCCTGCCTTTTTCATGATCGCTGCATGGCTGATATCCTTCAAAAGGATCACAAATTCATCGCCACCCAGACGCATGATCACATCATTAATGTCGAACAAAGCCACAAACAGCTCCGCAAAACGTTTCAGGACTTCATCACCGAACATATGTCCGTAAGTATCATTTACATTTTTAAAATAATCTACATCAAGCACCATCATCCCGCATCCTGCATAGGGATTTCTGGATGCAAGGTATTCATCGATCAGTTCTTTTCCGAAAAAGCGGTTATACACTCCGGTCAGAGGATCTTTCTGGGCACGTTCCTCAAGAAACTCTTCCTGGAGTTTTTCTCTGGTGATATCTCTGGAGCTTCCTATGAAGTAATGATCTCCTGTGTTTTTGTCCTGTGCTACAAATCCCCGCACTGTCAGAAGACTCGCATTACCATCTTTATTGATACACCGCACTTCTATCGTTCCGCCTTCCCGGGATGTCAGAAAATCCGTCAGGTACTTCCAGTCGCCCTTATATACATTACTGTATTTCTGTCCGCTGTTTTTAAAATCTGAAATATTCTTTACAGGCATCAGATACTCGTCCAGACGTTCATATACGTCTGTCTCCTGACAGTACTGAAAAAGCTTCAGTGTAGTATTTCGATAAATGCAAGCGTATTTTTCCAATGTATCCCGAATATCAAAAACGGGATTTTTTTCGTCTGTTTTCATCATCGACCTCCAAGAGAGTTCTTGAGTTCACAGTATTTGTAAAAAAGTATACCATATCTTTGGGTATATATGTAGTTTTTTTATTTCTTTTTACAGTTTGTTTTTTACTATATAAAATACGCAGCTAAGGGCAGGATTACTCCTGCCCCTCTGTATTTTTTCAGGAAAATGATACGGGTATGGTATTTTTTATGCTGTCATTATGGGAATATCGATCATATCTGGATTTCTCATTTACAAAAGTCAGCGATGCATTTTTGTTTTGCATTGTCAGAGCAGCCGTACCGGAAGCAATCTTCCGGGGATCTGTACCATATGCAGGTGCAGCGCCTTTTATGATGCGGACATTCTCTGTATTTGCCCGTACATCTTTCAGATAGTAGCGTAGTACCGGTTTTTCCCAGACCGTATACTGCCCCAGCGGGATATTCCTGAGAGTGACCGATAATGTTGCATAGCCATTTTTATCGATTTCATAGCTTCCTCTGGTAAAGGTCACATAATCCTCATATCTGTGAGGATTTCCGGATAGATCCGTACCTTCTGCCACAAAGGAAAAGGTTGGATTTCCATGAGCCCAGGTAATATCCTCCTCTTTGATCTTTTTTATGATGGTGATATTTCCCAGCGGAAGTGTTACCGGAGTATTCTCTGCTTTCAGATCCACAGTATCCGTATCTGTATTTTCTTTTTTCTGGAAGATTACCTCCTTTTCGTATTTGCCTGTATAGTTTTCCGGATTTTTTGTTTCCACTACTTTGAACCTTCCCTGATTGTCATCTGTGAGCACCAGCTCTTCCGTAGAGTACCATCCGGTTTCTATGTCAAACTTCAGGATGCTCTGCACGCCCAGGTCATTCTGGTAAGTCTGCTTCCCTCTATTCCACTGAAGCACGGTAAATTCCGCATCTTCCAGAACTTCCCCGGTATAGATATCTGTTTTTCTCAGACGGATCACCCCTGTATATTCCTTTTCCTGTTCATTGACAACTTCAAAGGAAAGGCGTGCATCCTTGTCTGTGATATTCACCTCTTCTTCCCAGCTTCCTGTATATCCGGGCGGAGTCTTTGTTTCCGCGATCTTATATTTTCCCTCATTATCCGAAGTCTTTAAAAGTTCACTGCTTACATAAAGCTCACTTGAGCTATCATAATCCAGAAGTGTTCCTTTTTCTTTATAGGCTTTTTTGGCTGCACTGTATTCATAAAGTGTAAATTCCGCACCCTTCAGTACTTCACCGGTCTTCGCATCGATCTTACGAACCTCTATCCTTCGTTTTTCGTTCTGATAGTTCACTGCTTCAAACAGAAATTCCTGCTTTTCTCCCGGCTTTTCCAGCGTAAAATTCTTCTGCCAGTTTCCGGTGTAATTGGGAGGAGCTTTTGTCTCACGCACACGGAATTTTCCCTGATTGTCTTCGGTATAATTAAATTTCCCGGAATAATAGATACGTTTCTGTCCATCATAAGTCAGTTTTTTTAAGGTTACGTAGGCTTTGCTTTTTTTACTCCACTGATACAGGGTGAATTCAGCTCCTGCCAGCGGATCGCCGGTATTTCCATCTTTCTTTCTGATGGATACAGTTCCGCTGATATCCATGATATCCGTTACGCTGACGGTTATTGTCTTTCCGCCGGTTACTGTAAGATTTTTGACAGCGGTGTTCAGTTTATAGCCTGCAGCGGCTTTCGTTTCTTTCACATAGTATTTCCCTGGAACCAGTTTTGAAAAAAGGATCTCTCCACCGGCGTTTGTTGTTCCGGATGAAACCTTCTGATCCTTACTGTACATAGTCCGGTATCCGGAGGTCAGAGCTTCTGCTGCAAACAGTCCGTACTGCGCTCCCTGGATCAGTTTTCCCGTGTTGGGTTCCTTCTTGACCAGCTTTGCATTGCCGTAAACCGATGGCTTTACTGAAAACGAAAGGCTTCCTCTTGTTCCCTGGTATACGTAAGCACCAAAATCCTGTACTCCATCTTTTCCTGCCTGGGCACTTCCGTCAACCAGGATATAGGAAACCGGCTGAAGCAGCATTTTGCAGGAAAACTTCTTTGTCGCAGATGCATTTAACGGAAAGATCAGAAAAAAATATGCCCCATCCTTAAGGCTCAGGCTTGTCCCCGACATCATTTTGGGATTGGTTTTCTGTGAATTATAATCCGCTGCGCTCGTCCAGTAGGCCAGCTGCCATTTTTCTGCGGCTCCTCTTGTTATGGTGATCCCGTTTCCTGCTTTTGCTCCATCTGTTACTTTCATAAGAGTACTCATCTGAAATCCGTCTTTCATACTGTCCGGAACAAAGGGAAAACCTGCAGGTCTGCTTCGAAATACACTTAACGGGATCGTCTTTCCGGATGCTGCTGCCCAGGAACCGTCTTCGGAAACATAAACGGCAGCTTTGTTTCTTGCAGGGATCGTCAATGTCTGGATCTTATCGATCAGGCGGTTTATCCCTGTATGTTCTACTTCTGCTGCTGTGGCATATCCACAGTCATTAAAATATACCTTTGACAGCGCAATATGAGTAAATACATAACGGTTCTGCCATTTTGACCAATCTATGTGACTGCAGGAGGGGTCATATCCGGTCCCCAGATCCCCCGGTCCCCCGTAGCCAAAGTACAAAAGCTTCTGGATCACAGAATTAGTCAGTGCTTTTACTGCCTCATTCTTCAGCGTCATACTGTCCAGACCATCCTGAGTTGCTTTCAGGCAATAGAGAGGCGAAACCTTTTCCTCTCCTGTATCATCAATATAATGTACAGAACGATACGTACATCCCATACGGGTTTTATTTCCGGAACCAAGAAAATCATTGGCAGCTGTCCAGATCTCATCGCAGTAAACCCTGGTCCAGCTGTCCAGATAATACTGGGACGGGGAAAGTGCTGTAGCTGCGATAGCCTCCTCTCCTTCTGAGATTACTTCCGCACTGCCAGCTTCCCGGAACTCCCCGGGAAGTGCTGCAGAAAGAGCAATGATCTCTCCGTTTTCGATATCCTGGATCAGTTCCTGATCCTCTTCACTTTCTCCTGTAAGGATTTCCGCGTTTTCTTCCGTGAATACAGTAAATCCCGGATCCTCTGTCTGCTCCGGTATCTCTGTCAGAGCTATATTTTCTCCTTCTTTTGAAACAGCTTCCGGTTCTTCTTCCGGTTCGATCAGCTCATCACTGTCCGCATTTTCAGTATTATCTTTACCTTCTTCAAAAGCTTCCTCCACCGTTTCCGGTCCAGGCAAGGCTGTCGGAACCGGCATCTCAGCCTCCCCAGGCTGATCTGTTACCGGAATATCCGGGGCCTCCTCTTCTTCCTCCGGTTCTGTCTGTTCCTGCTGCGGATCTGCTGATACCGAACTCATATCTGCTGCAGGACTGGCCGAAACCACAAGAGAAGAAGCTGTGATCATCAATGCCAGCCATGCACCGATCATTCTTCTTTTCAATTTTTTCGTCCTCCTTTCCATAGCGTCAGACTGCAGGTAAGCAGCGCCATACCAGCCATCAGTGCAAACAGGATCACAGGAGATTCATCTCCGGTCTTCACTGGTGTTGTCCTTACCAAAGAACTGTTATTTCCGGAAGCTCTTTCTGTGGCTTCTTTCCTGCCATTCCGGCGTGGAATAGGGCTAGTATCTGCCGTCTCCTGATCCTCCGCCACAGAAAAGATCCATTTCACATCTGCAGCTCGAAGAGCATATAAATTATCCAGCTCTGCCGGAACCGTAACCTCAAATCTCATGTTTCCTTTTTCTCCGCTGGAAAATTCCCCCAGGGACACGGCCTTATTGAGAGATGCAGCCAGAAGATCACCGGAATACAGCTTTTTATCATTCATGGTGATCACCAGCTTCAGCTTTTTCAGAAATTCCTGATCCTTTACCGATTTACATTCCGGTGATGTGCGGAAGAAGATCTCTGCTGCATGCTCCGTTGTATTACGTATCTCTACAGAATCATGAAAAACATCTCCCGGCATTGCCGTGGAAAATCCGGAAAAAAAGTCTTCCGGAGCCGCGATCAGTTTGTGCGCATTTCCTTCAAACTCCACCTTCAGATCCACCGGACTTTTTTTCTGAACCACAAGACCATCGGTATCGTGGATACATCTTAAGATCTTCTGATTTCCCCAGGGTGACATGGCACGGAAATCCGGTGCAAAATTTGCCGCCTGGACAGCATCCGCCACGATGGTGATCCCCAGCTTCTTATCCTGGTAGGATTCATCCCATTGGGATGGTACAGTCACACCGGTAAAAATATCCACGCTATCTCCCTGTTCCAGCTTCCTGGTATAATAAAAATACTCTCCCTTCCGGATCCATCTCGGTGACATTCCTGTAAGATTCCTGTCATCCAGACCATCCAAACCTTCCAGATCATCTGTATAAGAGATCTTCACCCTTACCCAGCAGGGCTCTGAGTGATTGGTGATCCTGGGGATCTTGGATATCTCATCTCCCGGAAGAACGATCCGGCGATCCTGATATTTCATTTCTCGGCCGTCCTTTTTTTCCAGTTCCCGAAGAGAAATATTGATATCTCCCACTGATATGTGATTGGTCACTGTCACGGAATCTGAAAATCTGGCATAAGCAGCCGTGCACGCCAGGATACTGCCTGCCACAGCAGCACCTGCCAGCAGGGCTTTAAGGTGTTTTTTCAAGCATTCCCCCTCCTTTCTGCCTGAGCAGAAACCGGATCTGAAAAATACCTCCACGCACTTTCATAATCTGAAAATCCTTCTGCCTGTACAGCTTCCTCATAAACATTGATCTCAAAATCTTTAATGTTGTCCCTGTAAGTATCATCGATCTTTTGGGGATCGATCTGAAATCCGGTACACAGAGGAGCTGTTTTTTCACCCTCGGATATTTTTTTCCGGTAGTAATAATAGCCGTCCTGACTGTTATACACCCAGTTTGCCGTATCCAGACCTGTTAATTTCACGCCTCTGCCTATATCGTCATTGGAGTAGGAAAGGGACATCCTCACATAGCAGTCTGCCTGGAACCCTTTCACACTGCCGGAAAAATTTCCGATCCGGATCTCTTTTCTGTAGGACGGACCATTCTCCATAGGCGTAGGTGTAGGATCCGGAAAATCTTCCTCGATCTCCGTTGTCACATACCCCACTGCAGCAGAATTTATCTTTTTTTCGAAGTCTGAAAAATACGCCGCAGTCCCTGTTGCGCACAGGAGCCCTGTTGTCAGGAGAAGGAAAACGGGTCTTTTTAATTTATTCATTTCGTAACACCACCGGCCTGTCCTTTATTCTGATTTACATATTTCTGGTAAGCAGCAGTTGCCTGCTCCAGAACCGTAGTCTTGTCATCCCCGGTATTGGTAGCCTGGATCGCATAAGCCCGTACCGGCATATCAATCTGCTGTGTATCCAGCTGACCTTCGATGATATTGGCAAAGGTTACTGTATCAAAAAGAGTTGTAGTCTTTGTTCCCGGCTTCAGGATGTGGTTATATGCATAGGTGTAGACCATATTCTGCCCCACTTCGGTCCGCTCCAGCTGTGTCCAGTCCTTGTTTTTGGTGAAGCTGAACAGCTCTGTTTTTGCAAGCGCATTCCTGGTACCATCCTTGGCTACCGTGATCACATTTCGGACCGGAACAGAAACTTCCAGATAGACAAATGCTTCATTTACTCCTTTATTTGCTACATAGGGGTCCTTCCGGATCACCTGAGTAGGAACCAGATCTGTATTGTCCTCCGGTTTCCAGTTAGGCTCATCCAGGTCGATATCCACTTTTCCTACGGTAAAGCTATTGGTTGCCGTTTCAAAATCCGTGAGATATGCAGCTGTTCCTCCGGCTGCCAGTGCAGTGATCACAGCAGCAAGTGCAATTCCTTTTACCAGTTTTCTGTTTTTCATCATGATTAAATTCCTCCCTGTATTTTTTTCTTTTTTGGGGTATATGCCAGATCAAAGAATACTGACAGACATGCCGCTATGCAAACTGCGGCAAAAGGGATCCGGGCTTTCAGAAAATGGATCACGTAGCCCAGATAAGGCAGGTGAAAGACTACCCGCCCGATGATCTGTGACGCCTCTGCGGGAACAGGATCTTCTGTCTTGTTGGCGTCACCTTTTGTAATAAAGATATCCTTTTCTTTTTTAACCACTCTGTGGGTAACAACGGTATCTCCGTTATGAAAAGTAATGATATCTCCCTTTTTCGGAGAAAACTCTCCTTCCTTTGTAAAAACCACAGCTCCGGTTGGGATCTCAGGTTCCATGGATCCGGAATAGACCACATAGGGCCGGATCCCGAAAAGTCCAGGAATAAGAAGCACCAATGCCATCACCAGCATCAGTCCCAGAACTGTGTTGCCGATACATCGAAAAAATATTTTCATTCCTGTATTCTGTTCTACATACGATATTTGATGATCACTTCCCTCTGCAGGGAAAGAAACAGTGTTCGGATACCAGGAAAATTCCGGCGGAGACCTGCCCCACATAAATTGAGCCATAAAAAAGTCCTCCCTGTATAGCAGTTAATATGGCAATTCACAACATGCTCCCATCACTTAAACTCACAGATTTTGAAGTGAGGACAAGCATAAGCAAAATAATAATACAGCAAAAATACTGAATGGAAATTATTCGAGCAGATATGCTCAGATGTGCAGTTCCTCTCATTACTTACAGAGGTGAAGGATTCCTGCGACATTTATTAAAAAAGATTTGTTTCAGATGATGTTATTATAGGGTCCGCAGCCCCGGAAGTCAATCAAATTCGTCCGACAGGATTCGACACTGGTTTCTCAGCGGGTATGTCTGTCACCCTATTTTTCATAAGCTGACAGACCCTGCATCCGTGCAACGCCAGATTTTTTTACAGCTGTACCAGAGAGTAAATATATTCCAATGGAAGCAGCATCAGATCACGGATTTCCCGTTCTTCCTCTTCTTTATTTCCGGAATTTACCGGCAATTCGATCCGGAAAGCCGGCTGGCGGATCATTTCTCCGTAATACTGTTCCGGCCTGCCTGTGCTCCTTCGCCCGTTCTGCGCTTCTCGTTCTATTGCAAGCTGCTCCAGCTTTCCCCTGGTACATTTTTTTAAGTGGCGTGCAAGACGGTAGCATCTCTGACCAGTGGAAAAATTCTGATCCCGCCGGTAATAAACCACCTTTTTTCCATATCCGCAGAAAACCAGCAGGCCACGTCCTCCGTATTCCTGAAAGATCCGGATCAGTGCACGTGTCTCATTTTCACTGGCAGGCTGCTGATGGATCTTTTTTCTGCTGCAGAAGGTAGTAGGAAAATTCCGTGCAGTATCCATTCCTCTTGCATTTCCCTCGAATTCATCACAGGGAACATCCTGCATTTTCAGCATCTGACGGAAAATGGGATTTCGCACAGTATTGTAGCCCTTCCGGCAGATCTCATATCCATCCGGATTGACCACCGGTATGATACAAAGCCTGGTCTGATCCAGGAGCTTTTTTACCTCATAAAGCTCGTCCACGGTCCAGTTGCATTCATATATTCTGCAAAGCTCCAGTGCCATCCTGGTAAGCCTGTCCGTCATCTGTCCATCCGTTCCGGAAAAGCCAGCCACACAGAAAATACAGGCATCTCCTTGTCCGATCTCCAGCATAGGGATCATCCGGTCATCGTGGCTTTTTCCGATCACCCGAAACTGTGTAAAGCTGCTGTAACGCCTGGCTGCCTCCCACAGTGAATAATAAATTGCTTCGTAGGTTTTATCCTGTACTGTATCCATGATGTTCCCTTCCTTCCGTCTTTATACATGTTCATTATTATGTATATTATGCGAAAGGGCATAAAAAAAGAACCGGTTTAACACCGATTCCTTTTGTTTACAAAATAATTCAGGATACCGCCGCCGATGATGATCACCAGCGCAACTGCAACCACTCTTTTCGCTGCCTCCTGAGGAAGCTGGCCCTTGGAGCCAATAGAAGCCTCATAAAAGGTCAGCGTATAATCGATCTCATGCGGGGCGCCCATGGCCAGTGTATCTGCGATCACTTCCATCTTATCATCCAGGGCAGTTACCGGGACAGTAAAAACAGAATTTCTGCCTTCCTCGCTCTCATTGAGATATTTTTCCCCATCTACGATCATATAATCATAGTTGGAGCTGCTCCACTGGAGCCGTGCATACATCTTCCCATCCTTTACCAGCATCAATGTGGGGGAAGAAACGCTGGCCTTTCCGCTTCCGCCTTCCAGCTCCACCTGTATGGAATATTCTCCGTCCTCCAGATCTGTCTTCACTGCGTTCTCTCCACCTGCAGCCAGAACCTGTATCGGGCATAGCAGCAGCATAGTCAAAAGAAGTAGCATTATTGTTCTCATCCTGTGTTTCATGGTTTTCTCTCCGTTTTTTGTTTTTCCTTCGTATCACTATAGCACAATGCCCCTTTTCTGTAAAGAACATCTCAGAATTGTTGAAATGTCTCTTCTTTTCCAGTATAATAGAGTGAAATTTGCATACAAACGAAAGGAAATGAACAGAGATGATCGAAACAAAAAATCTCACAAAAAAATTCGACAGTTTTACTGCTGTGGATTCTCTGGATCTTCGCATAGAAACCGGCGAATTTTTCGGTCTGCTGGGACCCAACGGTGCCGGAAAGACCACCACGATCAGTCTGCTTTCCACTCTGCTCCTGCCCACAGAGGGCGAAATCCTCATTGACGGGCAGACACTTGGACGCAACCGACCGGATCTGAAGCGCAAGATCAGCGTGATCACGCAGGAATATTCCATGCGCCAGGATATGAACATGGACGAGATCATGGAATATCAGGGCCGTCTTTATTTCATGCCACGAAAAGAGATTAAACGGAAAACTGAAGAGCTTCTGGATTTCTGTGGACTTCTTCCCTTCCGCAAGCGGACTGTAAGGAAGCTTTCCGGTGGTATGAAACGAAAGCTTATGGTATGCCGGGCACTTCTCACAAGTCCGGAGATCCTTCTTCTGGACGAGCCCACTGCAGGTATGGACGCGCTATCCAGACGACAGATGTGGAATCTTCTCCGTCAGCTGAACGGAAAAAATCTGACCATTCTTCTGACAACCCACTATATGGAAGAGGCACAGTCTCTCTGCAACCGGGTAGCACTTATGGATCACGGAAAGCTGGAGGAGATCAATACTCCATCGGGCCTGATCGACGGCCTGGGCAAATACACCGTAGATCAGGAAACACCGGAAGGGGCAAAAAGCCACTACTTCCACAGCCGTGAAGAGGCCATCTCTTTTCTGTCCTCTCTGGACGGACAGTGCACCCTTCGGGAGACGACTCTGGAGGATGTTTTTGTGGAGCGCGCAGGCAGGCATCTGATGCAGCGATAAGCCGGCGTCAGCCACAGTTATCTTATAATTTAACAGAATGGACGATGAATTATCATGGGAATACTTACTATTTTATGGGAAAAATGGGTGGAGTTCCGAAGGGATTTCTATAAGATCACGCTGGCGGCCATGATCGCGCCGCTGATGTATCTGATCGTTTTTGGAATGGGGATCCAGACCTCCTCACACGGAGAGCCTTATCTGAATTTCCTGATCCCGGGTGTGGTTTCACTGACTACAATGAACGGAAGCTTTAATGCTATTGCACAGAATCTGAATGTGCAGCGTCTTTATGAGAAAGCCTTTGACCAGGTTATGATATCTCCGACACCACTGTGGCAGTTTATTGCCGGACAGATCATCGGAGGCAGTCTCCGCGGTCTTTATGCAGGAGGGATCATCCTTCTTCTGACCATGCCGATCGGAACCGGTCTTGTGTTCAACGGATGGTCATTGCTGGTGATGTTCCTCAACGGTGCTGTATTTTCAGCCATCGGTGTTGTGGTTTCTTTCCTTGCCAAAAACCATGCGGATGTACCTCGTTTTTCCAATTATATCATTATGCCAATGGCTTTTTTGTGCAACACCTTCTTCTCTACAGAGAAGATCCCGGGCTTTCTTGGGAATTTTGTAGCTGCTCTTCCACTGTCACAGACCAGTCATCTGATCCGTACCATTGCTTCTGGCGGTGGAGTCAATTACCTCAGTGTCCTGATCCTGACAGTCTATCTAATTGCATTCAGCATTGCAGCTTCCTGGTTTATCTATAAGAAAAAAAATCTGTAAATTTATCTTTACAAAAAAATCACCGGCTTTCCTGTTCTTTCGGAAAACCGGTGATTTTTTATTTGTTATGCTATTTTGGCTATTGTGCGTTTAGATGTCCTTTTTTCTTCTTCTCACGATCACATATCCACCTGCAAGAAGGGATGCCACTGCCAGTGCGGACATGGTTCCGATCGGTGAGTTATCGGCTGTTGATACTGCATTCTTAGATCTGGTTCCGTTGCCTCCGTTGGAGGATGTTGCAGATGCCTCTCCTGTTATAGTTGCATCCGGATCAGAACCTGTCTGACCGCCGGTACCGTATGTACCGTCTGCTCCCGGAGTTCCGGTAGGTGTCAGTTTTGCAGATCTGAACTGCCATACTGCAGATTCAATGGTGTCTGTTTCAAACCACTGACCACCGGTGTAGATGTACTTTTTAAAGAAAATATATATGTTATATGTGGCTTCTTTATCAATTCCGTTTTTTGAAACGATTTTCCATGAATCATACTGATTCTTCTTACTAGGGTTTGACGACGTACTCCAATAAAGAGGAACCCATTTCACATCACCTTCATTCGGACTTTCATTGGTTGTTCCAGCTCCAATTACCTGGAATTCATGGGCCACATTTGGATAAAATTGAATTGGCTCTTCCAAACCGAATACCTCGCTGTCTTTTGGTTCCGGGATGTATGCATTCGGTGTGTTAGTCGGAGTTGGATCTGCAACTTTCGGTCTGGAATCTTCTTTAAATGCTATTTTCAATGGATTCGTCAAAACACCATTCTTATCTTTGATCTGGATATAAAGATCAATTGGATTGTCAGAGTCTAAATCCTCAAGACCGATATTAAATTTCTTATCAGCAGTAAACGTTGTCTGTTTTCCGGTAGATGTAAGATCTTTCGGAGTGGCGGACGTACCATTACTGTTACGAGAAACCCATTTATAATAACAGGTACCGCTCTTATTCGAAATAAGAATAACATTCGCAGATGTATGGTTAATCCATGAAAAGCCAACCCATCTGACATTTGCCGGACGCTTAGCTTCATCCAATGCAATCTTCTTTGGTGTACTTACAGTTCCATCAGTTCCTTTAATGCTCACATAAACATCAATTGCATTGTTTGCATCCAAATCTTTCAAACTGATCGTGAAATCCTTATTTTCAGAAACATTTTTCCCCTTGCTCATTTTATCAACTGTCGGAGCTTTAGAACCACGTTTTACACATTCATAATAGTACACACCTGCTTTATCAGAACGCATAGTTACAGTAGCAGATGTATGACCTTTCCATTTATAACTTACGTTGGAAATCTTCGCAGGTGTTTTAGCTGTTTCTTTTTTCAAAGTAACAGTTGCAATCTTGGTCACTGCTGTCTTTGATCCATCTTTCGCTACTACCTGCACATAGAGATCAATCGCATCACCTTTCAGGTTTTTCAGATCAATCTTGCATTTTTCATTTGCGGTGATAGCAACCTTGCTGCTCTTGGTGCTAATGGAAGGTTTATCCGCTCCCTTTGCCACCCATTTATAATAGCATGTACCACTCTTATCGGACTGGAGAACTACTTCTGCAGTTGTTGCAGTTTTACTTTCTGCACTGATTTTTTCAACCTTTGGCGCTGCCGGTTTCTGATCGCCTGCCTGTTTTACATTAACAGTCTGTTTCTCAGCTGCACCTACAAATCCGTCTTTTGTCTCTACCCAGACATAGAGATCAATGGACTTATCTGTAATGCCTGAAATATCAAAAGAAGTTTCCTGGTTTGCTTCAATTTCAACGCCAGGTGTAACAGCGGATTTATCAAATTTAGGAGCATCTGCATCTTTCTTAACATATTTATAGAAATATGTACCGGCCTTATCAGATTCGATCTTTACAGAAACTGTATTCTCTTTCTCGCTCTCCTGAGCTGTAACCCTAACAACCGGTATCTTGGAAACAAGCTTGCCTGAGGTGGTATCTACTGCATAACTCTGGTCGCCTTCATAGCTCATCGCATTAACTGCTTTTGCAAATGCAGTTGCATCTAAAGATTCAGGTTTCTGGAAAACTGTATAGTCAACTGCCGGATTCTCTACGGAATATCCAAGGTTCGAATTCTCAAATGCACCGGCAATGATGATGCTTCCAGCATTCTGATCCTGATGTCCTAATACGATATTGGATTTTACGCTCTTCTCTGCATTTGTATTTGTATAGTTCTCGATGATTTTCGGTTCGTCTGCTGCAGCATTCGTTCCCTGTTCCAGGGAAATCGTACCTGTGCTGTAAACAGCTCCGCCTGTAGATACATTATCTTTGATCTCGCCACCTGTAATGATAAGCTTACCACTGTTCTTTATTGCTGCACCGGCTGATGTGGATGAATTATTAGCAAGAGTAACACCTGTAGTCATTACAAATTTTGCATTTGCATCTACAGAAATAATAGAACCTTCTGCCTGTGTTCCATCCGCTTTGGCTCCATCGATAAGCAGTTTACCAATTGTTGTAGTGCCATCTCCATCATTCTTAGTCATGGACAAAATACTACCAGGACTTACTTTAAACATATCACCAGTTACTGTTCCACGGCTGATTGTGGTTTCACTTCCCTGCACACTAAAAATTGCAATATTCTTATTCTCAGGAACCGTAATCGGCTCTGTAAGAGCAAAAGATTCACTGAGCAGGATCTTATAGGAAGAATCATAAAGATTCTCTTTCGTATCATCAATAGAACCTGTAAAATCCGGAGCCCCATTAATCGCATTCTTAAGATCTTCTGCTGTTTTTACAACGACATTTGCTGACTCTGCAGATGTTTCCGTCTGCTCCTGCTGCGCCTCTTCTGCCTGAGCCTGAGCTGCTGCCTGAGCCTCTGCTTCCGCCTGGGCCTGAGCTGCTGCCTGAGCTTCTGCTTCCGCCTGGGCCTGAGCTGCTGCCTGGGCGTCGGCTTCACTCTGTGACTGGTCATCCACAGCCGCTCCGTCATCTGGGGTTTCTGTATTCTCGTCTGCAGTCGATGCTTCTGCCTCTGTTACCGCTCCGGTATCTTCAGCGGCAAACGCTGCGGCAGGTGCCATTCCAACAGTCATGGAACCTGCAAGCAGGACTGCAAAAAGCTGCTTTTTTTTCATTTATAAGTCCTCCTGTTATGAGTTAGTCTGTTTAAATCCAATTACAAAAAAGTATAGCACAACGCTTCAAAAAAGTAAAGCGGACCAAAGAATCCGCTTTACTTTATCTGTCTTACGGACGTACCTGTCCATTACCATAAATGATATACTTGGTGGTGGTCAGTGCAAGGAGTCCCATTGGGCCTCTTGCATGGAGCTTCTGGGTGCTGATCCCGATCTCCGCACCGAATCCAAATTCGTTTCCATCGGTGAATCTGGTAGAAGCGTTCACATAAACTGCTGCTGCATCTACCTCATCCAGAAATTTCTGGGCATGGGTATAATCATTGGTAATGATGGCCTCCGAATGCTTTGTATTATATTTATTGATATGTGCAATGGCTTCCTCCACGGAATCCACTACCTTTACAGAAAGGATATAGTCAAGATATTCCGTTCCCCAGTCCTCTTCTGTTGCAGGAACTGCTCCCGGCATCAGAGCCTTTGCTGCTTCATCTGCACGGACCTCCACATGCTTCTCCTTAAGGCGTCCGGCCAGTACCGGCAGAAAATCATCCTTCACCTTACGGTTTACAAGAAGGGACTCGCATGCATTGCATACACCCACACGCTGGGTCTTTGCATTGATCACAATATCCGCTGCCATCTGAAGATCTGCAGTCTCGTCCACATAGATATGGCAGTTTCCGGTTCCGGTCTCGATGACAGGGATCGTACTCTGGTTTACCACTGCTTTGATCAGTCCTCTTCCGCCACGTGGGATCAGTACATCCACATACCGGTTCAGCTTCATAAATTCCGCAGCCGTTTCTCTGGAGGTATCCTGGATCAGCTGAATAGCATCCTCGGTAATGCCGCAGGCTTTTAATGCCTCACGGATACAGTTGACAATGGCAGTATTGGAATGGATTGCGTCGCTTCCTCCCTTCAGGATCACAACATTTCCGGTTTTGAAACAGAGACCGAATGCATCTGAGGTAACATTGGGACGTGCTTCGTAAATGATGCCGATCACACCTAAGGGAACACGTTTCTGTCCGATCAGAAGTCCGTTGGGACGTTTTTTCATACCGGTAACTTCCCCGATGGGATCTTCAAGACCGGTAAGCTGACGAAGTCCGTCTGCCATTCCTTCGATCCGCTCCGGTGTCAGCATCAGACGGTCGATCAGGCCTTCCGGCATCTGATTCTTTTTGCCGTTTTCCACATCCAGGGCATTGGCCTTCAGAATCTCATCGGTATAAGCGACAAGAGCCTTTGCCACAGCTTCCAGGGTTTTATTTTTGTCATTTGTGGAAAGATTTCGAAGGACTGTCTCCGCATCTTTCGCATTCTGTCCCAATTTTTCAAGCATTTCATTCATTTCCAAATATTCCTGCCTTTCTTTCTGTCTTTACAGCAATATCTTACTGTGCATCGCGGTATATATTCTCTTCCGTCACAATGACCTGCGGACGGATATCCGTAGGCTCTGTGGGAACCTCCGGAAGGATCTGGAATGAAAATCCTACTGCAACGCGGCAGACCTCCGGATGTTTTTCCAGAAAACGGTCATAAAAACCGCCGCCATAGCCTACCCGGTTGCAATTCACGTCAAAAGCCACCCCGGGCATGACCATCATGGCTTCTTCCCAAGAAACCGTTTCTCCGTCTTCCTTTGGCTCAGGGATCCCGAAGTAGCCGGATTCTAGCTGACTGAAATCGGTCAGTCTGTAAAATACCATATCCTTTCCGAAAACCTTTGGCACTGCCACTTCCTTGCCGTCTTTCCAGGCTTGCTCGATGATATAGCGTGTGATCACTTCATGGTTATAATCTGCGTATGCCATGATCCGTTCTGCATTCCGGTATTCCGGAAGCTGTGTCAGGGCCTCTGTGATCCGGAGACTGTTTTCCCGGATCCAGGCATCGGTATGTTCTTTTCTGGCTTTGAAGATCTTTTTTCTAATTTCCTTTTTTTCTTCCATATTTTTCTCCAAGATTGGTGATGCTGCCATCCTTTTCTTTGATATCGATATTATTCAGATGCGCACGGAGATTTCCTTTCACTGCATCCAGATATTCTCTCCGAAGCTTCGCCTGTTCCACCTTTTCTTCCTCGGTAAGACCTACACTTTTCTGTTTATGTGCCAGTGCGTTGATCCTGTCGATCTTGATATTGTCCATCATAATGTTATTCTCCTTAAAGCAGTTTTTCGATATAATCAATGAGGAAGAATTCTTCCTTCTTGTTTCCTACAAATAATGTTCCGCAGCTCCTGCCTTCCACGATCCTGTGGATGTTGTGGAAGTCATTTCCGTTGGCAATGACCATGTCCGCTCCTGCCGCAGTGGCGATGATCGCAGCGGTAAGCTTGGTCGCCATTCCGCCGGTGCCTACATTGCTTCCTGTGGAGGATTTGCCAAGCTTACGCATATTGTCATCCATGTTTTCTACAATGTCGATAAACTGTGCATCCGGATTGGAATTGGGATCGTCTGTAAAAAGACCGTCAATATCGGACATGAGGATCAGAAGATCCGCATCGATCAGTGCAGCAACCACAGAGGAAAGGGTATCGTTGTCTCCGAATTTTACCAGGTTCTGGAATTCGTAGGAGGATACCGAGTCGTTCTCATTTACAATGGGGATCACCTTTTCTGCCAGAAGCTGCTGGAAGGTATTCTGGGCATTCCTGCGGTTGGTATTGTTGACCATGGTATTCTTGGTCATCAGGATCTGTGCCACCATCTGATTGTATTCCCCGAAAAGCTTCTGATAAATGGTCATCAGCCTGGCCTGTCCCACAGCTGCACAGGCCTGCTTTTTCTCAAGCTCTGCCGGCTTTCCCTTCATACCCAGTGCAGCTGCACCTACCGCAATGGCTCCGGAGGATACCAGCACTACGTCTTTCCCCTGGTTATGAAGGTCACTGAGCTCTCTGGCCAGGATCTCCAGCTTACGGAGATCCAGTCTTCCTGTTTCTGCGTGGATCAGTGATGATGATCCGATCTTGATAACGATGCGTTTCTTGTCTTTCAGTCGTTCCCTGTAATCTGCGTTCATGTTTTTTGTTTCTCCTGATACCTGTATTTTAGTCTTACTGATAAGTAACGGAATCAATCCTGTCATTCTGTACGATCTCCACCCAGGTAGTACCCGGATTCAGGCGGATCTCCTGTTCATTTCCGTCGTAATAATGCGTGATCCCCCATGGAGAATCCTTCTCCCAGCGGATATCAATGGCTCTGCCTCTGGTAATAAACTTGCCCTCTCCGCCGGAAATGGCATCAATATTCAGATAGCCGTTTCCATCGTAGGCCGGGCAGGATGAATACTGAAGGATGATATTGTCGCAGGTAAGCGGTTCATTATCCAGCTGATCCACATGTTCCTTGCCAAACTGGAATCTCTTATATTCCTTTGTCTCCTCATCGTATTCATACCAGGGATGATTGTCAGTAAAATTATCCAGCTTCACAAGGCTGGCTGTGATCCCATCCGGTACAGTTTCTGTACCATCTTCTGCAAAAAGATAATGTCCGGTATATTCTTCTTTATATTCCTGACTGTATCCCATAGCATCTATACCTGCCTGAAGGTGGCTGGCATCTGTATAGGCATTGTGAGGTGCCTTCCTGTCTGTTGTGCGGAAAAAAGCCAGCTTGCCGATCTGGATCCCGTTAAGGTTATCGATCACATGCTGCTCCAGATAAGGCAGTGCATAGGCAGCCTGTCCGTAGTGGGCATAGATCGCATTAAATTCGTTGGCATAAAAGAGATAATAGTCACGGCAGCTGCGAACGGAACCGATCCGTTCCAGCTCATCGTAATCTTCGAGAATGCCCATAAGACGGGTAATATTACCTTCCACCGGCGCTTCGTAGACAACACCGGCATGTCCGATACCACTCTGGGGAGCTCCGACACTGTTGTTGCCCATCATCACGGCAACCGGTCTTCTCCGTCCAATACTCTCCGGAACATTTTCGCCGGTAAGATAGCTCTTTACCTGGGTTTCTTCCTGCTTTTCCTCATTGGGGACAAAGCCTACCAGATCCTGCCCTGCTCCAAAAGCGGGAACAGTCTGGGCAATGCAGATGCATGCAGCTGTGATACCTGCCAGGATACCTGTCTTTTTCATTCTCATATATTACCTCCTTTTCTTAAAGCGGAAGAGTTTTCCGCTTAGCTTTTCCGTGGGACAGCCCGCAGTCATTCGCTGTACTAACGGTTAATCCCCAGCTCCTTCAGTGCCGCTGCCTGCTTGGCTTCCATGACCTTCGCCTCATCCTCTGTCATATGATCATAACCCAGAAGATGCAGCATACTGTGTGCTACCAGGAAACAGAATTCCCTTGTCACACTATGTCCGTATTCCTCTGCCTGGGCAAAAACCTTGGGCACGGAGATCATGATATCTCCAAGAAGGAGTTCATCACTGTCCAGATCAAAATAGGACTCATCCTCTTCCACAACGGAATAATCCGCCGGTGTCTCAAAGGGGATCATAGGAAATGACAGCACATCCGTAGGAGCCTGGATATTCCGGAATTCTGTATTTACCCTCTTGATCTCCTCGTTGTCTGTCAGGACAAGATTGACCTGTCCGTCATAGGGACATTTCTCCATTTCAAGAACCTTGTCCGCAACCTGGGATGCAAGGGCAGCATAGTCAATGCCCAGCTCCTGATCTGTCTCATATTCGATATTTATGGTCATCTTCTGTACTCCTTATTTTTTACAGCATACCTGTCATCCTTCCTGGATTTGGCAGGCTTCTGTTTTTTTTCATAATCGTCATAGGCCTGTACGATCTGCTGTACAAGTGGGTGACGTACAACATCCTTGCTGGTCAGCTGACAGAATCCGATGTCATCGATCTTCTTCAGCACCTTCATCGCCACATCCAGACCAGATGTGGCATCCCTGGGAAGGTCCTTCTGGGATGCATCTCCTGTGATGATCACCTTGGAACCGAAGCCGATCCTGGTCAGGAACATCTTCATCTGGGCAGGTGTGGTATTCTGTGCCTCATCCAGGATGATGAAGGCATTATCCAGTGTACGTCCCCTCATATAGGCAAGAGGGGCAACCTCGATGAGCCCCTTCTCCATGTTTTTGGCAAAGCTGTCTGCGCCCATGATCTGATACAATGCGTCATAAAGAGGACGCAGATAGGGATCGACCTTGCTCTGGAGATCGCCAGGAAGGAATCCCAGCTTCTCGCCTGCCTCAATGGCGGGTCTGGTAAGAATGATCCTGGAAACCTCCTCATTGCGAAAAGCAGTTACTGCCATAGCCATGGCAAGATAGGTTTTGCCGGTTCCGGCAGGTCCCACACCGAACACGATCATCTTCTTACGGATCTGTTCCACATAATCCTTCTGTCCGAGAGTCTTGGGCTTGATGGGTCTGCCCTGTATGGTATTACAGATAAAATCCTTGTCGATCTCCTCCATCACGGAGCCGATCTTCTCCATGGCAAGGGAAAGTGCGTAATTCACATTCTGCTGTGTGATGGTATTGCCTCTGCCCGCAAGTGTGTTCAGTTCCTCCACGATCGCCCTAGCCTGTGTGGCTCCCTCCTGGCTTCCCAGGATCTTAAGAGAACCGTCACGGAAGATCATGGTTACGTTCAGAGTACGTTCGATCAGCTTCAGATGCTCGTCAAACTGTCCGAAAATATTCGCCTGGCGGTCTGCCGGCACATCCACATATAATTCGATAATGCTGCTAGCCATCCTCTGGTGTCCTTTCTTTTGGCTGCGTCTTTTTTTCTGTGGGGGCTTCTCTTCCGGTCCGTTCAATGACGGTAAGAGTGCCTCTGCTGACACAGTCCTGGTGATTTATTTCTATTTTAACATTATTTTCAGATATTTGAACCCCTTTTTCTATTAATTTTTCTTCATAGGCATAAAGCCTTTGTATAGCCTGTTTTTTTGCGGCATCCTCTGTCAGCTGCTCTTTCTGTACTTCGTACTTCCTGGTCGCAGCGATCCCCAGGGTAACAGGAGAACGAAAAATCCCGATACTGAAAAGAGGTTCCCGACTGACGAGGCGTTCCTCATTTTGTTTCAGAGGAGAGGAAAAGTCCAGAAACCAGTTTCCCAGCTGAAAAAAAAGCCTTGTTTTCTTTTTATCAGACCATACCTTTTTCTCTATGTCCAACGGAAAGGTATCGTAATAGGCAATGGTATGTCGGATGTAAATATCCGCATCTGCCTGAACATATGCATAGCGGATGACCTCCTGACTGTCATCGGTGATGTCCACGATCCCGGAAACCAGTTCCTGGCCTTTTTTTATCTCATCCCCGGCCCTGACAAGAGGAGTTCCCTGCCGTGTGACCATGGAATCGATCACACCGTCCAGAGTTGAAAACAAATTGCAGGATTTTTCTTCCGGCTCTGCTTTTTCTCCGGCAGTTCCCTCCCGGATCTCAAAACGCAGGCCCGTTCCCGAAAATCCGGCAGACACCCAGGTGATCTCCGGAAATTCTCTTCGCAGGGAAGCTGCAAGTGCACTGCAGCTGATCTTCTTTCTGGATACTCCGAAACAGACCCCCTGCTCTTTCAGAAAGCTCATCAGCTGGGGTGTGGGATTTAAAATATTTCCCCGGATCTCAACGTTCCACACTCTGCCTGACAGAAAAAAAAGAAGGCAGAAAACTGCCAGAAACCCCGCGGGGATCATTTTTCTTCTTTTACAGAAAAGCAGAAAAAACAAAGGTCCTCTTTTTTTCAGGATGTGGATATGTACCCCTGTTTTTCTCCGCAATGGCGAAATCTGCAGAAAATCCACTACCTTCATGGTGAGCTGAAGCTCTGTTTCGCCGGTACGGATGATCCTTTTCAGATCCATTTCCCTGCCTCTGCACAGATTCACAAACCGCTGGCACTGCTGCCCCTTAACCGAAACCCGCACAAAACCTGGAATCATTACTTATTTCCCTCCTCCAGCGTGATGCTTTCGATCTGCCCGCGGATACAAAGTTCAAGGGGTGTGTAGCAGGGTATCACAAGGTGTTTCCCACGGATCACAAGTCTGCCGGAGGAGGTGAGTACCAGGATCTCTTCCCTTGTATAGCTCTGGATATTCCGGTAATTTTCGATCACTGCCCGGCGTTTTCCCGTAAGTATCACCTGCACCTCCCGAAATGCCGGTTCCCCGGGAAGCTCCAGAAAAGCTGACATTTTTCTCATTAAAAAAATCCTCCGGCTTTTATCATTAATCTATGCCGGAGGATTTCTTCTTATGTATCTTTCGCTGTATCTGCTTTTTGTCTTTTATCTGCGGATCAGCACCATGGAAAACCAGAGAATGGTATTTCCACCCAGATTATATTCCATAGCTTCCTTTTCTACGATCTCACTGACTACCACGCCATAGCTTTCCAGACATGGATGCATATGCTCCGGAAAACGGCATGGTTTTCCGTCCAGATAGGCACAGCGTTCACAGAAGTCACAGGATTCCGTGGAAAGCGTAAAGGTCTCATAGCCCTCTCCCTCCAGAAAATCACGTACCTTCTCTGTAAGCGCTTCGTGTTCCATTCTTGTGGAAAGCATCTCCTTCATGTTCATGATATCCGATACCTCCGCAACGCTGGAAAAGAAAACTGCTTTCGGATAGCTCCGGATCTTCTTTTCGCATTCTGACAGTTCTCCCACTGCCGGAGGACAGGCCCATGTGCTCCCATAACGTTCACATTCCTGTTTACAGATCGTACGCACACGTGACTGTACTTTAATATCCCCGGTATCCAGCACACGATACTCAAAAATGGGATACTGGGAAATAAACTCATCAAATTTTTCTTTTATACTGTTCATACCTTTAAGATCTCCTGTTCTCCAAAAAGGCTCATAACTGCTGCCTCATAGTCACCAAAATGCTGGGATTTTTTGATCTTTTTCAGATATCTGGCATAATTGGTAAAGCCTGGTGCCATATAACTCCACAATTCCTTCATGCGGAAAAGTACATTTCGTTCTCCGGAAAGATATTCCTGATAATCCCGGTAAAGACGGTCATGGAACTGTCGCAGCTTTTTCCGGTATTCTTCCCGATGATCCTCTCCGTCTTCTTTTTGCATAATGGCATCCAGAAGATAGGGCCTTGCGATCAGGCCTCTTCCGTACATGACGCTGTCTGCATCCGGAAATTTCTCCCGGATTTCCTGATAAGCCTCCACTGAAAAAATATCCCCGTTATATCCCAAGGGAACCTTCAGCTTTTCCCTTGCCTCCTCATACAGTCCATATCTGGGAACTCCCTTATAATGATCCTTCAGAAGGCGTGGATGGATGATCAGCTCCTTCAGCGGATATCTGCCGTAGATCTCAAGAAGCCGTTCCCAGTCTTCCTCATAATCCGTTCCCACTCTCGTTTTTATGGAAATCTCCATCCCGGTCTTTTCGAAGATCTCATCCAGAAAACGTTCCAGCTTATCCGGCTCGCCCAGGAAACCGGCACCCTTTCCCTTGGCTGTGACAGTTCCCGAGGGGCATCCCAGATTGAGATTTACTTCCCTGTGTCCGTATTCATCCCGGAAGATATGGGCTGTTTTCACAAAATCCTCCGCATTGTTGGTCAGGATCTGGGGGATCACCGGAAGATCTCCGTTGGTTTCCGGTGATACCTCTTTGATCTCCTTGCTGCTGAGACGTTTATTGGGCTTGGCAGTGATGAAGGGAGTAAAGTATTTATCCATGGGATAAAAACAGTCATGATATGCATTCCGGTAGACCCAGTTGGTTACGCCCTCCATAGGTGCCAGATAATTCTTCATTGTTTATCCTCCTTCATCCGGAAATAGATCTGCTTTCTCCCTCCGCTTCCTGTGGGGATCCTGCCTGTCTCATAATTTCCCAGAGATTTGATAAAGGGGGTCAGCTTGGAATATCCGTAATTACGCACATCAAAATCCGGAAGTCGTTTCCCAAGCTGGTCGCCCAGCTGTCCGGAGGAAAGCCATCCCTCTTCGTCAGAAAATTTCTCGATGATGGCATTAATGGCCTTGCGCACCCGCTTGAGATCTTTGTTCTTCCTGGAGCCGGAGCTGCTCTGTTTGCTGCTGTTTCCGGATTTTTTAGCTTCTGCTGCAGTAGCCAGATCTTCCTTCTTCTCTTCCTCCTGCTGGTTGCGGTAGAGAAGATCCAGATATTTAAACTGGTTGCATGCGGAAATAAACGGCTTCGGCGTCTTCTCCTCACCCATACCCAGGACCAGCATTCCGGATTCCCGGAGCCTTGCTGCCAGACGGGTGAAATCACTGTCCGAAGAAACAATACAATATCCATCCACATTTCCGGAATACAGAATATCCATGGCATCAATGATCATCGCCGAATCGGTGGCATTTTTTCCGGTGGTATAGCTGTACTGCTGGATAGGAATGATGGAATCCTCCAGAAGAACCTTTTTCCAGGAGGAAAGCCGTGCACTGGTCCAGTCTCCATAGATCCGTTTGTAGGTGGCTATGCCGATGTTTGCCACTTCATCCACGATGATCTTGATGTATTTGTCTGATACATTATCTGCATCGATCAGTATTGCAATTCTTAATTCGTTGTCCATAAATCCAACCTTTTCTGTTTAATCTGTGCCGTCTCCGATGCGGATCAATGCTCCAGCATGATCTTGAGGATCTCTCTGTCTGTTTCCTTCATACCGTCTTTTCCGATCTGTCCCACACAGCTGATGGTCTCTGCGGTTTCTTCCTGGAGAATTCCTGTATAAGGTGCATAAGACTGCCCGTTCATGGCAAGATGATGCGCCAGGAAGGCTGCGTCAAGACAGGCTGCGATCTTGGCAGCACAGGAAATCTTGGCCCCATCACAGATGATTCCCGGAATATTGGCAAGGGTATTCTCGATCGTTTTTTTGATCAGGGAAATATCTCCGCCTACCATATAGGTAATGGCAGCTCCGGCTGCACAGGAGGCCGATACCGCACCGCAGAAGGCAGACAGCTTCCCTATATATTGTTTCTGATAAACTGTGAGAAGATTGGAAAACACCAGCGCCCTGTAGAGGCTGTAATCCGGCAGCTCCATCTCTCTTGCATAGACGATCAGCGGAACAGAGCATGCAATTCCCTGATTTCCGCTTCCGGAATTGATGACAACCGGCATATCACAGCCACCCATACGTGCCTCAGAAGCCGCTGCAGTAAGACTTCTCATTCTGGTGAGCATATCGTGAGAATAATTTTCACGGATCACGCGCCCGATACCCAGGCCGTATTTTCCGGTCATTCCCTCATGAGCAATGGCCATATTGCTTCTGATCTGCGCATCCAGAAGCTCCTTTACATCGGAAAGCTCTACGGTATCTGCAAATTCCCGAATATCCTCCAGATTTAACAGGCCGCGGTCCGTCTCTTCCTTTTCTTCCACTGCTTTATCTGCATCAAGGAGGATCTCTCCGTTTTTGCTGATCCTGGTCACGTTAATATGGTCGTATTTGATCTCCAGGCTGACGGCATCTTCACCGGCATACATTTCGATGATAATGTGAAGGACTACCGGCGTGTCCAGAAGCTCCACCTTACAGATATCTGCCTCCAGAAGTTCCCGGCAGCGTGCCCTGCCCTTTTCATCGACTTTGGAAAGAACTTCCATATTCAGTGAGGCATCTCCTGCCACCGCCCCAAGGATCACACCTGCAGGAATCCCCTTTAAGCCTCCTGAATTGGGAATGATCACACAACGCACATTTTTGATGATATTTCCGGAACATTTTGCTACGATACGCTCCGGCTCTTTCCCAAGGATCTCTCTTGCTCTTGCCGCACCATAGGCCAGAGCGATCGGTTCTGTACATCCCATAGCCGGGATCATCTCCTCACGGAGGATCGCCAGATAGTTTTTATATATATTTTTGTCCACTTTTTTATTTACCTTCCCGTATTTTATGATTATTTCTTTTCCTGATATTTATGACATGCTACCATATGTCCCGGCTCCACCTGACGAAGTGCCGGGGTTTCCTGTCTACAGCGTTCCTCACACCACGGACAGCGGTTATGGAAGCGACAGCCCCCGATAGATCTGGACTGTACTCCGGTATCCGTAACGATCTGATCCAGAGTTTTGACTCTCGGGTCAGGAATCGGAATCGAGGAGATCAGCATTTTTGTATAAGGATGCAGCGGATTGGAATAGAGCTTATCTGCATCTGCGATCTCCATGAGATTTCCAAGATAAAGCACCCCGATCTCATCACAGATCTTCTGGACCACCTGCAGCTGATGGCTGATGAACAGATAGGTCAGCCCGTATTTTTCCTGAAGATTCTGAAGCATCTGGACGATCTGGGCCTGCAGGGAAACATCCAGCGCAGAAATGGGCTCATCGCAGACTACAAATTCCGGCTGTACGGAAAGTGCTCTTGCAATGGAAATCCTCTGACGCTGTCCGCCGGAGAACTCATGAGGATACTTCAGAAGATCCTGTTCTTTGAGGCCAACCACGCGGATCAGTTCTTTTGCACGCTCCTTACGTTCCTTTGGAGTGTACATTTTATGGATCGCCATAGGCTCACAGATGATATCCTGCACTGTATGGCTTGGGTCCAGAGAGGAATAGGGATCCTGAAAAACGGACTGCATTTTTTTGCGGTATGGAAGCAGTTCTTTTTCCCCCATGGCTCCGATCTCTGTTCCTTCATAAAAAATCTCACCGCCTGTGGGTTTATGATAACGTAGGATTGCCTTTCCGATGGTAGATTTTCCGCTTCCGGATTCTCCTACCAGACCGAAGGTTTTCCCCTTTTCAATCGAAAAGCTTACCTGATCCACAGCCTTCAGTATGCCCGGCTTAAAGGACAGAAGCTTCGGAGATTTCTGTTTAAAATATACTTTCAGATCTTTTACTTCAATTAAGGGCTTGCTCATCTCTTCTCCTCCCTTCTGTGACAGAATATCCTGTGTCCCTCTGAAGCCTCATAATATTTCGGAAGACAGGCTTCACAGGTTTTGTCCGCATATTTACAGCGATTCAGGAAGGGACACAGATCACCGTTTCCGTCCGAAAGATCTCTCTCCAGAAACTGTTCAAAGGTACCTCCCACCCGCGGCATGCTTGCGATCAGTGCCTGTGTATAGGGATGTCCCGGATGAAGAAAGATCTCTTCTACAGTTCCCTCTTCCACCACGTAGCCACCACACATGACAGCTACCCGTTTACAGGTCTGCGCTACAACGCCCAAATCATGAGTGATCAGGATGATGCTCATATTGTTTTTTTTCTGAAGCTCCAGAAGCAGATGAAGGATCTGCGCCTGGATCGTAACATCCAGGGCTGTGGTGGGCTCATCTGCGATCAGAATCTTCGGATCACTGCTCATGGCCATGGCGATCATCACACGCTGGCGCATACCGCCGGACAGCTCGTGGGGGTACTGCTTCAGACGCTTTTCGGGCTCGTTGATGCCAACCAGCTCCAGCAGCTCCTTGGCGCGTGCCCATGCATCGGCCTTGTTCTTATCGGTGTGCAGGCGGATGACCTCCACGATCTGGTTGCCGATGGTGTACACGGGGTTCAGGCTGGTCATGGGGTCCTGGAAGATGATGGAGACCTCGTTGCCGCGGATCTTGCGGAAGTCCTTCTCCTTCATGTTCTCGATCTCGTGGCCGTTGAACCACACCTTGCCGCCCACCAGCTTGCCGGGATAAGCGGTCAGGCCCATAACGGAGTAGGCGGTGACCGACTTACCGGAGCCGGACTCACCCACAACGCCCAAAACATCGCCCTGATTCATGGTAAAGGAAACGCCGTTCAGTGCCTTTACTTCGCCCGCAGGGGTGAAGAAAGAAAGGCGTTCTTCTTTGATGTCAAGAATTTTCTCGCTCATTTCTGTTCACCTCATCAATTCTTCAGCTTCGGGTCAAAGGCATCGCGCAGGCCATCGCCGAACAGGTTGAACACAAGGATCATCACGCTGATCATCAGTGCGGGGGCGATCAGCAGATGGGGGTAAGTGTTCATGCCCTTGACGGCATCGGTAGCCAGAGAACCCAGAGAAGGCAGCGGGGCTGCAACACCCAGACCGATGAAGCTCAGGTAGCTCTCAGTAAAGATGGAAGCCGGGATCTGCAGGGTGGTGGTAACGATCAGGGTACCGATGCAGTTGGTGAGCAGATGCTTTTTGATGATACGGCCGCTGGAAGCGCCCAGTGCGCGGGCAGCGGTAACGTACTCGCTCTCCTTCAGGATCAGGATCTGGCTGCGGACGATACGCGCCATGCCGACCCAGTACAACAGAGCAAAGATGATGAAGATGGAGATCATGTTGGGACCAAGGGTCTGCATCCACTTGAAGCCGGGCTGGGTGGACAGCTTGTCCAGCGGGTCCTTCAGGGCCATGCCCAGCAGGATGATCAACAGAATGTCCGGGATGGTGTACAGAATATCTGTAATACGCATCATGATATTATCCACCCAGCCGCCGGCAAAAGCCGCAACCGCACCATAGGTGGCGCCGATGATCAGCACCAGCACAGAAGCGATCAGACCAACGGACAGGCTGACGCGGGTGCCCATCATGATACGCACAGCGAAGTCACGACCCATACGGTCGGTGCCCAGAATGTGCGGGAACACCTTTTCGCCTGCATCGATACGCGCCTGCTCGGAGGCAGAGTATTCGAAGGGCTTCAGGTTGTTGCTGCCCTTCATCTGCTCGGAATAGCTGTAAGGCCAGACGGCGGGCAGCAGATAGGCAAAGATGGCAATGGCAATGATGAACACAAAGCTGACCATGGCGATCTTGTTCTTCTTCAGGCGGCGGATACCGTCCTTCCAGAAGTTGACGCTTTCGCGCATGACCACCAGGCTCTGCTTTTCCTCATTGCTGGCGGGCAGAAAATCCTCCGCGTTGAGCTGCAGGCTGAGCGGATTCTTTTTAATGTTTTCCATGAAAATCGCTCCTTTCTCTTACTGCAGTTTGATGCGCGGGTCGATGATCTTATAAAGGATATCCACAATCACGTTTGCAATGATGACCATGCTGGACAGCAGGATGGTGGTGCCCATGATCATGGTGTAGTCACGGTTGGTGATGGCAGACACGAAGTCGCGGCCCAGACCGGGCACGGAGAAGATCTTTTCCACCACAAAAGAACCGGTCATCAGGCTGGCCAGCATGGGGCCAACGTAGGTGATGACAGGCAGAATGGCGTTGCGCAGTGCGTGCTTGAACAGGATCATGAACTGGGACACGCCCTTGGCACGGGCGGTGCGCATGTAGTCCTGACCCATGACGTCCAGCAGGCTGGAGCGCATCAGACGGGTGATATAAGCCGAGGGATAGATGGCCAGTGCGGTAACCGGCATGATATAGGCGGCTGCGCTGTTCAGGCCAACGGTGGGCAGCACCTTCATGTTCATACCAAACTGGTACAAAAGCAGCACGCTGGAGATAAAGCTGGGGATCGCGATGCCGCAGGTAGCAAACACGATAATAACGTTATCCAGCCACTTGCCGCGGTTATAAGCGGAAATGCAGCCCAGCGGGATGCCCACGCACAGAGCCACCACCACTGCAATGCCTGCCAGACGGCAGGACACCGGCAGTTTGCTGGCGATGATCTGGTTCACGGTACGGCCGCGCTGACGCAGGCTCAGACCCAGATCGCCGTGCAGAAGGCTCTCCATGTAGTTGACGTACTGCACACCCAGCGGCTTATCCAGGCCATACTTTTCGGCCAGAGCCTGCTGAGCAGCGGCACTGATGGACTTTTCTGCCACGAACGGGCCACCGGGGACCAGCTTCATGACAAAAAAGGTAACCGTAGCCACAATAAAGATACTGAAGATACCCATTGCGACACGCTTGATGATGTACTTTGCCATCGTTTGATGCCACTCCAATCCTATCAATGAATTACTGTTTTTGCTCTCAGGCCGAGCCACACTTTCCCGCAGTCCGCCAGCCTCACACATAGCGGACGTCTGTCCTTGGCACGCGGACAGAAAAGCGAATAATAAAACGATGGCATCTTGCGGTTGCATAAACACCATCGTCCATACCCGAGAAACACTCTATCTATTATAAAGACAACCTCGATTTTTGTCAATTTACATGAAAAAAATTCACTTCATTACAGCAGAGCATGAGTGAAATCTTATACTTTATACAAATTTTCTGTTTATTTGTAGGTAAAAGTGCTACTTTTTAGTTCTTTCGGGCAACTGTTCCGTTGACACGTACAATCTGTTCTCCCTTATCAGTACAAAAGGCAGCGTCTCCGCTCCTGAGCCATCCATCCATAAGGGTGCTATTTTTCTCTATATCACAAGCAAAACCACCCGCAGCTCCCCTCTCCGGCACGGTCGGTGCCCGGAAAAAGGTACTGCGGGTGGTCATGGGTCGTTTTGCGGGTCAGGAGTACAGTTTTGCGGTCAGCTGGGAGTACATGGCGCTCTTCTGTGCCTTATAGGAAGCCATTGCCTGATCAGCCAAGGCAGTGCTCTGGCCGTTGGCGGTCAGCACAGTGCGCATCTGGCTGACGATGCTCTCCACTTCCTTATCGTAAGATGCCTGCATCGCATACAGTCTGCCGCTTCTC
>ENA-OPVV01000387-OPVV01000387.1-human-gut-metagenome-genome-assembly--contig:-NODE-387-length-41401-cov-2.791056_pt1 | contig 41401 bp, 41 predicted proteins | sample MGYA00241500_ERZ501992 | MGnify/ENA primary metagenome ERZ501992 (study PRJEB25962, sample SAMEA2043052) | human gut metagenome | biome: human gut; feature: human-associated habitat; material: faeces...
TTAGGAGGCGGTTGCTCTATCCTGCTGAGCTACAGGGACATCAAATTAATTATAACAAAAAAAGAGTCATATATAAAGGCTCTTTTAAAATTTAATAAAACTAATTGCAAATAATAAGAATAAATTATAAGCGTATTTAAGTCTAAATCTAAACTTGATGGCAAACTCATTAGTAGCCACACATTTATCTACCATACTGACAATCCAACTTTCCGCATACTTAGGAACAGATAAATTAATTGGAAACATATGTGACCTAATCATATCTATTTCCTTAGTTGTCAAATCAAAATGTGATTTAGCCATATCTACAGCCTGTTTTGGATGAGTAAATACTGAAACTAGACGATCTTTTTGTGTTCTATCTTCTGGACTCAAAAAGAAATCATGAAGCAAACCACCAACTGCTGTTTGCTCATAATCTAAATGCAAAGCTTTTGCTATTCTATAAGAATAATAAGATACTTTTAAAGAATGATCATATCTACTTATTCCATGATGTTCTATTTGTCTAATTTTTAAAAACTCATCGTTATCTAAAATATTATTAACTATACTCATATATTGTAAGTCTTTTTTATGACTACTCATTGTAATTCACCTCAAAGTTACTTAAACAGTATACCATATTTATAAATAAATTACAAATTGGCACCTATTCCTCGTTTTCCGTTGTATTTCCTTCTATTTTAACCTCTTCAGATGGTGGAGTGATTTGAATAAATGTATTTCCATCGTTAACTTTTATCTCGTCACCATCCATATTTTTGTAAACTGTTTGACTACTTCTACTATCTTTTGACCAAGTTATCGGAATTGCATAGCCATCAGTTATAAAATATCCTTCACCTGAGCCAATATCATCTAACTCTAATCTACCATATGAATCATAAGTATGTGTCGCAATTGATGTAATAATAATGTTTTTAGCTGTATATTGCTCACCAGTTACCGCATCAACATGAGCTGTATCTGACATAAATCTTTTATAAACCTTATTCGCACTATCATATTCATAGCTTGTATCAGTATAATATGAATATTTCATGAAAACCGTATCGGCTTTTACCGCATCTTCTCTTTTACTTAAATCAATTTCATCGACACTATAGTTCAAAAGTAAATCTTTATTAGTATCACGGTCATAACCTTTTTCTTTCGCATACTCATTTATTTTTTCCATACTCGTAAATACTGTATGCTCAGTTGCTTTATTAAGTGATTTATCGCGCCAAAAGACACTAGACACTGTAAGACCATTAATATTATCAACACCAAGTGAACTAATATCAGATTTCGCCTTCTCACTCCAGCCATAATGTACATAAATCGCATCATTCTCTAAAGCATAATCCAAATAATATGGTCTAGCACTTCTAACCGAACCGATCTTTTCCGTATTTTTATCTTTAAATAAAGCCATCATACGGGTAATTCCACCTTCAGCTAAAATCTCATAAGTTAAATAAGCGTCTTGCAAACCCGCATGTGGCCAAGCTTCATGATTATTATTAATCATAACTGCAATTGGCCTTGTTTTCGAATCTTCATCAACAATTTGTAATTTTTTTTCTGGCTCAACTTTTTTCGCATACTTTTGAGCCTCTTCAGGATGTGTCCAAATATAATAAGCTCCAAAGCCAACTAAAATCAAAATTATAAATATAATCACGCCAACTTTTTTCTTATTTTTTTTGCGTCTCTTTGCCATAAAGCATCCCCTACCTTATATTATCATTATATCAAATAGCCGAAATAACCGTTATAGAAATTATTTCTCCTAATGTAAATATATGTCTATTAAAAGAAAATAATTATTCCGTTACAATCCAAGCATTAGGAATTGCCCTAGTTGTCTTTTTACCACTACCATTAACCGGTTGATTAGTAAGTTCTCCATTAATAACCAAACCGCATGAAGTTCCACCATCTAAATTTGCGGCATTATAAGCCCCATAACGCACCATAATTTCTGTAAGTTCAACCATACCTACACCATCAATACCATGAGCATAATCACGGCCATCCATTACTAAGAATAAAACAATACCATCTTGTCTTTGACCAATCGCACTTCGAGGAGCTGTTCCCCATCCGCCATTACCTTTAATGAATGATGGCTCACCATTAACAACTAAAAATGGCCCAAATTCAACAGCATCACGAACACCTTTAGCAAGTGCTTCTTCCGCTGACATCTTACCTAAAATAAGTTTATTGTCATTAGTAAATCCAATAATTCCACCGCCGACATTAGACCTAGCTAAATTACTAACTAATTTTCCATCTTTTATAACTGCTCCATGTGGTTTTCCACCATTACCGACATATCCAGGATCGAAAAATCCACTAGCATTCATTGCCACAACCGCATTATTTTTTTTAGCAATCGTCGTAAGCATCTCACCATTATTATTCATATTACTAGCTGTCGCCACTTTAACCTTAGAAGGATCATATACAGCTATTAAATATCCACGCATTCCATCTTCATTAATATTTATTAATTTATAAGTTGCGCCTTCTTCATGCGTTAAAATCTCTTTCTCATATTTATTTTTATACATTACTTTAGAATTACTATAATCAACAAAACTAATCGCATCTAAATCAGTTTCCTCATCTGACTCTTTAACATAATTCTCTTGCATAACCTTATTGATTGTATCATCGTCATAAAACCATGTTGCCAAATATTTATGACTCATCGTTGTCATTGCTGTCGTTATAAGCCAATTTCTAAAATTTGGATAAGGACCATATAATAAAAACGCAAGTCCTGAACCACAAATTAACCCAAGGCAAATTAAAATAACCACAATTTTTTGCCATAACTTCATCTTTTTATTTTTTTTCTTTTTTATTGAAACCTTATTATCATCTTTTTCTTCTTTTACTAATATTTCATTTTCACTAGACTTATCATTTGAAGTATCTTCATAATCTTTTGTATCTTCTTCAAATTTATTAAGTAATCTATCAATGTCCACATCTTTTTTATCAGGAAAAACATCATCCAAAGATGGATCTTTAACAAAATCTTCTTCATTTTGTTGAACTACTGTTTCGTTTTCAGTCTGTTTACTTAATTCAATATCTTCTTCATCTTCAAACAATACTTCGATATCATCATTCTTCATTTGTAGTTACCTCTTCTTTCCCAAAATATTCACCATCTTCATCGTAATCTATATAATCTTTATAAATTACATGTTCTGCCTTGTTCACATTAGGATATTGCCCCCCATTTTCAGTATTGTATTTTTCATATTCACTTACCATTTGATTATACAAATTAACATCACTTATATAATAATTCATAGCCGCTTCATAATTTACTTTAAAATTTGTACATTTAGTACTTACTTTTACATCTCCATATTCTATATTACAGTTTTCCTTTAAATCCTTTGCATTTTCTTCAACCTTTTGAATGCCTGCCGCATAATTACTCATAAAAGTATTCCAAACCTCCGCATTATCCCTTAAGGTTTCAAAATATAAATCTTCTTTATAAGTATAAAATTGATTTCGCAAATGTGAAAAATCATTAACTGCTTGATTAAAATTAGGATAAGCTTCTAAAATTTTATTCATTTTTTCTTGTGTTGCTGCCCTATCCTCTTTTAAACCAGAAAACCATATCCAAGCACCTATAAATATAATAGCAATAATCACTATAACAATCCCAATTATTGTTAAAGACTTCTTCATACTAAGCGCACCCTCTTATCTTATACAACTATATCAAAATATAAAAAAAATGTAAAGTTTTGTCGAGTAAATTTTCACCTTGCATTTTATCTTTTTATAAATATTACCTTATATTACAAAGCTTAATAAACAATAACAAAATAATTAAAATTTTTATAATTATTTTTGTTTACAAAAAACAAGCAACTATTTTATAAACTGCTTGTTTCAACCTTTCACAAAAATTATTTATTCTCTTTTTCTTCCTTCATATTTTCTAAAATATCTTTAAGTTCACGTGCTACTTTACTTGGTAAAACACTTTCTAATTCTTCTACACTTTGTTTTCTCATATTCTCAACCGTTTTATATTTCTTAAGTAACTCTTTTTTACGCTCCTTACCAATGCCTGGAATATCATCGAGTATTGAAGCATATAAGCCCTTACTTCTAATTTGTTTATGATAATTAATAGTAAAGTTATGTACCTCATCCTGCATTCTTTCCAAATAATGAAACAAATTACTACGTTTTTCAACTGGTATCTCACCATCAAATGTCACTAATGCATTAGTAGAGTGTTTATCATCTTTCTTTAATCCAACTAAATTAATATTCATACCTAAACTATCTAATACCTCTTTAGCCACATTCATCTGACCAATTCCACCATCGACAATAATTAAATCAGGTCTAACTAAATTATCTTTTAGTACTCTAAAATATCGTCTATAAATAACTTCTCTCATAGTACCATAATCATCATTCTTATCGACTGATATTTTAAACTTACGATATTCATTTTTAGCTGGAGAACCATCGATGAATACAACCATACCAGATACATTATATGTTCCAAACAAATGAGCATTATCAAATAACTCAATCCTATCTAATTTATCTAGTCCAAGCACTTCTTTTAATTCCTCGTTCGCTTTAACAGTTTTCTCTTCATTTTTAATAACAAGCTCATATTCATCTTCCAATTGTTTTTTCGCATTATCCGATGCCATATTGACAAGTTTTTTCTTAACCCCTTTTTCTGGTATTTTAACTTTAACTTTAAAATAATCAGAAAGTAATTCACCATCGGCTATATTAGGTACTAAAATCTCTTTAGGGATTAAAGCTTTATCATAAAATTTAGCTATATAACGTGTTAGCTCTTCACCTTCGTCATCGATTAACGGAATAATTTGATGATGGTGCCCTGCAATTTTACTACCTCTAACAAAAAACACAAATACACTCAAATAATTACCATCGCTATAATAACCAAAAATATCTCTATCGACATTATCGTGAACCTCAATTTTTTGTTTAACTAAAATAACATTAATATCATCGAGTAAATTTTTAAGTTCTAAAGCTTTCTCAAAATGTAAAGCCTCACTTTCTTTTTTGATTTCCGCTTTTAATTTATCAGTTACAATTTCATTATTACCTTTTAAAAAGCTTACAATATCCTTTTCCATCGCTTCTATCTTTTCTTTAGGAACATTATTTGCACAATATCCTAAACACTGACCAATATGAAAATATAAACAAGGCCTCTTTTGATATGTTCGGCACTTTCTAAGTGGATATAATCTATTAAGTAAATTAACAACTTTTCTAGCCGCATATACGTTAGGATAAGGTCCAAATAATCTTGTTTTCTTCTTTTTTCTATGAACATTTCTCACAATCAATAATCTTGGAACCTTTTCTTCAGTAAGTTCAATATAAGGATAACTCTTATCATCTCTAAGTAAAATATTATATTTAGGATCATGCTTTTTAATTAAATTAATTTCTAATATCAAAGACTCTGTCTCTGATGAAACGACAATATAATCAAAATCGGCAATCTCACTAACTAACCTAGCAGTTTTACCAGTATGTGAAGAGTGAAAATAAGAATTAAGTCTATTTCTTAAATCTTTAGCTTTACCGACATAAATAATAACGCCATCTTTATTTTTCATTAAATAGCACCCAGGTTTATGTGGTACTAACTTTAATTTATCTATTACCATAACTCCTCACCTCTCAAATAATTATAATGAAATATCAACATTTAATCAAGATTAAGCGTAAATTTGACAAAAATAATAATTATAGTATAATACACCCCTGTAAAAAGGATAGATTATAATGGTAAACTTAACAAGAAAAGAATTTTTATTAATGTGTGGAGCCGGTCTTACTGGTGTAATTGGTACAGCACTAATTATAAATCCTAAAACAAATAAAAGAACTGAATATATAACTAATTTACAAGTTAATCCAAATGAATTTTTATTATTGCAAAATCAAGACAAATTTTATGTTGCTTTAGGTGGCGTAGGTCTACTTCAAGGTGAAGAAGATAAATTTATAGACGAATTAATATCTAAGAATATTATTGACTATGATGCTTGTGATATTCATGGCCTACCAAATGCCCAAGAAACTGATACTACTTCATTTAATGATTTAACCATAAGTACAGATGACGGTCTAAATTATACATTATCTTCTGAAAATGAAGACTTAATTAAAAGTACAACAAAACATTCATCAGACATATTAGCTCACAACTATGAATTATTTGGACAAATAAGTAAAACAAGATAACTAAATCTTGTTTTTTTAATAAATCCTATATATAATAATATCTAAGAAAAAAGGAACATTATGGAAAATATTTCTAGAAGACACTGTTTAAAATTAATTGGTTCATTAAGTGGGATTATTTTATTAAATAACCTCACTGGTTGTAAAAAAGAAGAAGATAATATTGAAGATACCATAGATTATGACGAAAATGGAATTAAAAACGAATGTTGGGAGGCTACCGGTAATAGCAAACAATTTGACGTTGGTGAACACTTCATATATACAATCATTTCTATCCGTTACAAAAATAATGGACAGATCATTATTCCAGATGGTTATGAATATGTAAGTAGCGAAACTATCACAACCAGAGCAGGATATGGTTCCGCAACCTATAGCATTAAATATAATTTTATAAACACCGTTCCAGTAACCGCAAAAGAATATGAAAATTCTGAAACTAAAGAAACTGCTTATCCTTATTCTGGAACACCAATCACCTTAGAAGAGGAAAATTCAAAGCAAAAAACATTAAGTTAATTAAAAAAGCCAAGCCCAAAAGCTTGGTTTTTAAATCACTAATTTAACCTATTTTTAAATTAATACCTGTTATTTTATTTACCACATCAATATTTATTTCACTACCATACTCTAAATCATTATCTGCATAAACCAAACAATAACTATTGCCACTTTCTGTATCATCATAAACACATTTACCATTTTCCGTGGCAAATTCATAATTGTCGATATTACCATTCACTGTATAACTATTTCTTTTTAAAATCTCATATAGTGTTCTAAAAGTTATATTCACTAAATCATGGGCAATTAAATCATTATAATATACATAATTTCCATTGGCATCTTCATAAGCCAATTTATATTCATAATCATTTAAATATGAACTATAATTTTGAACATCTTTTAAATTGTCTTCAAGTCTATAGTCTAAGACTGTAACTACATAATCTGTAAAAATATTTTTATAATCATCAGTAGAAAAACTTAAATCCTTCTTATCAACACGAATAAAATGATTATAAACAAATTCATTATCACAAAAACTCTTAAGTTTTGAATTATCAAATACAAAATTAAATACCACATCCACTTTATAATCTGATTGTTTTATATAATCCAAAAATTGTTCACTTTCCTCAAAAATCTTTGAAAGCTCCTCACCATTATTATAATTAGACGTTATTTTATTATCTACAATATTAAAATTTGTTAACTTACCATATTTTTGGAATAAATATTTAACCACCTGAATATCATAATCAGTTGTTAAAGTACTTGAATAAACCTCTTCATCATAACCATATTCATTAGTTACATGAAAAGTTATATCACTACCATCGTTTAATTCTACATCCCACACCTCATCAGGATCTCGATATTTAGTTTTACTTTCTTTGTAACTATCAGAAACCGTATAATTACTAACTCCATATTCTTTTAAAAAATCCTCTACCATTTTTTTATTAGACTTCTTAGCCAAACATCCTGTACTTAAAATACAAAATAAAATTATTACCCCTACTAAGATAAACTTTAAAAAACTTTTATTCATAACCTTAACCTCTTTAATATAATAATAACAAAAATCATTAAAGTATACAAGAAAATTTATTACTGAATTTCAAAATTAATAATAATTTACCACTAAAACTTGTGTTTTAGGTATATTTTATTTATAATCAAATTGGTGATAACTATGAAGTCTATTCAAACAGAAATAACTAGTGAAATTATCATTAATAAATCTAGATTTATTACTATATTAACTAATATAAATGATATAGATAAAGTCAAAGAAAAATTAGAAGAAATCAAAAAAAAATATAAAGATGCGACTCACTACTGTTATGCCTATATTATAAACAATCATGAAAAATGTTCCGACAATGGTGAACCAAGTGGTACTGCCGGTATGCCTATTTTAAATGTTTTAAAGCAAAATGATTTAACTAATATTTTATGTGTAGTAATTAGATATTTCGGTGGCATTAAATTAGGAGCCGGTGGCTTAATTAGAGCTTATAGTACTTCTGCAAGTGTTGCTTTAAATAAAGCAACCATCACAAATATCGTAAACGGTTATAATATAACTATTGAATTTTCTTATAATAATCTAAAACAAATAGATTATCTACTAAAAAATATCGATATAAAAACAGATTACCAAACTAATATCACCTATAACTTCAATATTACTGAAACAAAATTTAACCAAATTGAAAATGAATTAACTAAACTAAGTAAAATAAAACTCAAAAAGCAAATAACCCTAGCTTCTTGAGTTTTTATTATCCAAAACAACTACACTTCTATTGTTTAGATTAATGTTTTGAATAGACTTTTTAAATGTTTCAAAATCAAGTTTTTTAAGTTTATCATACATATCGTAAATAGGTTTGCCATAAAAATACACTTGATTAGATATCATATTGCATATCCCAGTCGAATTTTCCGTTGATAAAACAGTCGAATTTAAAACAGCTTTTTTAATTAAATTAAAATCTTCCTCATTAAAGTCAAAATCTTTAATAGTCTTATCTATTAAATCAATAATTTCATCTTCTCCATCTTTAACTGTCGCATTAAACAAAATAACATAATAATCATCTACTACTTCTAAATAAGAGGATACTGATGAAATCAAATTCTTATTTTTCGCAAAAACATCAACAACCTGCGAAATAGCTCCAAATTTCATATCGAGTAAAAACGAAAAATATATCTTATTTAAATAAACATCTTTAATATAATTAGGTTTTTTAACTTTATAACTTATCAAAATTTCTTTAGATAAGTTATCCATATAAATAATATCTTTATCTTTTACTACTGACTCAGGTTCATCCTTATGTTTAATCTCCACTTTCGGTCTTTTCTTAAAATCATACTTCTTATAAAAATCTTTTATAAATTTTATAACCTCATCAGAATCTACATCACCACTGACAGTTAAAATCATATTACTTGGATGGTAGAAAGTATTATAACAATTATATAAATCCTCTTTAGTAATCGAATTAATATCTTCTAAACTTCCTAAAACCGTATTTTTAAAATCTAAATTATGAAAAGTATTAACTAAACTTCTATCATAAACAATTGAAAAAGGATTATCCAAATCTTGTTTCTTTTCCTGTGAAATGATACCCTTTTCTTTTAAAACATTTTCATCAGTAAAATAAGGTTCATGAACACATTTAAGTAAAGTTTCTAAATTCTCATAAAAATGACCCGCTCCTGTAAAATGATACGCCGTAACAAACTCGTTGGTAAATGCATTCCCAGACGCCCCATTATTTTCATAAATAGAAAGTGGATCAACCCCATCTTCTTTTTCAAACATCTTGTGCTCTAAAAAATGCGCTATACCACCCGGAACTTTGATAAAATCTTTAGATTCATCCATTTTAAATTCTAAAACCGAACCACCAAAGAAAGTTGTAATTCTCGCATGAATCGTATGCCTTGGAATTGGACTGATAAATATTCTAAGGCCATTATCTAAAACTTCTTCATACACATTTAAGTCTAAACCATTATAACTTTTCTTCTCCATATTACCTTTCTCCCTTTAGTAAGTAAACTGTATCAATATGAACCTTTTTTGCTAAATTCATAACATCTTCTTTAGTGACTTTTTCCATTTCTTTTTTTCTTATATCAGGGCTATCATTTCCGACAAACAATTCTGATGTATAACTTGCAACCAAATCACTTTGACTATCCTCAATTTTAACTAATGAATTATAATAAATTTCTTTAACTCCTTCAAATAATTCTAAAGAAAAATTTCCTTTTTCCATATTACTCATTTCTTCTTTGATAAGTTTATATGTTTTATCAAAATCTTCACCATTAATTCCTGCATATATTTTCATTGTTTCAAATAAATTTTGACGAACAGCATAAATGAAATAACATAGAGAATTTTTTTCTCTAACCGTTTGTGTTAAAAGAGAATTCATTCCGCCACCTAAAATCCAAGAATATAAAACAAATACATACTTTCTTTCAAAATCAGTTAAATCTAAAAGTTTACATCCGACGATTAAATTGCTTTGTGTATTACTAGATGGCTCAATAACAATCTTTTCTTTTTTATTATAATTTTCTTGTCTAACCAAGTGATTAATTTTCCCACGTTTTGAACCATTAAACTTAATTAATTTATTTATAACATCACGTATTTCATCACCATCGACATCGCCACAAACAAATATATCTAATTTACCCTCACTCATCACTTTTTTATAAAAATCATAAAGTTCTTCAGCCGTTAAACCATTAACACTTTGAATAAGTTCCTCTATTTTCATGACATCGTATTTTCTAATTTTCATTTCTTCAGCTAAACGACTATTTGCATAGTTTTGAGGATTATCTCTAAGTGTTCGATAATATTCTAATAACTTTTCTTTTTGAGTTTCAAAAACTTCTCTATCAAAACCACCATCCACAACCTTCGGTTCAAATATAAACTCCGATAAAAACTTAAAATTCTTTTCATTCATTCCTTTTTCAGTATATTTTTCATTCGCAAAACTAGCTGTCAAACTAAGTATATCTTCCGCCCCACTACCTAAAACTCTAATGTTATAAGAAGGGTCATAAATACTCGCGCAAAATGCATTAATATCTCTTAAACTAGAGTAATATTTACTAGTTTGAATAAGTAGTCTACTAAGTAAAGATGTATATCTTTCCGTTTCTCTTTCATCATCAAATCTTATGTTTACACTATAAAAAACTGTCTTAAAACGATCAGTTTTTATAACGTGCAAATCATAACCATCCATATCATAATTTAAATATTCCATTGCACACCCCCATACTATTATGTTCCAAAATTCCAATTATAAAACAGAATCTAGTGCAAGTTTTATCATTTTATCTAAACCTTTTTCTCGCTCTTCTGGTGTTGCGAAATCTTTAATATATTTAGAATCAACTACACTCATTAAACAAGCTGCTTTTTTATTTAACATTTTAGCTACATAAAATAAAGCAAAAGCCTCCATCTCAGCCGCAATTGGTTTTACTCCACTAGGCATTCTATCGAAAAACTTACTAATATCTGTCGCATAAACATCAAAACAGTCTAAACAAGCTGTCATTCCTCGATATAATTTTATGTCATTTTGGTAAGCAACTTTTCCAATCTTAACATTTAAATCCTCATCACTATAAGCAATATGACATAAATCATTATTAAGTGTTAAAGCAAAACTACTTTCCGTATAAACAGCTGTTGATAAAATAATATCAAATAATTTCATCTCTTCTAAATAAGCTCCACAAGAACCTATTCTAATAATTTCCTCTACATCATAAAACTTATAAAGCTCATAAGCATATATTCCCATACTTGGCATGCCCATTCCATGAGCCATAACCGTAACCTCTTTACCTTGATATAAACCAGTATAAGCATACATTCCTCTAACTTCATTAACTAGTCTATATTCAGTTAAATATTTTTCAGCTATATATTTTGCTCTCATTGGATCTCCAGGCATAATAACCGTTTTCGCAATATCTCCTTTTTCCGCACTATTGTGTGGTGTCATAATATTCACTCTCCATTTCTACCCTAAATAAATTATAACAAACCCCTATTTATAAATCAAACTTTTTACTCATTTTTAACTCTACTTTCTTATAAAACCCACTAATATTTAGCTTTCCATTAACCTTCTTATAACTAATAGCTAAATTAGGTAAAAATATCTTTAAAAATGAGTTAGACTTTATTAATCTCATGTCATCACCTATATATAACATACGTCATATAACTTTAATTTCCTTTTATTTTGCACAAAAAAAACTAAAAAAACACTTTATTTTTAGCTTATATAATCTGCTCTACTCTATTTATTAATGACATGCACATATCTATATCAGCAATTAAAGTAATAGAAAATGTTTTATATCCAATTCTATTTATACTTGCCCCACAGTGATAAACCGTTCTGCCATCCAATATAAAATATCTATCGTGAAATGTATTGTTATACACAACCTTTAAATTATTATATTGTTTATTATATTTTAATACATCTTGTTTTGTAAGTAAATTATTTGGTTTAGTTACAATAATCACATTAACTTGTAATCTTTTAATTATATCTAAAATTGTATTATCCGCATAAGCATCTATTATAATTAACTCATTTTTAGCCTCTTTAAATATATCTTGAATTTTTGAATATGCATCATATATTTGCCCATTAAAATATATCTCATTTACTTTTTTCTTTTCTTCTAACCTTTGAAAAGAATTCTCTAAAACTTTAATTTTATCATGATCTTCTAATACTAATTCATTTATATATTTTTGTTCTATCAAATTAGATGAGATATATTTTCTCATAGCAACAAAAGCATCCATTATTTTTATACTTACCTGAATCGCTGTTTTAGAATGAAGTACACTAGAAAGCATAGCAACACCCTGTTCTGTAAAAACATAAGGTGGTCTTCTAAGACCTTTTTTGTCATTTTTGGAGGTCACAAATTGTGACCTCCAAATTTTAAACTCTTCTTCATCCATCTGAAAACAAAATCCACTTGGAAATCTTTCTATATTTCTTTTTACACTTTGAATTAATACTTTTGTTTCTACTTGATAAAGCCTTGCTAAATCTCTATCAACCATTACCTGTTTGCCTCTTATTTCATAAATTAAATTTTCTATTTTTTCTTGAATCACTAGTTCTTGCATATATAATCACCTATATATAACATACGACATATAACTTTAATCTCCTTTTATTTTGTGCAAAAAAATACAATTTTTATAAATAAATTAGATATGTATCCTATACTATGTTATCCTCCCTTCAAGGTTTCAAATTGAAACCTTGAAAGTTTCATAACCACTTCTATATTCAATTATTCTTGAGATCGAAATTTTCTACCTCATAATTTTCTTAAAATATCATTTACCATTGCGGTTTCAAATTGAAACCGCAAAACTTCTTTATTTTATATATTTTTGAAGTCCCAATTTGAGACTTCAAGTTGAAAAGCAATTTTACATAAAAATTCCACTATCATTAAAATAGTGGAACTGAATTGACTTAAGGCTTCGAAAGTTTCCTAAATACCAATCACCAATAATATATTATCCTCTTAATATCCTGTCAATCAATGAGAACAAAAGCCAAAATAAATTTTGACTTAGCTTACCTCACGGTAAGCTCTTTCTACTTCACAGGAACCTTAGGTTCCTCCATAGACCAATATCGGATAGTCACTACCCTACTTTTTTACTTTGTCAAAATTTAACAATTGTTTTATTTTTCATTATATAATGAATTAACTACTCATTCTTAATATTTGTTTAAATTAACCCTTAATATCTTCACCTCATCTCTTTGATGTACTCAGTATATCACAAACATTTGTTCATGTAAATGGTTTTTTGTTTTTTGCAAAGCAAATTCCTAGTATACTAAAAAAATAACCAGATAACTCTGATTATTTTTCATTTATAATTCGCTTACTTGTTGTATAAGTGACTATAAAATATCCTCCATATATAACAACAATAAGTAATGCGGTTGTAAGTATTGAAGTCATATTACTAGTCACACTCATACTTTCCATAATCGTATTCGCACACATTATGCCAAATATTGAGTGAATAATAGCAATTACAAGTGGGAACATAAAGAATATAAATATTTGTGTAAATAAAGCTCTATTTAATTTTTTATCATCCACACCAATACGTCTTAACATCTGATATTTTTCTTTATTATCACTACTATCAGATAACTCTTTCAAAGCAAGTATAGCTGCTGATGAAATCAAGAATATAACTCCTAAATATAAACCGATAAATATCATAATAGCTCTAAGACCTGTGCTTGCTGTATAAATATCTAATTTTGTATCAGCTACCGCTCCATTAGAATTTATCTCATCCATATATTCTCTTAAATTTTCTTCAGCTTTATTTTTATCACCTTTGTAATTACCAGCTAGATAACTTCTAGTCGTTTCACTTGAACTAATATCTACATTATCAGGTACAACTACAATACCCGTATTACTTCTATTACCACTCATCGATATCAAACCTTCGGTGCACTCGTCATATTTATTGTGGTACTCTTTATCACCAATTTTAATCGTCACACCTTTTTCCAAAGCCATATTTTCATATTCTATCATTTGAGGATAATCTGCGACTAATATAAATTCATCATCCTTAAGTGTATAAGTGTCTCTTCCATAAAATGAAGCAAACTTATTATAATCGGATATTTTCATAACAGGTAGATAACTATCAACCATCAAATAAGGGTAGCTTTTTAAAACATCATCTAATATTGGAGTAAGTAAACTGCCAACCGTCACACTTTCAAATCCATAAGTATTACCTTCAACATAATCACTAAAGTTATCAGTACTATATCCAACTTTATCTAAAATATCCGTCTTGACATCTTTAGTCTCTTCCGCATAAGATGCAATAACAACATCGGCTGGTGTTCCATAAACTAAATCATTTTTCAAACTTACATTAATACTCCAAGCCGATGAAAAAATTGTAATTGTAAAAAACAAAAGTAAACAAATAATACTCATTGAAAATACTGTTGTATTAACCTTACTGTTTATCTGTCTTAAAGTAAATATATTTAAACCTTTTAAATATAACTTCTTATTACTTTGAACTAACTTCAAAATAAATCCTGACATAGAGAAAAATAACAAAAATGTTCCAATAATTCCAAGTAATATAGAAAGACCAAATAAATCTAAACTATCAAGTCTTTGCGTAGCCAAATAATAAGCATAAGCAAGAATTCCTACCGCAATAATAAATAATATTACTGAAATAGTTAAATTTCGTGTCTTAATCTTTTCACCTTTTTTAGCCGCATTAAGTAAATCGATCAATTTGTATTTAGTAACCGCAAACACATTAAATATCATAACAATTACATAAATAATAGCATAATACATCACAGTCTTAAGCATAGCTGCCTCTGAAAAGACAAACTCAAACCGAGACATGTCAGCTTCAAATAATTTAGCTACCACAATACTCATAAACTGTGAAGCAATAATTCCAAGCCCAAGTCCCACGGCAAGTGAAATAAGACCAATTATCACAGTTTCCATTAAAATAATTTTTGAAACCTGTCTCTTACCCATACCTAAAGTAAGATAAATACCAAATTCCTTTTTCCTTCTTTTAACTAAAAACCTACTCGCATAAATAATTAAAAAGCCTAAAATAACAGCAACCAAAATAGATACTCCACTTAAAAACTCATTCATAAGTGAAATAATCTCTTTTTCAGTTTCCGTTAATTGTAGCATTGCCTCCTGACTATCTAATGCATTAAACACATAAAAGATAGCCACACCAAGTACTAAAGTTAAGAAATATATCGCATAATCCTTAAAACTTTTCTTAATGTTTTTTAAAGATAACTTAAAGAGCATCATTCATATCCCCTCCAAGTAATGTCACAACATCGATAATTCTATCAAAAAATTCTTTTCGTGAATCGTCACCCCTAACAAGTTCATTAAATATTTTACCATCCTTAATAAAATATATTTTTGAGCAGTAACTTGCTGTAAAAGCATCATGGGTAACCATCAAAATTGTCGCTTTTAAATTTTTATTAAGTTCACCTAATTTTTCAAGTAACATTCTACTACTTTTACTATCCAAAGCCCCTGTCGGTTCATCAGCTAAAATTAATTTAGGACTAGTAATAATTGCTCTAGCAGAAGCAACTCTTTGTTTCTCACCACCACTCATCTGATAAGGATACTTATTTAAAACATGTATAATATTAAGTGTTTTAGCCACTTCTTTAATCTTACTATCAATCTCTTTTGGCTTTCTATTTTGAATAGTTAAAGCTAAAGCAATATTCTCATAACCAGTTAAAGTATCAAGTAAATTGAAATCTTGGAAAATAAAGCCTAAATCTTCTCTTCTAAACTTGTTTAACTTTTCACCTTTAAGTTCCGTAACATCAGTTCCATTAATTAAAATATGACCAGAAGTCACTTTATCAATCGTTGAAATGCAGTTTAGTAAGGTTGTCTTACCAGAGCCCGAAGCTCCCATAATTCCAACAAACTCACCTTCTAAAACATCAAATGAAATATTATCAATCGCTTTAGTTAAATTAGAGCGATTTCCATAATACTTCTCAACATTAGAAACTTTTAAAATTTTATCCATTTTTCTCACCTCTGCCACTAATTATACTCACATATCTTTTATATAACAATTTATTAACCTTACAATTTCTTACACTTTCGTAAGAAAAAAACTCCCTAAAGAGTTTTATAGTGTTCCATACCTTTAGAAGTAACAACATATTCTTTGCCTTCTTTTTCAATCAACTTATATTGGGTTAACTTATCAAAAGCTACTATCCAAAGATTGTTAACTTCTTCACTAGAATTTAACTTAATTTCATAATCCCCGGCTACAATCTTCTTCTTGTTTTTAGAAAGTCTTCTATCACCTTCTACAGCTTCTTTTAATAAAATAGTACTTTTTTCATTTAATTTTATCTTTTTATCTATATTATCAAATGAAAAAGTAAAATCTATATCATCAATTTTAAAACTTAAAACATCATTTTCATTTCTATTGCTCTTTACCTTTAAACCCATAATTTACATCTCCTATCATCTGGTTTGTAAACGAACCTATCGGGAATACAATTTTAACTGTCGTTCCCTCACCTTCCGTGCTGGTGGTTAAAACATTATTACCTAAAGCTAAACATAACTTCTTAACTAAATAAAGTCCCATACCAGTTGAATTATATTTACTTCTACCATTCTCACCAGTAAATCCTTTTTCAAACACTCTAGGTAAATCCTTCGCACTAATGCCTATCCCATTATCTCGAATAATCAAACTAACACTTTCTTTATCACTTATTGAATATATCTCTATTAGTGGATTATCCTCTACATACTTAATACTATTTACCACAATCTGATTAATAATAAATTCCATCCATTTACTATCTGTCCTCACAGAAACATCTAAATCATGCATATCTAAACGAATATTCTTCGCTAAAAAACTATTCTTGTTTCGGACAATCACCTTATTTATTATATCATTTAACTTACAGTTTTTAATCATATAATCTTTTTCTGGCATCTGACTTCGCGCATAAAATAAAATCATTTCAATAAAGCCATCAATTTTTTTAGCCTCTTCATTAATACTATTTGTAATTTTATTTTTATTATTCTCGGTAATCAAATTGATTGCCGCAAGCGGTGTTTTAATCTCATGCACCCAAAGCTCCATAAACTCCTGAAACTCCTCCTGCATAAACTTATACTTATTTATCTCTTCAATTTTATATTTATCCGTTTCTCTTAAAACATCTAATAATATTTTACCTTCTGTAAAATAAACATCATCCATTGTCTCATGTATTAATGTCTTATTATCGATATTATTCAAAATACTATATAAATTATCATAAAACGTTTTCTTCTGATAAAATCTATAAAAAAACATAAATAAACCTAAAATAATAAGCAAAAATAAAATCATCATAATGCCCGTATAATAAACTCTAAATACCATCAAAATCATAGTGATTAAAGTAACCACCGCACAATATATAAAAATCAAAGGAATTCTTTCTTTAAAATAATCAATAAACTTCATAATATGATATAACCCCATCCTCTTCTTGTTTCGATAACATCATTAAATCCTAATTCCTCTAATTTCTTACGTAATCTTGTAATATTAACTGTTAACGTATTATCATCTACAAACATCTCACTATCCCATAAATAACTCATCAAATCATCACGGGAAACAACCTTACCCCTATTTTCAAGTAAATAAGTCAAAATAGAAAGTTCATTTTTAGTAAGTAAAACATTCTCTTCATTATACTCAATAATTCCCTTAGACAAATTAACCTTCATTCCCTCATATTCTAAAACATGACTAACCTCAGGTTTACTTCTTTTTAAAACAGCTTCCATATGGGCAAGTAAAATTTGTAAATTATAAGGCTTAGTTATAAAGTCATCTGCCCCATAATTCATACATATTAACTCATCCATCTCACTATTTCTACTTGTCACAATAATAATTGGTGTTTTTTTCTCTTTTCTAATCTCCCTGCACAAATGCATTCCATTAACTCCTGGAATATTAATATCCATTAAAATCAAATCAACATTCATTTTCAAAATATCGTCTAATGTATTTTCAAATTTATCTATAATTAAAACTTCATATCCATTATTTCTTAAAAAACTGGAAAGCTCTTCTCTAATCTTAACTTCATCTTCTATAATTAATATTTTCTGCATTTGAATCACCTAACCCATTATATCATAATTATAAACTATTTTTAATTACATATATTAATACTGGTGATAAAGTGAAAAAACTAATTAAAAATATTTTAATTCCTGTAATCATGGGTGGCATAATCGGTTTAATTATAAGTCCATTTATGAACTATCAAGAGTTAAATAAGCCACCTTTTTCTCCCCCAGGTTTAACCTTTCCAATTGTCTGGACTATTTTATACATTATCATGGGTTACAGTTTTTATAAACAAGATCAGCAAAATAAAACCATTTACTATACTCAGTTAGTAGTAAATGGTCTATGGTCTATCTTCTTCGTTTTCGAATGGTACTTATTCTCTTCATTATGGATAATTCTTCTAATTATTCTAGTAATTACTATGGTTAAAAAATTTTACGAAATTAATAAATTATCTGGTTTAATCAACATTCCATATTTAATCTGGCTAGTGTTTGCAGCATATCTTTCATTTGGAGTATATCTCTTAAATTAAAAGCTTAAAACAATTACAGTTTTAAGCTTTTTTATTAACACTGGCCAGTAGTTACTGAAGATACGCCACTATTTGCAAATAAATCAGTTGTGTCAGATCCAGTAATAATCCAATTTATACCAGTATAAATATTTTTGATATTTAGCGTATTCATAAACATACCACGCATGTCAGTTACTTTAAAAGTGTTAAAAGAACATAAATTTAATTCTTCTAAATTAGTACAGCCATTAAACATATGATACATATCTACTACATTGGAAGTATCAAGGTTACTTAAATCTAAACTGGTTCCACGAAAGCCAGAAAACATATCAACCATATTTGTTACATTTTTTGTTGTAAAATTATCGCCAAAAATAATATTTTGTAATGAACTACTACCAAAAGCATTTGCAATTGGATCCCATCTTGTAAACATACCTCTCATGCTTTGAACATTAGATGTGTCAAAGCCACTCAAATCTAAAGATGTTAGACTATTACTACCAGCAAACATCCAAGACATATCTATCACATTAGAAGTATCAAAATTATCATTAAAATTTATACTTTCAAGAGCTAACATATTAAAAAACAACATCCAACTAATTTCATTAGCTATTACTCCACCATTAGCTCCAATATATAAATCATACTTAGTACTATCATCATTATTAGGAACAACCCAAGCTTTTACGCCTCCTTTATTATCTTCAGAAACATCCCAACTTTCAGTAGCATTACTAGGTACATTATTAGTATCTAAAAAAGTCGCGCTAATAATAGTTTTTTTATAATAATCAGAATAAAAATATTTACTTGTCGCCCATGGAAACTCCATAATAACTCTGCTTGGCTCTTTTATATTTCCTTTAGCTGTAATCGTTAAATTAGTACTAAATGCCGCATAACCAACACATAAACATAATAATAATGACAGAGAGCCAATAATAATTATCTTATTATTTTTTCTTTTACGTCTATATCTTCTCATAATCTATCACCTACTACAAAAAAGTATAGACTAATTCAGGCTAATAGTCAATAGACTTATTTCGTCTAATGTACAATGACGTTGGAGGCTAAAACATGAATAGATTAAAAGATTTAAGAGAAGATAGAGATTTAAAACAGGCAGAAATTGCCAAAGAATTAGGTATCAGTCAAAGAGGATATTCACACTACGAAACAGGTGATAATAATATACCGACTAACATATTAATTAAACTTGCTTATTTTTATAACACTAGCATCGACTATATTTTAGGTATTACAAATATAAAAAAGCCTTATGAAAGAATCTCAAAATAAAAAAGCGGTGGTGAAACCCGCTTCGTGAGTATAGTCGAGAAAAAACTTAATTAATCATCTATCACTTCCTTTAAAAGAGTTCCTTTTAAACTCTGTAATAATCATACTAAATAGTTATGGAAAAAATTTGATAAAAATGTGGAAAATTATGGTATCCTAAACGGGTACCATTTTTGTTCTATAATCTTTTACCCGTCGGACTTTTCCTTCGGGTCTTTCTATTGTCTTAATATCGACAATATGAATATGACTTTTTATTCCAAATACATCTTTAAACTCTTCTTCTATTTCTCTTTCATATTCTTTTAAATACTTTTGATAATCCTTAGAAATCTTTCGGTGATATTCGGCATTTATAGTTAAACTATCCTTATAATTATCATCATTTAACACTATTTCATATTGATGGTTAAATTTTGGATGGGCAAACAAAAAATCTTCTATCTGACTGACAAATATTTTTACACCTTTAACCTTCAGCATATCATCTGCTCTTCCCAAAAATCTTAAAATTCTAGGACTCACTCTACCACAATCACATTTATCATAAGTAACTTCAACTAAATCATTTGTCGCATAACGAACAATTGGAAAAGCTTCACTGTAAACTGAACTAATAATAAGTTCTCCTATATTACCATTTGTTTTCTTCTTAGTTTTAGGATCAACGAGTTCAAAATAAAAATCATCATTCAAATGCATACCACATCCATACTCACATTCCATGCCGAGCCCTGGCCCTAAAAATTCTGTCATACCATAGTCTTGTGTAACTGATACATCATCTCCAAAACTCTCCTTAATTTTCTGACGCATCTTTTCCGTCATGAGTTCACTACCTACTCTAATAATCCTAAGTGGCAAATCTTTAACATCTATTCCATTTTCCAAAGCCACTTCGTAAATTCGCATCACATGTGATGGACTAGAAATTAAAACATTAGTCTTTAACTCTTTCATATAAAATAGTTGCATCTTCGTACTCATAGTCGCCGTTGGTATGATCTTGCACCCCATACTCCTTAAACCTTCATAAAAACTAAGGCCACCAGCAAACATTCCTAAGCCAAGACATATTTGAACTACATCACCTTTTTGAATACCCGCCATCTTTAAATCTTTGACAATTGTTTCCGAGCGGTATTTCATATCATTTTCCGTCAGTCCAACTATCAAAGGTTTACCAGTTGTCCCACTAGATGCATGATATACTTTAATATCTGCTTGAGAAGTCGCATAATAACCATAAGGATAATCTATAAAAAAATCTTTTTTCTCAGTTATTGGTAATTTTTGAATATCCTCTTCACTCTTAATATCATCTGGTGTAATATTTAATTTTCGCATCTTATCACGGTAAAGTTTATTATGTTCGTAAACTCTTTCTAATGACTTTTTAAAACTTGCAAATTTCTTATCCATTCACATCCCTCCATTTTCTCTTTAAATCTTTTTTTAACCCATGCAATTGCCTTTTCAAAAACGGTAGTTAAAATAATCAACAAAATTAATGTGATGATCGTTCCTAAAATTTCGTTATCAAATAACAAATTATAAGTAACTAACGTCTTTAAAATTGCGCCTTGAGTTAAATATATATATAAAGTATTTTGTCCAAGCTTTGTAAAAATTGTTTCTTTATCACTCATCACTTTAAAAAATGTTCCACTGACAATTAAACTAAATATATAAAATAAAATTCTTTTAAAAAACACACTAGCTAAACTACCTGTCACATCATAATAACTATATTTACCTCTAAGCAAGCGATATGGCATAATATCGTCATTTAGTAATAATAGAATTAATATAATAACTGAAGCAATAATAAACGTTTTTCTAAACTTTTCACTTCTTAGCTTGTCCACTAACTTTAAATCTTTCGCATAAAAACCAATCACATAAAATGGTAAAAAAGTAAATGTTCTAGCTAATGACGCATACTCCCCAATAAATGGAATAAATCCGGCCACTAACGATATTACAAATGATAAAGGAATCATTATTTTATAATTCATCTTTTCAAAAACATATTCCAAAATTAAATATGTTATCATTGTCACTAAAAACCAATACGTGTATCTAGGATACAAAACATTAAAACTAAAATTCATCGTTTTTAAAACAAAAGAATAATACATTGTTATAATGATTTGCCAAATCAAATAAATTTTCACCATGTTTAAAATTCTACTAATTCTACTTCGTTTACTTTTTGAAGAAAAATAAGCTGATATAAAGAAAAAACATGGAATCATAAACAACGAACAAAACTTAAAAAAATTATCTTCATAACCATAATAATCCGCACAAGCACTAAACACATGAGCCACAATAATAAATAAAATTAATATTCCCTTCGCATTGTCAAAGTATTTTACTCTCATTATCTATCCTCACTTTTCTTCGAACACTTTAATTTTATTCACAAAATATTAAATTAACGTGAAAGAAAATAAAAAAGGATTTGAAAAACATATGAAAAAAACTTCAAATTAATGAAGTTTATTTAAAATAAATTGCTCTTTTTCCAAATAAATTATACATTTTTTGAAACTGTGTTCTACCATATTTCTTAATACTTCCAGTATACGGATCAGATACATATACATAGTTATCATTAAATCCGACAATTACTACACTGTGCAAATTACAAATCCAATTTATCGTTTTCCCAGAAGCTTTGTGAGTCCAGTTCGCACAAACTGATGTATTTTTTAGATTGATTGATACCCAAACTTGAACTGGTTTTCCACTTCTTACAAGTTCTAAAACTTGATTCAATGAATGTCCAGTATAATCTACCATTCCAGATTTATACTTACTAGCTAAATTAATAATTGGCTTTTGATAAACCCCATAACCATGTGCATCCCTAGGATCTCCAACAAACTCAATTTCCGGATCTCCACCATACCTTATACCATTTTCCCAGTGTACACCATCACCTTTTCTTAAATTATTAACTAATGTTTCTGGAGAAACATTCACTCCATAATACTTCAGCATTAAATATAAAGCGATTGTTTCACAACCATTCGGATAATTTGGAAATTGTGAATACGTTGGGAAATTATTAATCATTACCGTTTTAGCTTTAACTGTTATTCTTCTTTCTCTAACCGTTTCATTACCAAGCTTATCTGTAGCCTTATAATATATTTTATAAGTCCCTGGTGTATTATAATTAACTTTTGAATCATCAAATGAAAATTCTAAATCACCAAATCTATCATCTTTAGCTGAAACATTTTTATTTAAATCAGGTTTACTCCCAACATACACGCTTAAATTAGTAAGGCCACTAAATTTAACTGATCCTTTATATTCTAAAATTGTAAGTTTAGCTTTCTTACTAGTCTTATTGCCATATTCATCACTAGCTGTAATCTCCACTTCGTGTTCACCAGCCACTTTTTCAATCTTATTCATTTTTAAATTAACATCAGATAAATCTTCTACCTTTTCGACAAACTCTTCTACTTTAGGTAAATCTTCATCTAAATACTTTTGAACATCCTTAACCTCTAAATCTGGCGGTGTTGTATCTTTAATATTTACTTTGACTTTAAATACTTCACCATTAATCGTTAAAGTGAGTTCATGCTCTCCAACTTTTTTCAAACTACTTAATTTTGGACTTACCTTAATCTTCTTAAAATCATCTTTTAAAATATAATCTAATGTTAATGCTTCCCCATATTCAATAGTAATATTATCGTTAATTTTCTTAGAAATTTCACTTCTTTTATAAAACTTATATCCAAAAAAACCTAAAATTGAAATAATAATTACTATTAAAATAACCAATATAATCTTTTTTACAGCTCTTCTTTTCTTCTTTTTTTCATGTTCTAAAGCCACTTCCATTATTGGTTTTTTCTCTTTAATTTTAACCGTCTTGCTATTTTCTAAAGCAGTAATTTTCTCATTTTTTTTTACATTATTTCTTTTTTTCTTACTTTTTCTCTTCTTACTACTCATTTATTTCACACTCACTACACATTCATTATATCCTAATAAAATAGAAAAAGCTAGAGTAAGTTCTAGCTAAATCTTTTTAAGTGTACCCTTTTTAAGCATATTAAGTAATTTAATATTTTGTAAAGCTGTTCCTTTATAGTTATTAATACCATTAGCTGCGGCAATTCTTTTTCTATTTACAAAACTTGAATCGACACCTATTGATTTCAAGCCATCGACAAAAGATAATCCTTTATAATCAGTTTCATAATAAGTAGCACCTAAACTGCCACCCTTTAAAACCTTAAGTAAATTATCATTTTGTGAAGCACTTCCAGTATAAGTATCAGTAAATCCTGCTTCTGCATATAACTTTTTACGACTATCAAACGAACTGTCATAACCGACTGATTTCAAGCCGTCGACAATTGAAGTACCATTATAACCACTTAAATCGGGCAACTCTCCTCTATCTTCAGAATCATCTACATCATCACCACGATTATCAAAAATATTTCTATAAAGTATATCCATATCGACATTACCACTTATTCCATTTACCTTACCAGAAGAGGTGTATTGCCACATATCATATTTACCTCTATAAGTATTGGTATCATTATATTGGGCTACCCAGATCGTATATTTTTCCTCTAATTTTTTATAATCTAAATAAGTTGTAAAGAAATATTTATTCGTATAAACACCAGCCCAATAACCAGCCTTCTCTATCTCATCACAAAAAGCTTCACACATACTAGTTAATGTATTTTTGCCCAAATTATTTTGTGACTTATCCTCTATATCGTAGTAAACAGGTAAATTAAGTTCGCGTCCATTAAGCCATTTTAAAGTAACTTCCGCTTCTTTTTTCGCATCATCTACACTCATCGCATAAGAATATAAATATACACCTACCGGTATACCTACACCTTTAAATCCACTATAATTAGCTTCGAACTTTTCATCCTTTTGATTTTCATACTGACCATAGCCAATACGTATTATCACAAACTGAATACCTGCATCCTTAACTTTTTTAAAATTAATATCACCTTGATATTTAGACACATCTATTCCTCTATATTCCATTTTTTCGCCTCCTAACTTTATATATGAAAATAAATAAAGTATGAAACCGCAAAAAAACCACAAAGACTACTTTTTCATAGCTCTTTGTGGTAATAACATTTTAACCTTTTTAGACACTTTGTATTCTAAAGAATTATCATCGTTTAAAGATACAAATGCATGATCACCATCGTGATTAAATCCTAATCTCGGTTCTCCATTTTCAAAAACCACTTTAAAATTATTTGTATTAAAAGTATCAATATACCTACTATATTTATGAATATCAAACTTTTCACCGTCTTTATAAAGTAATTGTGAAATTGCTTTTAAAGTACTTTTACCAGGTAACCCTTTAAGTATAGTCACCTCAAATATACCATCATCTATTTTTGCATTTGGAAATAATTTAAATCCTGCAAACGTCTTAGTATTTGAAACAAGCATTGTTAAAGCAGAAATTATCTTATGTTCTCCATCTATTTCATAACTAATCTTAAGTGGTTTATGAATAACATCAGGAACACAAGATAATCCAATTATACCAGAAAACATATAATATCCCATTTTACCAAATGTCTTTTTAAAACTTTTTGGAGTTTCATAAGTTAAATTAGTAAAAGTTCCACAGCATGAAACGTAAGCAAAAGGCACACCATTTGCCGTAATCATATCAACTGGTACTACCATACAATTATTTAAATTTTCATAAAGTCTAATCGAAGAATAGACTGATCCTTGATATAATCCTAAATTATCAGCTGTATCATTAGCTGTACCGGTTGCAATATGGGCATAATCTGCTTTCTGTGAAACCTCACCAAAAGCCCTAAAAGCTTCCCCTAAAGTTCCATCACCACCCATAGTAACCACGAGATCACTATCTTCATTAGCTTTTTTAACAAGTTCAATAGCTTGTCCTGGATATTTACTTTCCAAATCACAAACTTCAACACTTTGATTTTTCAAAGTCATATCCATACTTCTTAAAACATCATCATTCATACCCGTCGCATTTGGGTTATATATTATTGATGCGCGCATTTTATCCACCTCATAGAAAAAGATTATACATCAAAATGTCTAAATTGACAAATCGACATATAATCTAAAAACGGGCATACTCATTTGTATTATAAAGTGTTCCATTAATTTCTATAAAGATTGTATACTTACCAATCAAACCATCTTTATTAATATACTTAGTAGCCGTAATATTTTCCTCATCACTAGAATTATTTCCTAAATCAACACACAAAGCAGTATAAGGTGTTTTACTAACTCTCATTGAATAAACATTTTCTGTCATATCCTTATATAAAATAATATTAACCGGTGTTCCCTTTTTGAACGTTCCTGTTACAACTAATCTATCTTTTTCTTCTGTAATTTCGATATTGTGTTTTTTATAATTTTCATCAATTGATTTTCCACTAAGCATAAATGAAAAATTCTGATCATCTAACTCTGTTACCCCTAAACCACCAAGTTGTTTTGCTTTACCTAAAGAAAACTCACCGTCATATAAACTCATTTTCTCTACTCGGTAATTATTCGTTGGAAGTACTATTTCAAATATAACTTCACCATCTAAAAGTTCGGCCGTATCACTCACTAAAGTATCGGACTTAGCCATACCTGCCGGCTGATTTTGAATCTGACCATTCTTATAAGAAATACCACCAGAATGTACGATATAATGATTCTTATCTAAATAATCAACATCAGAAATATAAGGTGAATAAAATTTACTACCTCTTTCCTTACCATATTCAAATACTTGCTCAGCCGTCATATTTTCCGTATCAATTTTATACATTACCCCACGACTATAACTATCTTCAGCTGATACATACTCATCTTTCTTTTTAGACTTATTATTACCATTATCAAATAAGAATACATAACCTTCTGGAGTTATCATTGCCGCGTGTTGTGACCATTGCCACTCACCATCAGTAAGTTTAAAGAAATATTTTTGATACTCCTCACTCCAGTTAGTACTATCTCCTAAAATCCAATTAAGTTCACCAGTGTCATAATCTATATTGATAACCGCATCTTGATGCCTACCAGATAACGTAATCGAATTAGTTTCCTTGTCATACCAAACTGAGTTATTATGAAACCAATCATATTCTATCCAATTTTCACTCTTGCCATCTTCCATATTTAAAATATCTTTTAAATCAAAAGTTTTAACAACATTTCCAGTTTCACAATCTAATTCCACTACATAATCTTCAACCGTTCCACTATCATTATCAAAATCGTCAGAAGCTACAAGCAAATTACCATTCTCCATCTCAAAATAATCATGATGATATCCTCCAGGTAAACTGTATTCTGTATAAATTTTACCAAGCATATCCATTTCATATAAACCTGTTGAATAATAAGGCGTATTAACTAATCTTTCTGTACTTAAAAGTAAATGTCCATTCTCAAGTCTATTAACTTCCCATATCGCACTTTCATCTAAGTACCATCTAACATCACCATTCACATCATAAGCACATGTATAACCACTAGATGAAGGTGTGAAAAAATATAAATCATTAGTAAGTTTACTTTCATCTTTTGTAACCTTAGTCGGTAAAATAAAATCGTCAGGTAATTCATCCGTTTCAATTTCTAAAGTATTCTCTTCATCACCAACTTTAATTACAACTTCATTTTTACTTCCTGCATAAAGTCCATAAACTGGTACATAATGAACCCTATCTTTATCAAAAGTATGTGTATAAGTAGAAAGTTCATCTTTCCCCTTTACCCTAATACTTACACTTTCTTCATCATCTGTTTCAAAAATTACTAAAGCTGTAAGTGGTGAATTACCATAAGGATTTAAAATCACATTAGGATTTTCTAAAGTATAACCTTCACTCTCAAATTTATCCTCAATATTAGCTTGGTCTTCTATTAAAGTAGATGCATAGCTAACTTCATTATCACCTTCACTAGCCAAACTAATTAATCTAAATAAAACTAATGTTACTATTAATATAACTGCTATTACTAAAATGACAATCTTCTTTTTACTCATAAGTCCTCCTATATTTAAAATTATAACACACCATATACAGAAAAAAAAGATAAAATCATCTCTTTAAAAACTTAATTTTATATAAATGTTATTTATAAATGCCAACAGCTGTTACTTTATTAGGTACATCTTTTAAAATAACTGAATTGGCTCCTATTTTAACATCATCACCGATATTAATATTGCCAAGTACTTTAGCTCCTGCCCCAATCATTACTCTATTTCCAACATTAGGATGTCTTTTTCCCCATTCCTTTCCTGTACCACCTAAAGTAACTCCATGATAAATTACCACATCATCACCAATAATACACGTCTCACCAATTACCACTCCAAAGCCATGATCAATAAATAATCTTTTACCGATAAGTGCTCCTGGATGAATTTCAATACTTGTAATTCTTTTTCCAAATTCCATCCAAAACCTCGCCCAAAAATAATGCTTTCTCAAATAAAAATAACGTGAGAATTTATAAAACACTATAGCCCAAAAACCAGGAAACAAAAATACCTCTAACTTATTTTTTAAAGATGGATCATTTCTTTTGACAGCCTCCAAAAATTCTCTATATAACTTCATTATATATCACCTATTATATGATATTAAGTGTCTAAAGTTTAAACATAATTAAACAAACTAAAAAACTCAATTTTATTCCAAATTGAGTTTCTTATCCATAAATCTATAACTAATATAGTAGTAAACACCACCTATCAAAGCAGTAAAAACCATAAAGATAGAAAAGAAAGTAATTAAATCCTTCATCATAAACACACTATTATCTAAATTAGAAATAAATGTCGGATTAATAATCATAATTATACCGAGTAAACCCAAATATAAAAATTCCATTACGAAATAAAATATCAACCCCCACACAACTGAACTTACCAACTTATTTGAACTTCTACTATAGCCTATCGCAATAGCTGCATAAACCATTAAAATAGTTGCAACATAACCTATAATACCATAAACAATCATAAAAAGTAAAAATTCATAAACTGTCATTCCATAAATAGATAAATTAAGAACTTTTACTACATCAACAAATAATCCTTTTTGATAAAAAGCAACTATTAAACTAATAATTAAAACTAAAGCAGTCATACTAAATGTCACTAATGAAGCTAATACCTTAGAAAATAATAATGTTCCTTTTTTTACCGGAAGAGTATGAGTTAAATAACCTTCATCTTTAAACAGATTTTCTAAATAATATTTTACTGAAAATATTCCATTCAATACAAAAGATAAACATGATAACACTACTAAAGCTACTATCATCAAACCACATATTATAGCAATAATTGAAACATTATCGAAAAAACCTAATAACCTAATCATTATTCCAAGTCCAAATAATACCGCATATAATGGAATTAAATATCTACATAATGCTTTCAAATCATATTTTAAAACTTTACCTAACATCTAAATTCCTCCCTAAACACTTCATCAATTGATTTGCCACTTTCCTTACGCATTTTATCTGCACTTTCACATCTTACAATTTTACCATCATCAATAAATATAACTTCATCTAATACTCTTTCAATATCACTAATTAAATGCGTTGACATAAGTATCGTTGAACCTTCATCAAAATTACTCAAAATAGTATCTAAAATATAATCACGTGTTGCTGGATCAACACCACCCATTGGCTCATCCAAAATATAAAGCTTAGCTTTTCTACTCATTACTAATACTAATTGAACCTTTTCTTTCATTCCTTTAGACATTGTCGATAATCTATCATCAGCTTTAATATCTAAATTATCAAGTAATTTATAAGCTTTATCTTTATCAAAATCTTCATAAAAATCACTAAAGTATTCAATAATATCCTTTACTTTCTTATGCATACTTAAATAAGTTCGTTCTGGTAAATAAGAAATTAACTTCTTTGACTCTACTCCAATTTCATTACCATTAACTAATATTTTCCCTTTATCTATAGATAAAAGTCCATTAATAGCTTTAATTAATGTCGTCTTACCACTACCATTCTTACCAAGTAAACCAATAATCTTACCACTTGGTAAACTTAAATTAACATCTTTCAAAATTTCTTTTTGCCCATAACTTTTACAAACATTCTTACACTCTAATAACAAATTATTCATTCCCTTCTATCATCTTGATAACCTCTTTTAAACTATAGCCCAAATCTTTCATATCATTTATATAAAATATAGTTTTTTCTTGAGCTAAACTTTCCAAATAATTTTTAATTGTTTCTTTTTTTTCAGTAACAAACTTCCCGTTAGTTCGTTCTGTATAAATTAGTTCTACATCCTCTAATTCACTTAAAGCTTTTTGAACGGTATTCGGATTAACCTTATACATAACGGATAATTCTCTGACTGATGGAATCTTTTCACCAGCTGAGTACTTACCAGTAACAATGTCTAAAGCTAATCTTTGAAATAGCTGTAAATAAATAGGCGTTTCATTATTAAATCTCAATCAATCACCTCACTGTACTAACACAATAATACAATAAAATTATAAATTTGTCAACAAAAAAACTTACTTAAAATAAATTAAGTAAGTTAATAATCAATAATGGCGGAGCAGGAGGGATTTGAACCCTCGCGCCGGTTACCCGACCTACACCCTTAGCAGGGGCGCCTCTTCAGCCTCTTGAGTACTACTCCAATAAGACTACGTTTATAATTTTACCTTAAATAGTCTAATATGTCAATCATTATCTTTTAAAATGTTTCCCACCTTTATCTTCAGAATGATATTCATTCACATTATCATGCCTCAAAGCATATCTATAAGCATACTGTTCGAATCTTAACCTATTTAAAAACACCTTATTAATCATCCTAAATAATAAACTACCACTACCAACAATCATCCCACTTATCAAACTACTATCTGATTTAGTTAAAACGCCATAAGCCATGCCAGCTAATCCAACCCCAAACATATAAAGTCCACCACGAACATTATCTTGCTTTTTATCTATCTTTTGATTAACTTCTTTTAAACTTTGCTCAATATATTTTCTCGTCTGCTCTGTCATTACAATCACACCTCTTTAAAATACCGGAAATATTATATCAAAATATTTTTAAACTTAAAAGAAAAAACTCAAAAAAATGAGTTTTACATATCTTTTTTATTATTATCTTGAATATGTGCGGGAGCAGTAGCTTCTTGTTTTACTGTTTGTTCTAATAAATTTTTCTGTTTATTATTCATATTTTGTTTCTTATTTTTTTTATTTTTACAGCTCATAAATATTTCTCCTTTCTATTTTTATTATGGATAAATAAAAAAAAGAAATACTCAAAAAAGTATCTCTTATCTAATTTTAATATGAATTTCTCTTAATTGTTTTTCAGTTACTTCGCTAGGTGCACCCATCATCATATCTTGTGCATTACTATTAAGTGGGAATGCAATAACTTCACGAATATTAGGTTCATCCTTTAAAAGCATTATCATTCTATCTATTCCAGGTGCAATCCCTGCATGTGGTGGCGCTCCATAATGGAATGCTGTATAAAGTGATTTAAATCTTGTTTCTAACTCTTCTTTAGTATATCCAGCAATCTCAAAAGCTTTTTCCATAATCTCTACATCGTGATTACGAACAGCACCACTAGATAGTTCAACACCATTACATACGATATCATATTGATAAGCTAAAATATCTTCTGTTTTTTGGTTAAGTAAAGCATCCATTCCACCTTGTGGCATACTAAATGGATTATGAGTAAAGATATATCTACCTTCTTCTTCACTATATTCATACATTGGGAAATCTACAATAAAGCAAAATTCAAATCTATCATTATCTATTAAATCTAATCTTTCAGCTAAAGCTGTTCTAATTAAACCAGCTTGAGTACTAGCCGTTAATTCATGTTTATCAGCAATAAAGAAAAGTACTGAACCTTTTTTAAGATTAGCTTTTTCAATTAATTCGCCTCTCTCTTCTTCAGATAAAAACTTATCAATTGGGCCTTTAAAAGTCATATCATCTAAAACACTTATATAACCAATTCCAGGCATACCAATTTTTTTCGCATAGTCCACTAACTCATTAAACCAAGAATTCGATTTAGAGGCAATATCATCTACTGCTATACCTCTAACTATAGACCCAGAAAATGGTTTAAATGTTGTATTTTTAAAAACATCAGTCACATCGATAATCTCTAAAGGATTTCTTAAATCTGGTTTATCGCTGCCATATTTAAGCATAGATTCTTTATAAGTAATTCTTCTAAAAGGTTTAGGAGAAACTTTTTTATCTGAAAATTTAGTAAATGTTTTATACATTACATCTTCCGCCACTTCGTAAACGTCTTCAGCGGTTGCAAAAGCCATTTCCATATCTAACTGATAAAACTCACCAGGTGATCTATCTGCTCTAGCATCCTCATCTCTAAAACAAGGCGCAATTTGATAATATTTATCAAAACCAGCTACCATAAGTAATTGTTTAAATTGTTGAGGTGCTTGTGGTAAAGCATAAAATTTTCCTTTATATTTTCTAGAAGGGACTAAATAATCTCTAGCTCCCTCAGGTGAAGATGCCGTTAAAATAGGTGTTTGAATTTCCATAAATCCTTTTTCATCCATGATATTTCTTATATATTTAATAACTTCGCTTCTAAAGCGAATATTTTCATGGACTTTAGGATTTCTTAAATCTAAATAACGATATTTTAATCTAACCTCTTCATTAACATTAGTCGATGTAATAATTTCAAAAGGTAGTTCATTATTAGCTTTTCCTAAAACTTCAAACTCACTTACTAAAACCTCAATTGTACCTGTACTAATTTTTGGATTGAAGTTTTCTTCATCTCTCATACGTACAGTACCAGTTAAAGTAACTGCTGACTCTTTAGTTAAACCATTAAAAATACTATCATCGTTACTTACAATTTGTAAAATACCTGTCTCATCTCTAACATCGACAAAGATAACTCCACCGTGGTCACGAATATTTTCAACAAAACCACAAGCTTTAATCTCTTTGCCAATACTTTCCTCAGTTAGCTCATTAATATATTGTGTTCTATATTTCATTTAAAATCACCTTTTCTCTATTTCTTTAGCCATTACATCTCTAGCTAAAGTAGGATTAGCTTTACCACCAGTTTTTTTCATAACCTGTCCAACTAAGTAGTTTACCATATTAGTTTTACCATTTTTATATTGTTCTATAACATCAGGATGTTCATCTAGTACTTCATTAGCTACCTTAACAATCTCACCTTCATCAGTAATTTGTTTTAAACCTTTCTCTGTTGCAATCTCTTTAGGAGATTTACCCGTTTCCAAACTTTCAGTAAATACACCTTTAGCTTGCTGAGAAGAGATCTCTTTATCTTCAACCATTTTAATAAGTTCTGCTAAATGTTCTGGAGTGAGTTTTGCCTCATCAATAGTTAATTCCATTTTATTTAAATTACCAAGTAAATTTGTTGTAATCCAGTTAGAGGCACTTTTTGGATTTGCCCCAAGTGTGGTTGTTTTTTCAAAAAACTCAGCTACTGGTTTTTCTTTAACTAAAATACTTGCATCATAATCAGAAACACCATATTCATTAATATATTGTTCCTTCCTCTCAAAAGCAAGTCTTGGGATACTCTTTCTAATTTCCTCTAACCATTCTTTAGAAATTTTAAATTTAGGAATATTAGGCTCAACAAAATATTTATAATCTATCGCATCCACTTTACTACGCATATAAATAGTTGTTCCTGATTCCTCATCCCAGCGACGAGTTTGTTGAGGCATCTCATCATATTTTCCGTCTTCTTTTAAATCGATTTGCCTTTGAATTTCATAATTTATTGCATCTCTAACCCCACCAAATGAGTTAACATTCTTAATTTCAATTTTTGTTCCCCAATTTTTAGAATCATTTTCATCTAAATTATCTTCCATAATAGATACATTTACATCACATCTAACTTGTCCTTTTTTACTATCAGCTTCACTAATATCCGCATATTGATAAATACTTCTCATTGTTTCCAAGAAAGCAACAGCTTCATCAGCTGATCTAAAATCAGGTTCTGTAACAAGTTCAAGTAAAGGCACACCTGCTCTATTATAGTTAATTCTAGAGCCAGAAGAATAATGATCAGAAGAAGCCGCATCCTCTTCTAAATGTAAGTTATTAATTCTAACCTTTTTCTTCTCACCATTAACTTCGTATTCTAACTCACCATAACTACCAATCGGTGCGGGTTTAGTTTCCTGTGTAATTTGAAATCCCTTAGGTAAATCAGGATAATAATAATTCTTTCTTTCAAAATATAAATATTCTGGTTGCTGACAACCTAAAATCATACTAGCCATTAAAGAAAGTCTAACTGCTTCTTTATTGACAACTGGTAAAGTCCCAGGAAAAGCCATATCAACTGGCCTAATATTAGTATTAGCTTTTTCACTATAACCATTGCGGGCAGAAGAAAATACTTTAGTCTTAGTATTACTGATTTCACAGTGCATCTCTAAACCGATTAATACTTTATAACCCATTATTTAACCTCCCTCGCAATTTGATTTTTATACTCCATAGAACTCTCAAGTGCATAAGCAATATTTAAAACATTTATATCGTCATAGCATTTACCTGTAATATTAACTCCAACTGGTAAATTAGAAACAAAACCATTTGGAATAGTAATAGAAGGAAAACCCCCAAAATTACCAATTTGTAAATGATCTTCTAAAACAGCTGTATTTCTATCCAAAGCATCTTTAGAACCTTCTAACTTTTTAGCTGGACCACTTCCAACTGGTAAAATAACGGCATCATATTTTTCAAATAACTCATTCCACTTATCGACAACAAGTCTTCTAACTCTTTGAGCATTGTGGAAATATCTATCCTTATTTTGAGCTTGTAAAACATATGAACCGATAACAAATCTTCTTTTAATAAGTGGTGAAAAACCTAGAGTTCTATAATTTTTCATCTCTTCATCCCACTTGTCACCTTCCGCACGTGGTCCAAAAATAAATCCTGTTAAATTAGACATATTACTTGTTGCTTCCGCACATGATATAACTACGTATACTGAAGGAATCGCATTAAGTAAAGTTGAATCAACTGACTCTTCTATTACTTCCATACCAAGTTCCTTACATTTATCTATAGTTTTCATAAAGTTTTCTAAATGTGCTTTTAATTCCGCGTCCGCATTAGGATACATATTAATGTCACATAACTCTTTTATATAACATAACTTCTTACCTTTAACTTTACCATCGATAGAATCATATAAATGCATATCTTTACTATCCCAAGAAGTCATATCATATTTGTCTATACCTTTCATTCCATCCACGACAATTGCCGCATCTTTAACACTTCTTGTCAAAGCTCCACAATGATCTAAACTACTCGCAAATGGAAATAATCCATAACGCGATATCATGCCATAAGTTGGTTTATATCCAACAATTCCACAGTAAGCTGCTGGTTTTCTAATAGAATCTCCTGTATCACTACCAGTCGCATAAGGATAAACACCGGCTGCTACTGCTGCTGCACTACCGGCTGATGATCCCGCACACATTCTAGTCTTATCCCATGGGTTAGTAACAACACCAGTATGACCAGTAGTTCCAGTACCGCCCATACCAAACTCATCTAAAACAGTTTTATTAACAGCTACTGCTCCTTTTTTAGATAAATTATCTATAGCTGTTGCTGTAAAAAATGGTACATAATCTTTTAAAGTATTAGATGATCCTGTACTTAAAATACCTTTAGTACTATAGTTATCTTTAATACCATAAGGAATACCAGATAAAAGTTCATCTGTAACCGAAGTATCTTTCACATCATCCATAATTGTCACAAATGCATTACATTTATCTTGTACTTCATGTGATTTTTCCAAAGCTTCTTTAATTAAATCTTTACTAGTAACTTCACCTTTAACTAAAGCTTCATGTATCTCTTCAATCGTTTTATCCATATAACTCATATTATCCCACCATCCTTGGTACTTGTACTTCACCATCTACAGTACTATCATCACAGTTTGATAGTAACTCTTCAATTGGAATAGATTCTTCTACCACATCTTCACGAAGTTCATATTCAAAATTATCCAAAGCATGTGTCATAGGTTCAACTTTCTCAATATTTGGAATTTCATTGATAATGTCAATCGTACTATCGATAATTTCAAACTCATCTAAAACCATTTTATTTTCTTCTTCGGTAAGACCTATTAATAATTTATCTGCATAATCATCAACCATTTCTTTAGTAAACTTCTGCATAATATCGCCTCCATAAAATTATATACAAAAAAAAGATGGCGCCTAATGTAGGACTCGAACCTACGACCCAACGGTTAACAGCCGTTTGCTCTACCGACTGAGCTAATCAGGCATTTATACAAAAAACAGTTATACATCCTTAAGGACGAATAACTGTAATTCGCGGTACCACCTTATTTATCACTTATGTGATCACTCTATAGTTCCATCTTTTGAAACGTATAATATGGTAACGGATTACAGCCGACTTATTCTACTAAACTTCGATAAGTAACTCTGTGGTGTTATTCATATAAGGCTTATTACCAGAATTCCACCATCTCTGGCTCTCTTTCAATAGTATCTTATATTACTTCTCCACTTCACAGTATTTATATAAAAATATTAATTAACAAAAATTGGTGACCCGTACGGGATTTGAACCCATGAATGCATGCGTGAAAGGCATGTGTGTTAACCGCTTCACCAACGGGCCAAAAACAAAAATGGTGGGCCTGGTAGGACTTGAACCTACGACCCTCTGATTAACAGTCAGATGCTCTAACGCTCTCCCAACTGAGCTACAGGCCCATTTCTCATTCGACTTTTTAATTGTACATTATTTTATGAATTTTGACAAGACTTTTTTCTAATTTTTTTCACAATCTCTCAAATTCATTAATATTCTAACATAAATAATTATCAATAGCAATACAAAAAAATCAATTTTACAGCAAAAAAATCTCAAAAACGAGATTTTTTATAAGTTATTTTTAGCAAATCTATAAACACCATAGAAAACTAACATTACTCCCAGAGCCAAAACAATAATAAATGAATTCTCACTCACACCTGTTTGTGGTGGATTTGGATAATCATGAGAACCCGTCACAATCTCACGTGGATATTCACATCTCTTAATTACCCAGTCAAGATAAGCTATTTTTTTAACTAAAGGAATATACTTTTCATATTTTAATTCGTACATTTTATCAAAGAATGTTTCCTCAATATTATATTTTAGTGTTGCTTTTTTAATAAGTTTTTGAAAATTAGAAATAACTTTATATTTAGTAACCTTATCTTCTACTAATGCTTCTGCTTTTATCTTATAACAAAATCCATAAATTGTCTTAGTATATTCTAATTTATAAATTTCTCTTTCCTTATATTTAGTACCACTTAATATATATTTGGAAGCAATTTTTTCTAAACCACCATATACAACATGTGAAATTTTTCCTTGAGGATTTTCTAAAACAACATTATTACCTTTTTTAGAAAATATATATGTTCCCCAGTTCTTTCCTATATAAGATAAATCAAATGAATCAAATCCATATATCCAAGTAATCTCATCAAGTGAAATATTACTTGTTGAACCATCGGTATTTACTTTCTTATAACTATCGACAAAAGTAACCTTTTCATCATAGCTTAGTTCTTCCTCTGTCCAAACGGCATAATGACCACTACCTTGTTTAATTAATACATAATCAGTACCCTCTTTAAATGTATAACTAGAATTATTTTTATCAATCTTGATAGCTTCTTGAACTTCACCAGTAACTCCAGAAGAAACTTCCTCTATTTTTTCATTTGAAATTTTATATCCTTGTTCTTTTAATTTATCAAGTGCCTCTTCAGCTTCTTCCCTAGATGCATATTCACCATTAATTAAACTCTCATCATATTTTTCTTTTGAAACTGTTACCTCAGTCTTTAACTCACCTTTTGAACTATTAACTTCATTATCTTTAATCCACTCATCAGCTTCTTCTTTACTATTAAATGTAATAGTGCCAGTATCTACCTTATCTTTATCATGATTTCTAACCTTTTCTATCTTACTACTAGTAACATTATACTCATCTTTAAACTTATCTAAAGCTTCTCTAGCTTCTTTTTCACTATCAAATGAATTATTACCCACTAACTCTTCATAAGTTTTCGAAACTTCAGTAGTTAAAATATCAGATTTAACTTCATTATTGATAAATTTATATCCACTAAGCCAAGGGTCATATATATCCGCAAACGCTTTCGCATCCGCTTCTTCATCAAAATATACTACTCCCTCTTTATCCTTATAAATAACCTGTTTAACTTCATCTGAAGTTTCATAATTAAAAACAATCTCATAATTTAATTTTTGATTTTCAGTTAAAGTGCTTTTTAAATCATTAATTTCTTTTAAACAATCTAAACCTTTACAAGAAATACTATCACTTTTTACTATCTCAGTTCTAGGAACTTCTATAACAGATACTTTATAATCCCCTTTTACAAAAGGTGAATCTAAAGTAATATTATTGTAATACTTAATTGCCTCTTCTTCACTTACAAATTTATCAGAAACCAAAACCGTCTCTAAATTGGTCTTCTCTACTTTATCATCTGTTTTAATACTTAATATATAATTATACTTATAATCATTTAAAAGACCATTACTATTATTTAAATCTTGAACTTTTTTCTTTAGTTCTTTTTCAAACCCGTCTATCTTTACCGCATCCACTACTTTACTACCTTTTTCATAAACCATACACTTATTATTTTCCAGTGCGTTTGCACCATTAGGTAATAATAAAACAAGTAACGTAAGTACAAAGAACTTAAATTTTTTCACGTATTATACCCTCCTCAATACTATTAATAAATATTTTTTTTGAAAATTACGATAATTGGGGTGTTCACTACAAGTTTGAAGTATCAAAACCTCATCATCTTTAGATAAAGTAACTCCTGTATCATACATAGATTTATTTTTTAAATTATTAATATGATTAAAATACTCATCATCATTTTCAAAAGTAATATCCATATATGAAAAATCACTTGTTTCTACAAATACAGAAAATATTTCATACTTCTTCTTAACACTACTTGTAGTTACCCACACATACTTATGATTATCATAATAATCTTTATCATAAAACTCTTCCAATATTTTAAATGGCATATCCTTATCAGAAGAATTATGACCATAAATTAATAATTTTTTACTAGAGTTAATATCAACTCTATAATCTAAATAAACTGATCCCATAGAACTTTCCACACCATAAGGTGTATGTTTCAAATAATATTCATTATCCTCACCTTGCATTATAGGAACAATGTAATCTGTATTATCTACCTCTAAAATACCAACCACATCATTATTATTATATTTTTCTCTCGCCGTATTGATAATGTGTTTATAATAAGCTGAATTATCTACATCCTTTATTTCCTCACCTACATATAAATAAGTATTTTGATTTTTAAAATTTACAACTAACAAAATAAAACAAATACAAATTATTAAAAATATAATTATTTTCTTTCTAATTTTCATTTATATTCCTCATTTTATTGTATGGTAATTATTACATCAGAACATCTCAATCATAATTCCAACTAATTATATGAAAAAAAAGTGAAGTTATTCTTAAACCTTCACTCTTTAAAATAATTTAATAATATTCATCTACTCAAAACTTTCTGCTTACTTTTTTCAGCACTCCTCATCATTGATAACTGTTCATCAGTAAATACTGAAGTATCTTCCAAATTAAACTGATCAATTAAATTTAACTCTTGTGCTAGAGCTATCAAACTATTTGAACTTAACTTTAAATCACTTACTTTTTGAGCTAATTCATTAAACTTTAAATTAAACAATCTTAATTTTTCCATATATATTAAATCTTGATAAGCTGGCAAATCACACATCGTATTTTCTAACATTTCTTTGGATAATAATAAAGCATCTAAATTCATATTATAAATTGTCATTTCCCATTCTTTAGAATCGAAATTACCACTTAAACTAAAACCAATCTTCCTATTACCTTTTATTATAAATTTTGGTTGATGAAAAAACAAAGAAACAAATTCATCGCCAGTTTCGTATTTTTCAGTTGGGCAAACATCAGAATAAACGTTTTGCTCTTCGTAATAAATACGACTTAAATAGCCATTTTTAACAGTCCCCTTCGGTTGATAACTTAATTGAACTTGTTCAACAATATCATGATTAAAATTTAAATATACTCGATCTATATCTAATTTACTAATTTCGTTTAAATTATTAATAACTTGATTTATATATTCTTCTTTTAACTCATCACTAATGTTTCCCACATTATTAATAATATAAAACATAAAAGACATATAATAATCTAATTTACTCAAAAAATCTTGTACACTTTTTCCATCAAAAATATTAAAAAAAGATTCATATTTATCATAAAGTCTTTTCGATTTTTTATTTATAAACGTAAAATCTTTTAATAAAGCTCTTTCAATAACACTAATATTATTATCTTTATATAACTCAAGCATTTCATTAAAAACTAAACAAGAATGTTTATAATTTGTTTTAACATAATTAATTAAATCATTTATAAGATTTTGATCCAAACCATCTATTCTTAAACCTTTTGTCACAGATTTTTCATACAAATTTGGAAACACCTTTTCTAAATCAGAATAATTTATTTTAATTCCAGGTTCAACTTCGTGTAAACATCCAAATGCAGTCACATTATCAAATAAACGCATCTAATTTCACCTCGCGATAAACAATATTCTAGCACACAATTAAGAAAATTGCACAAAATTGCACAAAAAAATTATAAC
>ENA-OPVV01000388-OPVV01000388.1-human-gut-metagenome-genome-assembly--contig:-NODE-388-length-41396-cov-5.391790_pt1 | contig 41396 bp, 37 predicted proteins | sample MGYA00241500_ERZ501992 | MGnify/ENA primary metagenome ERZ501992 (study PRJEB25962, sample SAMEA2043052) | human gut metagenome | biome: human gut; feature: human-associated habitat; material: faeces...
CACCCGCCGCTGCAGAAGAACCTTGCCCAGCACTCGCGGCAGGCAGGCTTCGTCATTACGTGGGTGTGGCGAAATTTCTGCACCAAATCAGGTTTTACAACGCCGGTATCAAGCGTGCCGAGTTTATACTGCTCACGCCCTACAAACTGGTGGCAGGGGTAAATATCGCCTTCCGGAGTAATAGCAAAATATTCATGCCCGGCACCGCAGCCAGCCAGCCTTTTGGCAACGCAGGGCCCGTTATCAAGCGCAACATTAAAATGGAAAAAGTCAAACGGGTCGCCTTCATGGCGTTTTTGCAAATATGCACGCGCCAGTTTATCGTATTCTTCGTACAATACCGGCAAATCTTCTTCGGTAAGTACATAAGGTTCATCAGTGCCAACAACCGGTTCTACGGAAATTTCCTTGCCGATTTTGGTCATATCAAGGGTATCTTCGCAAAAATGCGGATTGTAATGGGTATAAGTTCCGCGCAGATAATAGTTTTTGCCGTTACGGCTTTCAATAACTTTTTTAAAGCCGCGCACAGCCGCATCATAGCTGCCCGTATGGTTCGGGAACGGACGCATCCTGTCGTGCGTTTCCTTTTTGCCGTCAAGGCTTAATACCAGCATTACGCGGTTATCGTTCAAAAATTTAATGTTTTCATCGTTCAGCAAAGTGCCGTTGGTTGTAAGCGTCAGCTTGATGTTTTTGCCGGTTTCCTGTTCGCGGCGGCGCACATAATTAATAACGTGCTCCACAACCGGCCAGTTCATCAGAGGCTCGCCGCCGAACAAATCAAGTTCCAGATTATGGCGTTTTTTGCTGCCTGTAATGGCAAATTCAACTGCTTTTTCGGCAACTTCTTTGCTCATCAGAGCACGGCAGCCGCCAAAATCGCCGGTACCGGCAAAGCAGTAACCGCAGCGCAGGTTGCAGTCGTGCGCAATATGCAGGCATAATGATTTTAAAACCGGTGTTTCGCTGAAAGTAGGCGGTACTTCAAATTCGGGAGAGAAAAGCAGTCCTTCATTTTTCAGTTCCGTCAGTTCTTCAACGGCTTCACGCAGTTCCGCTTCGTCATAGCGGTCTTTCATTGCGTTGATGGCTTCTTCAGGGTTTTCGCCGTCAAAAACATCCAGCAAATCGTAAATCAGGTCATCAACCAAATGCACCGCACCGCTGTTAACGTCAAGCACAGCCTTGTAATCGTCAAGGCGCATTTTATGTATCAGCATCAAATTCCACCTTTCAAAGCATAAAACAGCCCCCTGACATGCAGGGAGCTGTAACAGATCTGCTAATTTTTATCCGAATGGATTATTTATGTTCACAAACCTGGTTGCCTACAGTGCAGGAAGTTTTGCATGCAGACTGGCAGGAAGCCGGGCATTCGCCGCAGCCGCCGGTTCTTAAAGTTTTGTTGAGCATTGCTTTATTTACGGTAGTGATATGTTTTTTCATCGTTCATTCCTCCAAAATCATTATTTATAATATTGTACCGTGTTTTAACTAAATCCGCAAGCCTTATCAGTAAAAAAACAGGCTGCCGAAAACCACGCTTTTTAAATACCCCAATAAATAGGAGCGTTCCAGTTTGCTTTCAAACTCGCTTTCCGTCATATCGCCCTTGATAATTACGCGTCCGATTTCCATCGGATGGTTTTCCACCCAGTTTTTATCAACGGCGCCGTTTTTGCCAGTAACGGCATAATTGTAACCGTACTTCTGCGCTGCGGCAATTACTTTTTCGTCATATTTGCCGTTGGGATACGAAAGCAGATGCACATAATACATATCAAATTCCTTTTTTAAAAAGAATTTGGAACTTGAAAGCTCCCACGCAAAATATTTGGGGTCAATATCCGTTAAAATATTGTGGTTGATTGTATGGGAAGCCAAATCGTTTCCTGCGTGAATCAGCTCCGTAATTTCGTTATGCCCCATGTAATTGGGCTTGCCTATTTTAGACTGCACTATAAAAAACGAAGCATTGGCATTATATTTTTTAAGCAGCGGAAAAACATTGGTGTAATTATCCATATAGCCGTCGTCAAAAGTAAGCACAACCGCTTTGCCCATGTCTTTTCCGTTTTTAAAGCCGTCTATCATCTGCTCCATGGAAAGCATGCTGTAACCGTTATTATGAAGATACTGCAGCTGTTTTTCAAAAACTTCGGTTTTTATTATTACTTCGGCAGGCCATTCATCGCTGCCGCCAACGGAATGATATTCCAAAACCGGCACTGCATTTTTGCGGTATTCGCTGTAACCGTCATAAAAAGGCTTCGCCGCCGCTGCCGCAGCAACAACCAGCACCAGCAGAACTATTTTAATCCACTTGCTCTTTATTTTTATCATTAATTTCCAGCCCCAGTTCTTTTGCAATTTGCTGTAATTTTTTCAGCCTGTGGTTAAGGCCGGATTTACTTATTTTGCCGTTAGCGGCTTTGGCAAGTTCTGCCAGTGAAGCATCAGGGTTTTCAAGGCGCAGTTCTGCCGTTTCGCGCAGTGCGGCAGGCAGTTTGCCAAAATGCCCCTTCTTTTCCAGATAGCGGATACTTTCAAGCTGTTCAACAGCAGCTTGCACAACTTTATTCAAATTGGCCGTTTCGCAGTTTACAACGCGGTTAACATTATTGCGCATTTCTTTAACAATACGCACATTTTCAAACTCCATCAGCGCATTATGCGCGCCGATAACCGAAAGAAAGTCAATAATACTGTTGCCTTCCTTCATGTAAACAATAAAATCATTTTTGCGGTCGGTAATTTTTGCCGGCAGTGAAAAACCATGCATTACCTTTACAATGCTTTTGGCCAGTTCTTCGTTTTCTGTTACCACTTCCAAATGATAATCGCTTGAAGGCTTGCTTACGGAACCGCCCGCCAGAAACACCCCACGCAGGAACGACCTGCGGCAGCAGGATTTGGCAAGCAGCTTGTGCCTTTCCGCAACGTCGCTGTAGGGCAAAAGCTGTAATTCATGCAGCGCTTTGCCGGCTTCTTTGGAAGGAATAACCCTGACCTGATAACGGTTGTTCTTTTTTAAACGGCGCGAGCGTGTAATGACAACTTCCGTCTGAACATTATAATTGCTTTTTAACATTTGCAGCATACGGCGTGCAAGGGCAGCATTTTCGGTAGAAAAATGGATGCCCATATTGCGCCCCTGCAAAATAACGGCGCCGCTTACACGCAAAAGCCCCAAAAGTTCTGCTCTTTCGCAGCATTTTTTAGAAACTTCAAGACGTGACAATTCGTTTTTTACTTCGTTGGAAAATGACATTGCCTTACCCTTTTACACCGATTTATTTTTTAATTTGCGCATGCTTTGGCGCATGAAGAAGTAATCGAAAAAGCGGAAGCCCTTACCGAACAGACGCAGGCGGTAAATAAGCGATATAACTGCCTGCGCAAGCTTCTGCGGATTATGCCTTACCAAATCCTTATTGCTGATAAGGCTCTTGGGCACAACCTTAATGCCGAGGCGTTCAATTTTTTTAATATCCGGCGTAACCGGAATGGAGCCTTTTAGCTGATACTGTGCAAGCTGCGTTTCCGTAACGTTCTGGTCGTTAACGATAACGTAATCCAAAAACTGCGCGCCTGCATGGGTAATAAGCGCCTGCACATGCTCGAAAGCGCCATAGCCGTCTGTTTCACCCGGCTGCGTCATTACATTGCAGACATAAATTTTTACAGCGTCCGACCGCAGCACGGCTTCACGGATTCCTTCCACCATCAGGTTCGGTATTACGCTTGTATAAAGGCTGCCCGGCCCCAGAATCAGCACATCTGCCTTCATAATGGCATCAACGGCGCTGCTTGTGGCCTGCACGTTTGAAGGTTCAATGCCAACGCGGCGTATACGCTTATGTGCTTTTGGTATTTCCGATTCGCCCTCTATTAATGTGCCGTCCGTCATTTCCGCCTTAAGGCGGATATCGCTCAGCGTAGATGGAATTACCTTGCCGCGCACATTTAAAATCTGGCTTGTTGCCGCAAGGCCTGCTTCCATGCTGCCTTCAGCTTCTGCCATGGCTGCAATAAAAAGGTTGCCGAAGTTGTGCCCTGCAAGAGGCGAACCGTCGTTAAAACGGAACTGCATAATGCGTTCCATCAAAGGTTCACGGTCTGCCAGCGCTACAAGGCAGTTGCGCAAATCGCCGGGCGGAATAATGCCCATTTCCTTGCGCAGACGTCCGGAAGAACCGCCGTCATCTGCCACGGTAACAACGGCATTGCAGTTGCTTGTTATATATTTCATGCCGCGCAAAAGAGTGGAAAGCCCCGTGCCGCCGCCGATAACGGTAATGGCAGGGCCGCACCCAAGTTTCCTCTGCGTAAAGATTTTTTCCATTAAAGATGAATTATTGTCCGGCAGAACTGCTTCCACAACGGAACGGATAACGCGCCTTGTTGCATATATCATGACAAAGCCGCCTATGCACAGGAATAAAAATCCTCCCATCATGGAAACCGTATTGGAATATTTGCCGGTTGTAAGATAGGCCATGCGGAACATTAATTCTTCAACATAGCCCATGAACTGATAATTAAAAAATAATGCCAGCCCAAGCGCACAGCATAAAACGCCCACTGTAAACAGCAGCAGCCAGCGTTTTAAATTCATGCCCGGGCACAGCCAGCTAATCCAGCCCATAATAGCCTCCTTCAGCGGTTTTTAAGCCTTAAATCGCGGTGGCTTAACAGAACTTTATAGCCCTGCCTGCGCAGAAACGCCGCCAGCTTATTGGCAATATAAACAGAGCGGTGCTGGCCGCCGGTGCAGCCGACGCTGATTACAAGCTGGCTTTTGCCTTCCGCCACGTACTGCGGCAAAAGCATTTCCAGCAAATCTTCTTCTTTTGCCAAAAACTGCTGCGTCTGCGGATAATGCTCTATAAACTGCGCAACCGGTTCATCATTGCCGGTTAACATCCGCAGGTCGTCTTCATAAAAAGGGTTCGGCAAAAAGCGCACGTCAAGCACCATATCGCTGTCAAGCGGCAGGCCATGCTTAAACCCGAAAGACTGCACCGTTACCGACATTGGTTCGCCCGTTCCGCTTACGGAAAACAGCTCGCGGATTTTGTTTTTCAATGCGTCGGCGCGCATATCGGTAGTGTCGATAATATACGTTGCGCGGTCTTTGATTTTTTGCAGGCTGCTGCGCTCGTAAGAAATACTTTCGCTTAATGTTCTGCCCTGCCCCAAAGGATGGCGGCGCCTGGTTTCCTTGTACCTTCTTATCAGCACCGCATCGGAAGCGTCCAGAAACAACACTTCATAAGAATAGCCATTTAAACGCAGTTCGTCCAAAACTTCTGCCAGTTTGTCAAAAAAGCGTCCGCCGCGTATATCAACAACTATTGCCGTGTTGCGCGGCGCAGATGCCTGTCTGGACAGTTCTGCAAATTTGGTAATCAGCGCCGGCGGCATATTGTCAACGCAAAAATAGTTCATATCCTCAAGCGTGCGGATAGCCTGCGTTTTGCCAGCGCCCGACATACCGGTTATTATTAAAAATTTAGATTCCTCCATTATCATCACCGCCAAAACTTGCTGTGTATCATTTTTATTATACCATACACCTGCAACAAAAAATAAAAATAAAAGGCGCCCTGTAACAAGAGCGCCGGAAATGGAGGCTGATTAAAAAGCGCAAGGGTCGGAAAAATCAACTTTACTGCCGCCTGCAATTTTCTCAAATACTTCCGCCATGGATTTTTCAAGCATGCCGAGCATTTCTTCAATCTGCTCAGCCGTGCTTGCCAGAGGCGGCATAAAAATAATTACATCGCCTATATTGCGGACAATCAAACCATATTTGCGTGCATTCTGGCAAATGCCGCCGGCAATTAAAAGCGCCGGGCCAAACGGAACTTTGTTTTCCTTATCGCGCATAAGTTCAACGCCCGCCAGCATGCCGCACTGCCTTGCATTGCCAACATACGACATTTTGCCGAATTTTTCCATATATTTTTCAATAACTGCCATTTTAGGAGGCAAACCTGCAATAACTTTGTCTTTGGCAAAAATTTCAAGCCCGGCCAGGCCTGCCGCACACGCCAGCGGGTTGCCGGTATAGGAATGCCCGTGATAAAAAGTTTTGTATTCTTCCGGCTCGCCCAAAAAGGCATTGTAAATTTCATCCGTAACCATAGTTGCGCCAAGCGGCAGGTAACCGCCGGTAATGCCTTTGGACATGCACATTAAATCAGGCAGTACACCTTCATGTTCGCAGGCAAACATTTTACCGGTACGCCCAAAGCCGGTGGCAACTTCATCAACAATTAACAGTACGCCGTATTTTTTGGTAAGCTCTCGTACGCCCTTAATATAGCCCTTCGGCTGCATAAGCATGCCTGCGGCAGCCTGCACCAAAGGTTCAATAATCATGGCCGCAACGTGGCTGGCATTTTCTTTTAAATAGTCTTCAAGCTCGTCAAGCAGGTATTTTAAAAATTCTTCTTCAGTTTTAAGGCCCAGTTTGCTGTGATAAAAAGACGGGCAGGTCATTTTTTTAGTAGCAAACAAAAGCGGCTTGTAAACTTTATGGAACACGTCGATATTACCGACGCTTACGGCGCCTACCGTATCGCCGTGGTAAGAATCGCCGAGATTGATAAACTGCTGTTTTTCGGGCCTGCCTTTAAACTGCCAGTACTGAAAAGCAATTTTAACGGCAGCTTCAACAGCGGTAGAACCGTCATCCGAATAAAAAACTTTATTTAATCCTTCCGGCGTAATCTCCACCAGTTTTTCCGCAAATTCTGCCGAAGGCTGGTTAATAAGCCCCAGCAGTGTGGAATGGGAAATTTTATCAATCTGCGCTTTAATGGCGTCATCAATTTCCCTGCGGCGGTGACCGTGAATATTTACCCACAGGCTGGAAATACCGTCATAATAGCCGCGACCTTCGGTATCGTACAGTTTTACGCCGTCGCCGCGTTCAATAACAAGCTGCGGGTTTTCAACCCAGCCTTTCATTTGCGTAAAAGGATGCCAGATATATTTTTTGTCGAGTTCTTCCCATTTATTCATTTTCGCCATCTCCCAAAAGTTTATAAATACGCTGTAAATCTATGTTCTCCGCGGCAATTTTACCCGCTTCAAGCATATCAAGGCCGGTTAAAAGCTCTTTATTTAAAACCGGCAGCCTGCCCAAAACTGGCAGCCCGGTTAATTTTTCGTAATAATAAAGGTTGCTGCGCTCCAAAACACCGGCATTTTCTTCATCCCAGCCGTTAACAATAAAGCCCAGTACCTTCAAACCTTCGTGCTGTGCGTAATAAGCGCTTAAAACAGCGTGGTTAACATTGCCCAAAAGCGGTTTAACCACAATTATTACCGGCAGCTTCATATCGCAGAAAAAATCTTTTACAAGGTAATTATCCGTAAGAGGTGCGGAAATTCCGCCCACGCCTTCCACAACAGTCAGTTCATGGGAGTTTATCATCTTCGCAGCCGCTTTTTTCATTATGGCAGGCTCTAATTTAACGCCTGCAAGCTTGGAGGCTTCCGCCGGTGCCAATGCCGCTTCCAAAACATAAGGCACAACCTCGTCGTGCTGAGCCATTGTAAGCCCCGCACCTTTAATAAGCAGTTCCGCATCTTCCGAAACAAGCCTGCCTTCTGCCGTACGCACGCAGCCGGAGGCCGCCGGTTTAAACACGCCCATATCAAAGCCCAAATATTTAAACCCCGCTGCCAGGCAGGAACTTACTACCGTTTTGCCAAATTCCGTGTCCGTTGCGGTTATACCTATTGCTTTCATGCCAAAACCTTCTTTCGCTTTACGCATTTAATTCACGCCATATTCTGCCCATAGTTTTTGCGGCCTGCTTAATTTCTGCTTCGGTATGCGCAGCCGTTACCGTTACACGCAAGCGGCTTGTGCCTTCCGGCACCGTTGGCGGGCGTATGCCCGAAACCATAATACCTGCCTCCAAAAGTGCCGCCATAAACCGCATGGTTTTTTCACTGCTGCCGGTAAGCACCGGCACTATTGGAGTTACGCCGTCGATTATCTCAAAGCCTTCGTCATGAAGCAGTCTGCGCATTAAGGCCGCCTTTTCTTTCAGCCTGCCAACATATTGTTCCGGCTTTTGCCGCAGCAGGCGCAAAGCCGCCAGAGCCGCCGCCGTTACACAGGCAGGCAGTGCGGTAGAAAAAATAAACGGGCGCGATTTATTGATAAGATATTCAATAATTGTTTTACTGGCAGCCACGTACCCGCCTTCCGCCGCCAGCGCTTTGCTTAATGTGCCAACCTGCAAATCAATCGTGCCCGGCATGTTGTAATAAGCCGCCGTGCCGCTGCCATCCGCACCTATAACGCCAACTCCATGGGCGTCGTCAACCATCAGGCAGGCTCCGTATTTTTCTTTCAGGCGCACAAGCTCCGGCAAATTGGCAATATCTCCGTCCATGCTGAAAACGCCGTCCGTAACTATAAAACGCTCGCCAGCGGCAGGAATTTCTTCAAGCAGCCGTTCCAAATCCTGCATATCATTATGTTTGTAAACAACAACCTGCGCACGGGCAATGCGGCAGCCATCAATAATGCTGGCATGGTTCAGCTCGTCGCTGAAAACAATATCACCCGGTTTAACCAGGGCAAACAGTACTCCTAAATTGGTCATGTAACCGGTATTGAACACCAGCGCGCTTTCGGCGTGTTTAAATTCCGCCAGTTCTTTTTCCAGTTCGCCGGTTTCAAACGCCGCGCCTGTTGTAAGGCGGCTGCCCGTGCTGCCCGTTCCCCAGCGTACCGCTACTGCCGCAGCCCGCTGCACCTCCGGCGCATGGGTAAGCCCAAGGTAGTTATTGCTTGCAAACACAAGATATTCTTTGCCGTTTTCATCTTCGGCGCGTACCGCAGTTTTAAAGCGCAGCCCGTCAACAGTGCGCCTTAACCCTTTGGCATAAGTTTCCTCCAGTTCTTTCTGCAGGCGTTCTGTCAGCATGTCAGCGCCTCCACGGTTTGTATCATCACTACCTGTTCTTCAAGGTAATTAATCAATTCTTTCATATCCGTACCCGGACGCACAAAAAACACCCTGCCGCCAATACCGCTGCCGCGTTCCTTCATTACAGGTATGCGGCGGTAGCCATAAAGCGGCGAGGCAACATAGCCTGTAACATAATATGGGTCGTCCGACCAGCACAGTTCCGCAACCATGCCTTCTGCCCCGGCAACCTTGGAAGCCAGCACCAGCGCTTCGCGCACATGGTCACCTGTCAGCCCGCGCGCCTGCATATATTCATCATAACCGCGGCTGTTTACGCAGTCCATTTTGCTGGCACGCACGCCGCGTTCGCCCATGCCGTCAATACGCATTCCGCTTTCACAATCAACAACAATGGCACCGCGCATGCTGTCATGCAGATTTTCAAGCATTTCCAGCCCTTTAAGGGCGGCTTTGGGCTTCACTCCGGCTCGTTCAAGCTCGGTAACTGCCGCCCGGTGCCCTTCCTGCGCCGTTTTTACCGGGCAGGTGCTGAAACTTAACAGCGGCTTATAAACAATTTCCTGCGGCTTTATTTCTTCCACTTTTAAGCTGATAAAATCTGCGCGTCCGCGTTCATGCTCGCGCGCCCGGTGCAGCATGGTAAGCACGGCATAATCAAGCTGTTCTTCCGGCAAAATGCGCTCCGCGCCGGAAATATGCCTGCCGCCTTCTTCATGCGCTCCGCCCTGTGCCGAACGCATTTTTACACTGTAAAGCATAGCTCTCACCCCTCATAAAACCGGATGTGTTACAGTACGTCCCAAATCTTTAATCATTACTTTGTCGGCTTCCGGGCTTCTGCCGCCGGTAGTTAAATATCCGCCAACCATAATGCCGTTCAGCCCGCCGTTTAACGCCAGGCACTGCAAATCGCGCAGGTTAACCTCACGCCCGCCTGCTGTACGGATAAGCGCTTTCGGCAATATAAAACGGAAAACCGCGTAAGCACGCAGAATTTCCAAAGGGTTTAAAGGTTTGTTGTTTTCAAACGGAGTTCCCGGAATAGGCGTTAAAAGGTTCAGCGGCACACTGTCGATGCCAAGGCGTTTCAGTTCAAACGCCATTTCAACACGCTGCTCCGGCGTTTCATTCAGCCCGAAAATACCGCCGCTGCAAACACGCAGGCCTGCTTTTTGCGCGTTATGGATGGTAAACATTTTATCTTCATAGGTATGGGTGCTGCAAATATCGGGGAAATGGCTGGGCGCGGTTTCCAAATTGGAATGATAGCGCGTTACGCCAAGCTCTTTCAGTTTAAAAGCCTGCTCCTCCGTTAAAATGCCCAAAGAACAACAAACCTCGATGCCCACTTCTTCTTTAATGCGCTTCAAGGCTTTGCAGATGTTATCAAAATCATCAGCCTTGCTTTGCCCTCTGCCACTCGTTACAATCGAAAACCTCACTGCGCCTGCGGCTTTGGCTTTTTTGGCAGCGTCAACAAATTCCTGCTCACTCAGCAGCGGATATTCTTTAACACCGGTATGATAATGAGCGGACTGCGCACAGAATTTGCAGTTTTCCGGGCAGCGCCCGCTGCGGCCGTTAATAATAGCGCAGCAATCGACAGCATTGCCGTTATATTTCTGGCGGATTTTATCTGCCATTGCCAAAAGCAGCATTGTATCGTCATCACTTACATTTATTAAGCGTTCTGCCTCGGCTCTGGTTACTTCTCCGCCGTTTAAAACTTTATCAGCCACTTCAATAATAAAATTCATAATAATTTTGTCCTCCGTTTACGTAAACCTAGTTGTTTATTTTGGTTAACAATCACATTATACAACGTTAACCATTCTTTGTAAACAGGTTTACTGTAAATTTAAACGGGTTTACCGAAGTTTGCGTAAAAAATAAACGGCTCTGCTTTTAAACAGAACCGTTTGCATTGAATTAATATTTTTAACCTATATATTCACTTGCTGCAAGTGCGGCAACAGTACCGTCTGCCGCAGCCGTTGTAAGCTGGCGCACTTTTTTTGTGCGTCCGTCACCGGCGGCAAAAATGCCCGGGCAGCTTGTTTTGCAGTCCTCACCGGCAACAATATAACCGCCTGCGTCAACCTCAACAACATTTTTAAACATACCGTTTTCCGGCATCTGGCCGATAGCTACAAAAACTCCGTCCACGGCAAGTTCCGATTTTTCGCCGGTAACTTTGTTTTCCAGTTCCAGACCTTCAAGGCGCTTATCGCCTTTCAGCCCCGTTACAACGGTATCGAGAATAAACTCAATATTTTCAGGTTTATGAACCTTTTCTACAAGCTGTTTTTCGGCACGGAATTCCTGCCTGCGGTGAATAAGGTAAACTTTTTCAGCAAGCTGCGAAAGCACAACCGCATCATCCAGCGCAGTGTTGCCGCCGCCGATAACGGCGACGGTTTTGCCTTTGTAAAAAGCGCCATCGCACGTTGCGCAGAAAGAAATGCCTCGTCCTACAAATTTTTCCTCACCGGCAACGCCAATCGGCCGCGGGCGCGCACCGGTTGCGATAATAACGGCTTTGGCATCATAATGCCCGTTTGCCGTAAGCACGCGTTTAAAACCGTCTGCATTTTCAATGCCGGTAACTTTTTCGTACACAAACTCAGCACCAAATTTTACAGCCTGGTCATACAGTGCCGTTGCAAATTCAAAACCGGCAATATTGTCAAAGCCCGGAAAATTCTCCACATGGCTGGTATTAATAATCTGCCCGCCGTGAATGCTCTGTTCCAGTACCTTAACACTGCGCCCGGCACGCCCGGCATAAACGGCAGCCGTCATTCCGGCTGTGCCGCCGCCGATAATAATAATATCCGTCATTTTATCAGCCATAAAAACACCTTATTTCAGCATATCCAAAATTACAGGTTTCGGCATAACGCCGCTTACGCTTTTAACTGCTTTTCCGTTTTCAAAAACAATGAAAGTAGGCACAACTTCCACGCCATATTCGGTTGCCAGCGCCTCAGCCTGGTCAATATCAACCTTGCACACCTTAACATCTGCCAGTTCATCTGCCAGCTGGTCAACAATCGGGCTCATCATACGGCAGGGGCCGCACCAGGTTGCAAAAAAATCTACCAAAACCTTGCCTTTTGCTTCCAATACTTCCTGTTTAAAATTTTCTGCGTTTAAATGTAATGCTGCCATTTATATCACTCCTTAAAAATTTATCTTATCTCGTGATTTAATCATAGCATTTTTTGACCTTTTGTTCAAGGAGAAAAGCTGTAAATTGAAGCAAAATTACAAATAATTCACATTTGCAGTAAATAATTTTTATTATAATTTGGTAAAAATAAAACCCCAAAGCACTTAACTTTGGGGTAATAAGCAAATTACATAGCTTCTTCAACCGGATATACGCTGATTTGGCGTTTATCGCGGCCTTTGCGTTCAAATTTAACGCGGCCTTCAACCATTGCATAAATGGTGTAATCTTTGCCCATGCCTACATTGTGGCCGGGATAGAAGCGGGTACCACGCTGACGAACGATGATGCTGCCTGCGGTAACGAGCTGGCTTTCATGTGCTTTGGTGCCGAGGCGCTGAGAGTTGGAGTCACGTCCGTTGTGGGAGCTGCCGGTACCTTTTTTATGAGCATGTAATTGAAGAATCAGTTCAAACATCGGTATTCACCTCCTGGTGTCTTTCACTTTGACATACTGCGGAAACTGCCGTTCTACACTCCGCAATGCCAGAACCATTGTTTCAAGTATTGCCTGTGTATTGCTGTCCGCCCGGTCAAGTTTTAATGTAAAGATGCCGCTTTCTTCATCAACTGTGTACTGCGGCTTAAGTTTTAAATAACGCTCCAAACCGATAAGCGGAGCCTGAGTCAGTACGGAAACCGAATTGCAGACAAGGTCGTAACCGTCCTCCTCTGCCGCTCCGGCGTGCCCTGCTACCTCATAAGAAGTAATATCTCCGTTTTTATCACGGTAAATACTGACTTTAACCATTATGCTTCAATTTTGGAGATTTCTACTTTAGTAAACGGCTGACGGTGGCCCTGGCGTTTACGGTAGTTGGATTTAGCTTTGTATTTGAAAACGAGGATTTTTTCGCCTTTGCCCTGCTCTACAACTTTAGCAGTAACTTTTGCGCCTTCAACTACAGGCTGGCCGATTTTAACATCAGCATCGTTAACTACGGTAAGAACTTCGTCAAATACTACTTCGCTGCCGGCTTCTGCATTCAGTTTTTCAACGTTCAATACATCGCCTTCAGCAACACGGTACTGTTTACCGCCGGTTTTAATAACTGCGTACATTTATTTGCACCTCCCTTGTTATATACTCGCCAAATACGGTACTCCATCCGGAGTTTACGGAACCTCTCTGCGCGGTTGGGGACAGACTCAATCAGTCTATACTGGAATAATTTACCACACCGGGCGTTATTTGTCAACACCGGTGTTGTCTAAAAGTGAAAAAGTTTCAAGCTGCAAACGCGGCTCTGCCGTTACGGCAAGCGTGCAGTTCAGCTCTTTTTCCCACTGGCGTATAACTTTATGGTTCAGCCATTCGGCAAGCCACGGGCTGACCATAATTAAAATGCTGCGCGGTGCGCATGGCTTGGCCAGAAGCGTACGCAGGCGGCGTTTTATTTCAAGCCCTACCGTTTCCTGCGACTGCACCCTGCCGCTGCCCTGGCAGACCGGACACGGCGCATAAAGCACTGCTGATAAGTTCTGACGGGCTTTTTTGCGGGTTATTTCTACAAGGTTAAGCACCGTCATATCCTGCACGCAGGGTTTCATTTTATCGGCGCGCAGCGCCTGCTGCAAACGTTCCATTATTTCTTCGCGGTATTCTTTTTTATCCATGTCGATAAAATCCACCACAATAATGCCACCAATATCGCGCAGACGCAGCTGGCGAGCTATTTCGTCCGCCGCCTCGCGGTTAATCTGCATTACGGTTTCCGCCAGATTCTCGCGCCCACTGAAATGCCCGCTGTTAACATCTATAACGGTCATAGCTTCCGTATAATCTATAACAAGGTAGCCGCCGCTGGGTAAATCAATGCGCCTGTCGCTGATGGAAGCAATATCGTCACTTAAACGGTAGTATGAAAAAATATCGGTCTGCTTGTCATGCAGCAGCAGTTTGCAGCTTCTGCTTTCGGCAATATTCTGTAAAAGTTCCTGCAAACGCCCGTAAACAGCCGGGCTGTCCACAACAACTTCATCAATACAGGCATTAAGATAATCGCGCACAATGCGTACGGAAATATCAAGTTCGCGGTGCAGCACCTGCGGTGAACGTGCAAGTTTGGCACGCGCCTGTATAATCTGCCAGTCTGCCATAAGCTGCTGCAAATCAGCACGCAAAACTTCTTCCGGCATACCGGCAGCATTAGTGCGCATAACCGCGCCCGCCGTCCCGTTTGTAACTTCGTCGGCAATTTTCTTCAGGCGGCTGCGTTCGGCACTGTCGGTAATTTTACGCGAAATACCGGTATAATTTGCTTCCGGCAGCAGCGCCGCATACCTGCCGGCAAGCGATATATCAAGCGTTGCCGTAGGACCTTTGCTGCCGCGGGCGTCCTTTGTTATTTCAACCAGCACGCGCTGCCCTTCGGTAATGCCTGTTTTATCGCCCAAATACAAAAAAGCATTCTTATCAAGGCCGATATCTATAAAAGCCGCCTGTATGCCGCACACCACATTGCACACGCGCCCCAGAAAGATGCTGCCGACAAGCTGCGCACTGTTATTGCGCTCAACAACATATTCCATTAAACGGTCATTTTCCACAATGCCCATGCGTGTTTCTTCCGGGTTAACAGCCGAAATAATTATTTTAGCCGTCATCAGCACCCTCTTTCTTTAATCTTTACGCCGTTAATGCGTTCCGTGCACCACGTCAATACCGGCAGCAGTAAATTTATCTTCCAGTTCTTTAATTACCGGGCAGATTACACGGTTGCCGTTTTCATCTTTGGGCATGGTGCAGTTGCTTAAATGCAGTGCGTCAGGCTGCATTTTAATAATGCGTTCAACTTTTTTGTTAATGCCTTCCTGGTTAGGCAGTTTATTTTCCCCGCAGCCGTTGCAGGTAAAAACGGCAGCAGCCTGCAAAGCTTCATCGCCATAACGTTCAAACGCGCCTGTTTTTTCGTTTAACGCACGCAGGCAGCCGCTGCCCGTGCAGGATGCGCTTACACGCAGGCAGCGCAGTACAGCAATTTTTTTCATTTTATTCCTCCATAAAATCAAACATCATTTAAATTTTTATCAGCCAGCCGTTTTTTTACGGCATCAGAAAGAAGCGCATAACATACAGAGCATAGCGGCACGCTGATTATCATGCCCGTAATGCCAAACAACCCGCCGCCAACAGTTACAGCAGCCAAAACCCATAGGCCCGATAAGCCTACCGACTTGCCAACTACACGGGGATACAAAATGTCACCTTCAATGCGCTGCAAAACAATAAAGAAAATTATAAACGGCAGCACTTTTTCCGGCTGAGAAATAAGTATAAAAACACAGCCGATAACGGCGCTTACCATTGTGCCGATAATAGGCACCAGAGCCAGAAAAGCTACCAGTGCAGAAATTACAAGCGCATAAGGCATACTTAAAATAAGCATACCAGCAAAGCACATCAGCCCAAGCAAAAATGCTTCCAAAAGCTGCCCGCCCACAAAACCGGCAAATACTTTTTTAGAAAGTGAAGCGGCATTAAGCCAATATCCGGCATTTTCCCTGCTGCAAAACGCATATACAGCGCGGCGCCCGCTGTGCGCCAGGCGTTCTTTATCCAGCAAAATATAAATGGCAAATACCACGCCGATAACTACGTTGGTAACAGTACCGACAAAAGATGTGGTCATATTCCATGTGCGTGAAAGCAGCGTTCCCTTGTTGCTCTCCCAAAAAACAATAGCCGCATTGGTCAGTTTTTTCCATTCCTGCTGAATATAGGCAATATCATTATCAGATAAATTCCATACAGCTATCCGCTCATGCAGATAAACGTTAAACCGCGTCAGCGCTTCAGGCACTTTGGCAGCCAGTACTTTAAGGCTGTTGTGCAGTTCCGGCACAACATTAATAAATAAAAGTACAACAATGCCTGTTATCAGCGCAAAGCTGAGCGTAAGGCAAACCGGACGTTTAGCAGCGTTAAACCTGCCTTTAAACGCAATTTGCCAGCCTGTTTCCAAGTGGGCAAGCAGTACATTAACAACAAAAGCGATAGCGCCGCCCAAAATAAAAGGCATTAAAATATTAATTGCGCTGCCTAAAATTTTTAATGTTATTTCATAATTCCACAAAGCCCATATTAAAATTATTGCGGCGAGCCATTCCCGCCAAAGTGGTTTTTGCATAATTATCTCCGCTTAAGTTTAATAAGCTAATTGTAACATAAAAAACTGCTTCTGCAAAATAAAAGCTAAAGCATGCGCACCAAGATTGTACAAAACGCTTAATTGTGGTATAATGCAAATGTTATAGTGCGCCTGTAGCTCAGTGGATAGAGCAGCGGCCTCCGGAGCCGCGTGCGGTGGTTCGATTCCACTCAGGCGTACCAGAATTATAATATTGTAAAAATTCAGCCTGCTTTTGCAAATGCAAAGGCAGGCTTTTTGTTTTAAGCCACATCTTTATAATGTGTATAAACATATTCATATATTCTTTGGCGATACCCCCAGATGCTTGCTTCATCATAACATTCAGGCAACTCTGCCCACAAAGTGTCTCTAATTAAATTATCAACAGCAGCTTTTGTTTCCTGTTTGTCCGTCCAATGGTCATACTCCGAAATCTTTGCTTTAATTTTATCAAGCAATTCCGCAGCCACGGTTTTAAGTTTTTTAATATCATTTTTATTCAAATCATTGCGGAACAGCATATCGTATAAAGTTAATTCTTCATCGCTTTTAAAACCTTCACGTACATAACGCTGTTCTTCCTGATTCATCTTATTGGCTAAATCCATCAAATCCATAAAAGTTTTTTCAATGGTAGCCCTGTCCTGCTCGCTGTTATAATCATCAATAATCTTTTGGTAACGTTCATAATAATTAATGCGTTCTGGATTTGTAAACAACATTCTGTCCAGCTTTAGCTGTATAATTTCTTCCAAATCTCTCATCAGTAAATTTTGATTTTTAACCTTTGCAAATTCACGGCGCAATAAATCAAAATCAATGCCGCTAATATCAAAACGCTTTATTTCTTCATTAATCATATAACTATGTTCTATTTCAACATAGTCACTAATTATATTATTAATTTCTACCATTAAGTCAGTAATATTAATATGCTTGCGTTTTTTCTTAATTTCAGCATAAATTGCAGCAACAGCTTCATATTCCTTACGCACATTCCTGTCAATATCATCGCGGTCAGTATACTTCATAAGGCGGTTTAATTCCGAAGCATATGCCGAAAATGTTTTTCTCTCCTCTACAGTTCCGCAAACAATATTTGCGCCTTTCTGCAAATAATACATTTTGGGAAAATCGTAAGAACAAATTAAATCCTGCAATACAAAACCACGTTCCGCTAAAAACAGCTTTGCTTTTTCCAGCGTATCTAAAATACGCTCAATCAGCTTAACTTTATCAACAGTAGGGTCTGTACCGTCAATACACCCAACATTAGCAGTATAATCAGCAAGAGCTTTTCTAAGCGCTTTAACAATGCCGATATAATCAATAATCAAACCATTGCTTTTACCTTCAGCCACACGGTTAGCACGGGCAATAGTCTGCATCAGCGTATGCGCTTTTAAAGGTTTATCCAAATACAGGCACGACAGGCATTTAACATCAAACCCTGTAAGCCACATAGCGCAAACAAATACTACCCTAAGCGGATTAGCAGAATCTTTAAAATCCTTATCCAATTCGTTTTTTACCATTTTATTGCGGTGATACTGAATATCCAGCCCCCACTTTTTAAAGGTCTGAATTTCATTTTGTTCCTGAGAAATAACAACCGCCATTTCTGTTTCTTCCATCCATTGCATTTTGCGCCTAAGTTCCTGCGCTTCCTGCTGGCTTACATTTTTTATTCTGTTTTTCAAGCGTTCAATTTCATCCTGCCAATATTTCTGTACATAATCATACATACGCACACAAGTAACTTTGTTAAGGCAAACAAACATAGCTTTTCCGCTTGTCCATAAGTCAGAATAATGCCTTACAAAATCCTGTGCAATAGATTGCAGCCTTGGTTTTGCCGTCATCAAATGTATTTCCTTGGCAAATTCTGCTTCCAACTTGTCTTGCTGGTCTGCATCAAGGTCAGCCCGTTCAATGGCATCCAAAATCCTGTCCGTAATTTCCGGATTATGCAAATTCAAAATTTTTTCGCCGCGGTTTTCATAATAAAGCGGTACAGTCGCACCATCTTCAACAGCACGTTTAAAATCATAAATGGATATATAACCGCCAAAAGTACGCGCCGTAATATTATCATCAGACAAAAGCGGCGTACCCGTAAAACCAATACGTGCAGCAGTTGGCAGCAGTTTCATCATATTATCGGCAAAAATACCGTACTGGCTGCGATGCGCTTCATCAGACATAATAATCACATCATGGTCAGGAAAAATTGGCTCTGCTTCCGGTTTATTAAATTTTTGGATTAATGTAAAAATAAAACTCGGATTACCTTTTAATTTCTGTATAAGGTCATCGCCACTTGAAGCTATAAACTGCGAAGCTTTAACCTTACCAAGCAAACCGCAGTTTTCAAACGTATCGCTAATCTGTTTGTTAAGCTCATCACGGTCGGTTAAAATTACAAACGTTGGCGAACCTTCAAATTTACGGCGTATTTTCTGCGCCAAAAACACCATAGAATAACTTTTACCCGAACCCTGCGTATGCCAAAATACGCCCAGCTTGCCATTATTAAGTTTTCTTGCGGCATAAGCTTTCATTGCTTCGTTTACACCAAGATACTGATGGTTACGGGCAAGAATTTTAGCAGTATTGCCGCCGGAATGGTCAAACAAGATAAAGTTTTCAAACAAATCAAGAAAGTTTTCTTTTTTGCAAATACCGCGCAGCATAGTCTCTAAAGCCACACTGCCACGTTCAGCTTCCGCAAGGCGTTTCCATTCGTGAAAAAATTCGTATTTGCTGCCTAAAGTGCCAACTTTGGCTTCCGTTCCGTTAGAAAGCATTACAAACGCATTATAATAAAACAAATGTGGAATTGTATCCTGATAATCGGTATAGTTATCTTCATAAGCATTCTGCACATCAACGGTAGTCTTTTTTAGTTCCACAAACAGCAAAGGTATACCGTTTACAAAACCAACAATATCAGTACGGCGGCGGTATAAATCACCATGAATTTTTAATTCCTTCACGGCTAAAAAATAGTTATTTTGCGGATTTTTAAAATCAATTAAGGCAGCCGTTTGTTTTTCGGTTTCTCCATTAGGCTTTTTAACCGTAACCTTAATGCCGTCGCGGATAAGAAAATACTTTTCTTCATTTATTTGCAAAAGAGATGAGGTAGAGAGACGGTTCTCCAGAATTCTTTGCGCTTCTAAAATCTGCTCGTTATTAATCCACGGATTAAACTTTTTTAAAGCAGCATTAAAATAACGTTTCAGCAAAATTTCTTTGTAGCTTGTTCTGCCAAAGGTACCATTTTTGCCTAAAACTTCTTTGTTGTAGGCAAACTGCACATTCCAGCCCAGTTCGTCACGCAGCAAATTACCGGCACTTTCCTGCACAAGAATATTTTCTGAATAATCGTAGCTCATAAACTCACCTACTTTTTATTGAAAACTCAATAATTTATCAATTTCATCAATAAATATACTACTTTTAGCAATTCTACTATTTCCACCTAATTCTTTATATTTAGAATATACAATATTACTAATCCTTTCAACCTCAGTACTTGTGATTTTGCTAACATCATAATTTTTTATATCATCAAAGGATATTTCTTTTTTATGCAAATGTTCTGCCATTATTGCATATATGACATAAAAAAGTATATCATTCACTTCTGTAGAATTCATAACTGTTGACATTTTTAAGTAATTTTGGACACTTCTCCCAATACAAGCAGCTTTATAGTATACTTCTAAATCACTATTATCTTCATACAAAATTTTATAAGTTTTGTCATCCGTTAACAACGTTGATGGCCTAGCTCTCGCAGAATGTGGTTCTCTTAAAATTAAAGATATTAAACATTGCGCAAGAAAAGAAACACTAATAATATCTTTTGTTTTTTTCTTTAAATTTTTATAATAATTTTTTCGTCTATCATAATACAATCCTCTACTTTTAAAATACAACTCTATTTGTAAATGTATAGTATCAGTTACCCTTAAATATGATTTTTGAATACTCGTTTGATTATTAGTAGCAAAGATGATATTATCACGAGACTCTTCACTATCTGGTTTTATAACACGAACAAGTATATGCCGATTATCTTTTTCAACTTCTTCACACTTTTCACTAAAATAGTTAAAAATTTCTCTTGATGTTTGTAGTCCATTTACAATTTCTGGATTTAAAAGTTGAAGCGAACGATTAGTTACTAAAGTTATTTCTGACGCAAGTATTGTTACACCATTATTTAGCCACCAAAAATCTTCTTTCTTCGTATTATCATTAAGAGTATCAGCTATACTGTTATTAACACTATTATGGCCTTGATAATCTCTAACATTCGCCTCAAAAAAAGGTTTCCTAAGCATTCCTTGTTCATCTGTTATAAATTTAAAATAAGTTCCTATCTTAACTAAAGCAACATAGTTTTTATTACCTAATGAAATTGGTTGATCTGCTAATTCTAAATTGATGTTAACCTCACTATCTGAGTTATACAATTCCATTAATTGATCTGCTCCAACAAAATTCACTTCTACATTCGCAGCAGGATAAAATCTTCTTACAACATTTTTTAATTCTTCTGCTTGTGCCAAAACATTAGGATGTAGTTCATTAGCAATTGAAACATAATAATAGTAAATATTTACTTTAATTTGGACCCTTATTAATTTTTTTACTATTTTATTGAAAAGGTCAAAAGTTTCTAATGTCATTTCATTGTATCTGCTTTGAAAGTTATTAAAATCCTGCGCCATATCTAGAAGATTTTCAGAAACTGTTTTCCACTTCATTATAGCTTCTTCACCAAATGAACGTTCTTTTTTTGATTGAATAATAATAAAATTTATAGTAGAACCTCTTTGTACGGAAATATTTTCAACTATATCCTCTGTAATTAATTCTTCATTTACAAAAACATATAAATTATCACAACCTCCATCATTAGCACCACCAGAATTTCCATTATCTATTTCTTCATCACTTAAGTTATAATTTTTTAATATTTGAGAAGCTGCAAAATGTTCAAAATATAAATTTTCATTAAGATATCCTGTAGATTCTTCATATTCTTGCTTTATACATTCATTTAATAAAATTTGATTATTTGTTAGCGCTGACATAAATTACACCTCAATTTCTCCATTCATTAATTTTGATAATAAGCGATTACGTGCTTCTATCATTACTTTTATTTGTGTATCCAAGGCAAATATTTTTAAATCTATATTTTCAGCTATATGATTATAATATTTTACTAATGAATCTACAGGTATCATAAATTTTTGTGCAAGTAACTCATCCTTAGAAATTGAAGAAAAAATAGAACCATTGCCTATCAAATTATCTTTAAAAAAGCGCTCTTTCAATAAATAAAAAAGGTAATTTTGATACCCAAATTTATGATTTATAGCAGCTAAGCCACGACCGATTACAATTTTATTTTTAGTTATATTAATTCTTCCTACTGGAGCACGAACGCTAAAAAGAATGCTATTGGCTTCCGCTACTCTTGTAAATGATGTTGAATATATTTCATCATCTACAAACCTCGTTGCAAAATTAGCAACACCTTGGTGAAAGGGCAAGCCATTTTTCTGTTCATTATAGAATTCAGATTTTGGACTTTGACCCATTACAACATCAGCAATATCTGCTAACGTTTGTTCTTTCCACCCTTTCGGCACACCATCTATTATAGGTGTATTTTCATACCCAGGAAAACGTAAATCAACAAACCATTCTTTATATAAACGCTGTGCAGCTTCTTCTAAAAGTTTAATTTGTTTTTGATTATTTTCAATAAGGTCATCGTATGTTTTTAAAATTTTAGAAATTTTTCTTTGTATCTTTACATTAGGACATGGAAATTCTAAATTTTTTATATCTAATGAACTAATATTAGCTTGATTCGCAGCTCCACCAGCTTTATTGGCAAGTTGTAATTTTACTACATCTTGAGATAAAAAATAATAAATATAATCTAAATCAGCTTCAACATTTTTTCTTACAAATATTTTCCCAACACGTTGATTTAACAATGATTTTTCTTTATATTTTACACGAGCTACTCTGCCAACTACTGATTCCCATTGATTTATATGAGAACCAGTTAATGCAATTAATACATCATCGTATGATAATATATATTTTTCATAATTATTTAGCATTTTACTTGAAATATAAGATAACTCTACAAGCGATACATTAGGCGGAGTAATATTTTTTATTTTTATTAAGGGAATTCCTTCTTTAACAAAATCTTTAGATTTGAATGCAAAACCAGATAAAATATCTATATAATTTCCTAATTTATCTTTTTTATAAATCATAACCCAATCTCCTTTAAGTTCTGTGAGATGGTGTTCATTAAATCGTTAGATTCTTTTTGCAGTACCAAAAGTTCTGCGTGTATTTCTTTCATGCGCTGCTTAAAATCCACGCCGTCATCTTCTGCCGGGGCAACGCCAACATAAGCGCCGGGCGTAAGGGAATAGCCTTTTTCTTCAATTTCTGCCCTGTCTGCAATTTTGCATAAACCAGGGATATCGGCATAAATGCCCTCGCCAAATTTTTCGTACAGCCAGTTTGCTTCTTTAGCAGTTGTTAAAGTTTCATTAATTCCTGCAAGTTTTTCATCATATTCTTTCTGCACATTTTTCTTATCGCGCTTTGCAGCATTTTCTACCGCAGCTTTAGCTTCGGCGCGCAGTTTCTCTATTTTTGCAGTTATTTCTTCTATCTGCGCTGTAAAGGGTTTATCGCTGCCAAGCGCAGTATGGTATTCATTAAGCAATGCTTTATATTTTTCGGCTTCGCCGCGGTACAGCCACACAATAGCGTTAATATTTTTAAGCTGCCAATCGCTCCATTCGTTTAAGGTGCGGTCTACAACAGTGTAATAGTTACGCGCATCTATAAACAAAACTTTGTCTTTAATTTCATCGGTTTTGCCTTTATTAAAAAACCACAAGGAACAAGGCAGGCTTTTGGTGTAGAAAAAATTATTGCCAACGCTTATCATAACATCTACATGCCCTGTTTCTATCAGCTTTTGGCGTATGTCTTTATCTTTATTTTGGCTGTCTGTTGCAGAAGAAGCCATAACAAAACCGGCACGCCCGTGTTCATTAAGGTAACTGTAAAAATACGAAATCCACAAATAATTGGCGTTGCTGATTTCTTTCTTTTTATTAATGCCCGGCAAACCAAAAGGCAACCTGCCTGCGCTTTGGCAGGTTTCTGCTTTAACCTTATCTACATTAAACGGCGGATTTGCCATTACATAATCGCAGCAGCCTGTAAGATTATGGGCATCATGGTAAAAAGTATTTGCTTCATCGCCGGATTTTATTTTGCCGCTTAAACCATGTACTGCCATATTCATTAAACAAAGCTGTGCATTATATTCAACTTTTTCCTGCCCGTAAAAGGTCATGGTGCTGTTGGCATTCATGCCGCTGTGGTTTACAAAATCTCCGGATTGAATAAACATGCCGCCGCTGCCGCAGGCAGGGTCTAAAAGTATGCCGTTTTTAGGCTCAATGATATTAACAATCATTTTTACCAATGATTTAGGCGTAAAGAATACACCGTCATCGGAAGCAATGTTTTTAGCAAATTTATTTAAAAAGTATTCGTAAATACGACCGATTATATCGCCGCCAATTTCATCAAGCGCGCTGTTGTTAAAAATGCGCAAAAGTTCTGAAAGGATTTCATCAGAAAAACCTGTATAAGTTTTCGGCAAAACGCCTGTAAGCTGCTCGCTTTGTGCTTCAATAAGCTGCATTGCATTGTTTACGGCTTCGCCAAGGCTTTTTATAATATGCCCGTCTTTATCTTTAATATTGGCAGAGGCAACATCTTCCGGCAAATTAAGCAAATAATCATATTGCGCTTCTTTAGGTAAAAATAGTGCGCTTTTAGCCGCAAAATCACTTTTCTCTACCGGCATAACTCTGCATCCGCGCATAGGGCGGTTTTTAAGTATTTCTGCTTCTACAGTTTTAAAACGGCTGTATGCATAACGCAGAAAAATAAGCCCAAGCACAGGCATGCAGTATTGATTTGAAGTTAGTTTTGAACCGGAACGCAGTAAATCTGCGGATTCCCATAATTCATTTTCAAGTTTTCTTATATTAATCATTAATTTCCCTCGTTGTATTTATATTTATCTTTTTATGATATTTCACTGTTAATTAAATTGTACCATATTTTGAAAGCAGATTTATAACTAAAATTAGTAAAACCTTTCTTTTCTACATTTAACATACTTTAAAATTATCCGGTCATTGATTTTTATATTTTATTGCTTTTTCTAATTACTATTGCTATTATATAAATATTGTTTGTTTAATTTTACTTACGTTTCGTGGTATAATACTTGCACAGCGATAGTGAGAAGCCTGCGGGCAACTCACGGGGGCTTGCCAATCTGTGGAGCGGCAAGCCTTTTTTCGTTATATCAGGAGGATTTATGGATAAGGAGTTAAAAACATCAAGCGAATTAATTGAACACATGAAATCTAAAGGTATTACCTTTAACTTAATGTCTGAAAATGAAGCTACTCATTTTATACAAGAACATAACTATTATTTTAAAGTAGCTGCATACCGCAAAAACTATAATAAATACCCTTGCGGTGCCAAGGCAGGAAAATATATTGATTTAGATTTTGCGTATCTTAAAGAACTTTCAATTTTGGATATGTATTTGCGTTACCTTATTTTAGAATTATGTCTTGATATAGAACATTCTTTAAAAATTGCTTTACTTAATGATATAGAAACCAACCCTAACGAGGATGGTTATAAAATTGTACAGGAATTTTCAAAAACAAGCGATTGTATAAAGAAAATAAATACTCATCTTAATACAAGCTATGCTAAAGACCTTATTAAAAAATACAGCAGCAATTACCCTGTTTGGGTATTATGTGAGCTTATTTCTTTTGGAGATTTATGTAAATTATGTAACTGCTACGATAAATTATACCCCAAACGTTTAAAGTTTAAACCAGCACTTCTCTTTCCTGTCCGTGACATACGTAATGCTTCAGCTCACAACAACTGCCTTATTCATAATTTAAGGGCAGAAAACGTAAAGCCAAACAACGAAATTACCAATATTGCTGCTTCTGCATCAAAAGAATTTAAAAACTTTACAGTATCTAAAACTATGCGGTTAAAACTACTGCGCAATAAACCAATTCATGATTTTATCGCTTTAATTTATATGTATAAACAAATTGTAAAAAGCGAAAATACCCAAAAAAGCCAATTCAAAAAAATTGATATTTTATTTAATTGGACCATAAAGCGCCGGTGCTTATATTTTTCTAAAAACCCGGCTCTTACCAATCCTTATTTATTCATCAAAGAATTTATCGAAAATTCATCATCTAAAATTTGACTGTCCATACGTCCTATGGTATAATATGCGTACAAGTAAAGACTTAGTCTTTGTAATGGCGTGTAATCTTCGGATTCACGCCTGAGTTTTTATCTTACCCGTAAGGATCTACATTTCTATCTAAAAAGGACGGTTGGTTTTATACCGGCGTCCTTTTTACTTTAAAAATAACGGCGATCGAACACCGCCGTTATTTTATGCCGGTATTATGATGTGCGTTTTAAAGTAGTGCTGGTATATCTCTATCTCCTGTGTTCGACTGAACGCCTCTCTGGTGTACCAAATCATTTTAAACAAAAAATTCAGCCTGCTTTTGCAAATGCAAAGGCAGGCTTTTTGTTTCAGCATTAAACTTTCGGCTGTTTTAAAGCAGTATTACGTTTGAGCCGAAGTTTTTGTTATATTTTTCTTTTAATTGTCAATTTCTGTTTTGCCTAAATTATGCAGCAAAAGTTCCACAAATTTGTGCGCATCGGCGTTTAAGGCAACTTTGGCGGTTACAGGCGCCTGCGATTTTTTGGTATTGTGGAAGTCGGCCACCATTCTGCCGTCGCAGATGCCGCCGGAAATATCAATATCGACATTCGCGTCGGCAACTTCCGTTACAACGGAAGGGTCAATCAAATAGGCAACGGCAAGCGCGTCATGAATAGGTGCCATATGATTTTCGTAGCGGTACAGCACTTTTTCGCCCACGGTGCCTGCGGTATGGCGCAGATTGAAATTGCCTTCGGATACGTCGTTAACCTTTAAGTTGGCAATGCGCAGTTTTTGCAGTTTGGCAGCAGTTTGTGCCGCGGGTGTGCCAAGCGCAGCCAGTTTGTCACATTCTTCATCGGTAATGCAGGCACGCCAGGTTGCATCAAGCGGCAAAATAACTTTGGGAATTTTGCTGTCCATAACAATTTTTGCGGCTTCCGGGTCGGCATAAAAATTAAATTCTGCCGAAGCGCTGGCATTGCAGCCGGTATGCCCGCCGCCCATAATGATTAATTGTTTAATCTTATCTTCCAGACGCGGTTCAATGCGCAAAGCCATGGCAACGTTTGTCAGCGGGCCAACGGCAACCAGCGTAATATCGCCTTCGGATTTCATAAAGGTATCTACCAGATAAAATACGGCATGTTCCGGCTGCGGTTTAATAGTAGCTTCCGGCAGCGGCAAAAAGTCGCCATGGCAGTCGTTTAAAGTTACGCGCGGCAGGTTAGGCTTGCGCCCCGGCACGTTGTTGCAGATAATAGGGTTTTCGCAGCCGCGGTACACGGGCACGCCGGCGTTTAAAAATTCCACCAGACGCAGGGCGTTTTCAGTCGTTTTAGGTACAATACGGTTGCCGTTAACGGTGGTTATGCCCAAAAGCTGCACCTTTTCGCTGTACAAAGCAAGCATAATGGCAATAGCGTCATCAGAACCGGGGTCACAATCAAGCACAAATTTTTTCTTATCCATAAGTACACTCCTTTAAATTGTAAATATATAAGAGGCAACAATATTAACTATAAAAGCCAGCACCAGCAGCGGCGCACTGCGCTGTACAAGCTGCATCGGTTCTACCCCTGCCACGCCTGCAATGGCAATTACGGCGCCGCAAACCGGCGAGCACGCACGCCCAAGCGCCGTACTGAGTTCCATAGGCAAAATTAAGGTAACGGCAGGAATACCGAGTTTAGCAGCTATTTCCGGCATCAGCGGGCCAAAGGCAAAAAACGGAGCCGCACCGCTGCCCATAATAACGGCAAATGCAAACGTAATAAACGACAAAAACGCCATAATCAAAAATACTGCGCCTTCCATTTCGCTGATGTAGTTGGCAAAAATGGTAATGCCGCCCAGCGTTTTAATGCCTGCCGCAAAAACGGACGCCGAAATAATAATTGCCACTACCGAAACAAAAATATCTGCCATGGCACGCAGAATAACAGTTATGTCTTTCGGTATTTCGCTTCGGTCGCTGCGGCGGATGAATTCAATAACAAAAGTGAAAAACATGCCGAGAATATTCGCGGTAATAACGTCAATTTTGGTTTCCGGCACAAAATAATCAACAAAAATAATTGCCAGAGGCACCACCGGCAGCAGCGCATACCAGCCCGGAACTTGCGGGTTTTCGATAACTGCCGCGTCCTGCGCAATATATTTGCCTTTTATTTTGTCTTTGTTATCCATATATTTGTAATAAAAAGGTATGCAAAGCGCAATAACGGCAATAATGCACATGGTAACGGCAAACTGATAGTTAATGAATAAATCGACCACGTTCATTTTTAACACGCCGGACATAAAAATTGTTGAACCGTCATTAGGGCCGTAGTCAATACAAATAAGCGCCAGCACGGAAGCCGCCGTAAGCGGGCTGATTTGTATTGCCATCAGTACCGGAAACACCGTTGCCAGCATTAACACAGCAAGCCCTGCCTGGCTGGTAATAACCAGTTTTAAGGCCATGCCGATAACAAACATGCCGCTTAAAACAAGGTATTTGTTTTTAATTCTGCCGAGCGGCCTGCTGGCAAGATACGCCAGCTTGGTTGATGCCTGAATATGCTTCATGTACGCTGCATAACCGGTAACAATCATAATAATCATGCCGATATTGGCAATGTTGGTTTTAAAACTGTTGGTTATAAAGCCGAAAGTATCCAGAAAAACATTGCCTAAAGTAGTTTTGCCCAAAATAGGAGTGCCTGTCCATAAGCTGGCGCCCATCAAGATAACAATGCCGGATGCGAAAAACACAAAAATAGCATTGTACTTTTTCAAGATGAGCTTAGCCACAATTACAGAACAGATAATAGTCAAAGCAATTGATAAAAATCCTGTCATCATCACACCTCTGCTTATAAATTTTATGAACCATTTTATTTTACAACAAAATTGATATTAAAACAATAATTATGGCTTAAAATTTTACAATTAAGAGATTATTACATTTATCGCAATACAAAAGCACCGGCTGTTGTAACCGGTGCTTTTCACTTATTCCGCCGCTAAGGGCAGGTTGTTTTCCGCTGCCCATTGCGTCCAGGATTTTTGCAGTTTGGGATTGGCTTTTACATATTGGTAAAAGTCTTTTAAAAATTCAATGCGTTCGGTAACGGCTTTTTGCCGCCACACGGGTTTATTGGGGTTATACGCCGTCAGGTTAATGCCGCCGATGGCGAACTGGCGCATAACGATATCGTCAAAGCTTACCTTATCCGCATTTTTCAGCATATCATACATCACCATAAAGGTTGTAGTGCGCCCTTTGCCAGCAAAGCAGTGGAAGTGCAGCCACGCGCCTTCTGGCAGCGTTTTGTAAAAACGCACAAAGCGGTCAACCTCTAAATGGTGTGGCGTTAAATGGTCAGTTAGGGTCAGGCGCAGATATTTTGTGTCATGCATTGCCGTCATAGCCTTTTCAGTAACGGCGCTTTCCACCGGCCATGTATAGCATTTATCCGGCACAATTTCTTTATTCGCACCCAAAATGCCGATATTCACAAATGGCACAGCGGCAATTTCATCCAGCATCTGCTGCTCGCTCGTCACAATTTCGCCGTGCGCGCGCCCTTTGTTGCCCCAGTCGTTAGGTTTGTACCAGCTTACGGCACTGCCGTTAATGTAGCCGTGGCTTTCGCCGCGCAGGTCAACATCATAAATCAGCTCCGGCGCTGCCGGGATATGCTTTAAAATCTCTGCGTATTCCAGTTCGGAAAATGCCTTGCTGCCGGAGATGCGCAAATCCTCCATGCCGGTGCGCGAAGGCTCTTTGCCGCCGAGCAGGTCTTTTTCAAACGCATAATCCGACGTGCGGAAATTATCCGGCAGCATGTCGATATTTTTGCGGTCCAGCTTCAGCACGCCGTGTTCGTTATACGTTACGGACGCGGCAAAACCGGTTGCCGCAAAGCACAGCGCCATCAGCACCGCCAAAATTTTGTAAATTGCTTTCATTATACCGCCACCTTATCAGCCGCGCACAATAACTTCCAGCCTGCCGCTGTCCGGGCAGAACAGCAGTCCGTGCACAATAATGTCTTTGGGCAGCAGCGGGTTGCTTTTTATTTCGGCAACCGTTTTCTCCACGTTCTCGCGCGGGTGGTGGAACGCGTCCACCCATTTGGAAAACTCGCCTTCCACCGCCGCTATCGCCTCCGGCTTAACGCCGCGCGCCAGCATGCGCTCCTTCAGCGAAGCCGATGTTGAATGCTGCATGCCGCAGTCCTTATGGCCAACTACCATAATTTCGTTTACGCCAAGCTCATATACGGCTACCATCAAGCTGCGTATTACTTCGTCAAACGGGCCGGTAATCATATTTCCGGCTGCTTTTATAACTTTGGCTTCACCGCGGGCAATGCCCATGGCAGGCTCTAAAAAATCTACCAGGCGCGTATCCATGCAGGTGTAAATTGCCAGCTGCTTGGCCGGATATTTGCTTACTTTATCGTTACGGTGAATGTAGCTTTCAGGCAATTCGGCTGTAAATCTGGCGTTTTCCTGCAAAATCTGTTCCAATAAAGCCACTTATAAAGCCTTCTTTCTTAATATTTATCAAAAAATTCCTGTATTTTCCGCGGCTCATGCGTGCAGGTTAAAGCAAGCTGCAATAAAATTCTCGCCTTCTGCGGATTTAAGTTGCCGCCGCTGATAAAACCTGCTTCATCCCATTTGGGGTTAGCGGCAAGAACGCGCCCTTCGCTTACGCGGGTACTGCGCACAACAGCAGCTCCGCGCTGCACGGCTTTTAAAAGTGCAGTCTCCGCACCGCAGTGGATACTGCCCATACCGCTGCCGGCATAAATAATGCCCTGCGCACCGGCATTTACGGCTGCTTCAATAAGTACGCCGTCATCATCACAATGTGTGTAAATAATATCGGTACGCGGCAAAGACGTATAGTTTTTACCGGCAAAAAAGGAATTTACCGTATGGCATTTACTGATTGCGGCTTCAAAATACACCTTGCCACCGGCAATTGTGCCAAGCTGCCCGTAAGGCACGGCCTGAAACGCCTCTACCTTAAACGCGCTTGTTTTGGTGGCATACCTTGCCGCCATAATAATATCGTTCATTACAACAAGCACACCTTTGCCGCACGCATCCCGGCAGGCAGCAGTTTTTACGGCATTAAGCAAATCCAAAGGCCCGTCCGCGCTGATAGCCGTTGCCGGGCGCATCGCCCCGGTAAGCACTACCGGCTTGGTTCCCTTTACCGTTAAGTTTAAAAAGTAAGCCGTTTCTTCCAAGGTATCGGTGCCGTGGGTAATAACAATTCCGTCCACATCATCATCTGCCATCAGCTCATTGCAGCGCTGCGCCAGCTTAAACCATAAACCGCTGGTTATGTTGCAGCTGTCGATATTGGCAATTTGCTCTCCGCTTACCTGCGCCGCGCTTTCAAGTTCCGGCACAGCGCTTATAAGGCTTTCAATGCCCAGTGCCCCTGCCGTATAACCTGTAAGCTGCCCTGCCTGCGCCGCACTTCCGGCAATGGTTCCGCCGGTTGCCAGTATTTTTATATGCGGCAAAGAATTGTTAAGCTGCATTTTCTTCCTGCCTTTCTTCCATAAAGGTTTTTATGCGCAGATTTACATTCTGCTGTAAATTACGGTAAAAAAACTGGTAGTCATAAATATGGTAAACGCCTTCGGTAAACAGCGGCAGCCCCGGTACAAATTCTTTTTTGTCAACATCCGTTACTTTTAAAGTGCCGCGCACACTGTCGATATAACATCCCGTAAGCTGCGGCACTTCGCGCACAACAGCGCCGCTGTAATCCGTAAAGCAGGCACCGGCATTAAGTGTTTTGGGTGCTTTTTGGCTGCCGCGGCTCCACGTTAGCGGGTTAATGGCAAAAGTTTTAACGCCTTCCGGCACTATGACCGAACTTGTTACTTCCGGCGCTTCGCTGTTAAAAATTATAACTTTGCCAAGGTCATCCGCACATTTTGCAGGCTGTATATACGGATATTCTGCGGCTTCCTGCGGCGTAAACCTCCAGCCGATGGCATAGCAGGCTACCATGTTGTTTTTTACAAAATCCTCATTGCCAAATTCTTTTAAAAGCCGCAGGCACATTTCCGAACCCTGCGAAAATCCTGCAAGCACAAACGGCCTGCCGTTATTTTCGTGCTGCATATAATATACAAAGGCCGCGCGTACATCTTTATAAGCAAGGTTAAAATAAGGCTCTGCCTCGTTTGCAGGCAAATCATAATCAGCCAGCACTGCCTGACGGTAATACGGCGCATACATGCGGCAATGCTGCTCATAAATGCCGCGCTCCATATTAAGTGCGCCGTAAAAATTCTTTTTCGCTTCGTTATCGGCAAGGCTCATATTTTTATTGCCGCCCGTGCCAAGGTCAACGGTAGGGCACACAATAAATAAATCGGCCGGCTTGCTTTCGCCAACGCGCCAGTACGCCCAACTGCCAGTGTCCGCATAATCAGGTTCCTGCGCCGATGCCAGGCTGCAAAACGCAGCCAGCACCAGCAGCAGCATTATTTTTATCAGCTTGTTCATTTGGCATCACTGTTTAAATAATCGTAAGCAAACTGCGCATAAATACCGGCACCGTATTTTAACTGGTCCTCATCTACCGCAAATTTTGGGTGGTGATGCACGCAGTTCAGCCCTTTGGCAAGGTTGCGCACGCCGATAAAGCCATACACGCCTTTGGTTTTTTCCATAAATACCGAAAAATCTTCCGCGCCAGTCATTTTATCCAAATGGCTCAGGCAGCCTTCTCCCATAATTTTTACGGCTGCCTTACGGGCAATTTCGTTTAAATCATGGTGTTCGTTAATAAGAGGCGCAGGGCCGAAGAAGTAGGTACTTGTAACCTCGCAGCCGTAAACTGCCGCTGCTTTTTTAGCAGTTTCTTCAATCAGCTGCGGCATGCCGTTGCGGAACACCTTGTTAAAGGTGCGTACCGTGCCGACAAGCTGTGCTTTATCTGCCACGGCAGGCTCGCCGCTGCCGCCGTTCATCATGCCGGTAGTTACAACAAGGGTGTTGTTGGGGTCGTTTACACGGCTGACGATGCTTTGCAGCGCCATAACAACCGCCGCTGCCGCCAGCACTGCGTCCTTACCCTGCTGCGGTTTATCCGCCGGTGCGGATTTGCCGGTAATATTAATGGTAAAACGGTCGCTGCACGCCATACGCTCGCCGTCTTCAATGTTTACCGTGCCGCTGTCCATTAAAGCCCATACATGCTGCCCAAAAACAGCGTCCACATCGTCAAGGCAGCCTTTTTCAACATAATGGCGCGATTCCGTGCCGATTTCTTCCGCCATCTGGAACAGCAGCTTAACCGTGCCGTGCAGTTCGTCTTTATGTGCCATAAGCATTTTGCCTGCCGCAAGTAACATCGCAGTGTGGCAATCGTGCCCGCAAGCGTGCATTACGCCGTCATTCTGCGAGCAGAAGCTGCAATCGTTTTCTTCCTGTATCGGCAAAGCGTCGATATCGGCGCGCAGCATAACCGTTTTGCCGGGGTGTGCGCCTTTAATCGTGCCGATGCAGCCGGTAATATCGTCAAAAGTCTGCACCTCAATGCCCATTGCCGCAAGCTCCGCAGCAATATTCTCCGTCGTTTTAAATTCTTTGGTGCCCAGTTCCGGGTGCGCGTGCAGCCAGTGGCGCTGCTCCAAAATGTAATTTTCAAGCGCTGTTGCCTGTTCCTTAAAATTCATTCTGCCGCACCTCCTTCACACTCGCCAAAGTTAAGTTCTGCCGTGCAGCCCAGCGCTGCCGCCGTGCTTTCGCAAATCGCAGCAAGCTGCGGCTGCATTGCCGTTAAATCTTCTTTGGTTTCGGCATATAAATACGCCGTCATCTGCACCGAATCGGTAATAATGTTAAACTGCGTGCCGCCGTTTACGCCGCTAAAAGTCAAAACCAGCGGCTTAAGCGGATTATTAACACGGCTGACCAGAGTCTGCGCGTTTAAAATGATGGCAGAAGCAACCACAATAGCATCCTTGCCCAGATGCGGCGTAGAGCCATGCGCGGAACTGCCATGAACGGAAATATTAATTTTAGAACAGTACATAGCCATACTCCTTATAAAAGCGGCTGCCATTTAAGCAGCCGCTGTATTTAAGTTTAAATTATCAGTTAAGGAAAATGCCGCCGCCCGGTCCAAGAGGAATATCGAGGAAAATCCATACCAGAAGCTGGATAATCCAGATAACCGTAAAAGTAACGGAAAAAGGCACCATGTTGGCGATAACGGAGCCCAGCCCCATTTCCGGCGCATACCTGCGTACAAAGCCCAAAATAACCGGGCAGTACGGGAACAGCGGCGACAGCGGATTGGTAATGGAATCGCCTATACGGTAAGAAACCTGCGTAACGGCAGGGTCAAAGCCCATCAGCATCAGCATCGGCACAAAAATCGGCGCCAGAATTGCCCATTTTGCGGAAGCAGAACCGATAAGAATATTAACAATGCACGATACAAAAATAAGGCCAATCAGAAGCGGTGCACCGGTAAACTGCATTGCCTGCAAAGCCTCCGCTCCTTTAATAGCCATAACAATGCCCAAGTTGCTCCACGCAAAATAGCTGGTAAACTGCGCGATAAAGAAGCACATAAAAATGTAGCTTGCCATATCTTTAAAGCCCTGCGTAATATCGGCAAACAAATCGCGGTCGTTTTTGTAGCGCCCGCAGCCAAAGCCGTAGCACGCACCCACAACAAACAGCGCGATGGTAACAGTTAAAATAATGCCGTTCATAAAAGGCGAGCCGTTTGTTAAAACCGAATGGGTTTTGGGGTCTGCCAGCAGCGGGTCGTCGCCGATGCAAGCCGCAACAAGCGCGATAACAAAAATTACAAAGCCGATGGCAGCCCATTTTAAGCCGCGTCTTTGTTCTTCCGTAACTTTGCCTTCCGATTCATCAAAATTATATTTGGCAAGTTCTTCTTTACTTACGGGGAAGCGTTTTACCAGAAACTTTTCCGTCAGCAGCGTACCAAAAATAGAAAGTACAAAACAGGACGCAATCAAAAAGTACCAGTTAATCGCCATCGTGGCGGAATAATTCGGGTCAATCATGCGTGCTGCGTTTTCGGTAAAGCCGTAAGCCAAAGCGTCAGTCATGCCCAGCATGATGTTGGCGCTGAAGCCGCCCGCAACACCGGCGTAGGCAACAATCATGCCTAAAACAGGGCTGCGCCCCATGCCCATGTAAATAACCGCAGCAAGCGGCGGCATAACGATAAAGCCGGCATCGCCTGCCAGGTTGGCGTTAATTGCCACAAAAATAATGGCGAAGGTAACCATCCACGATTTGGCGTCGCCCATAACGTGTTTCATCATCGTTACCAAAAAACCGCTCTTTTCGGCAACAGCCGCGCCGATAATGCACACCAGCACCATGCCCAGCGGCGCAAAGCCGGAATAGTTGGCAACCGCCTTGCTGTACATATCGCGCAAACCGTCTTTGGTCAACAAGTTTACAACCTGAATGGTTTTGCCCGTGCCGGGATGCACAGCACTGTAACCCATACTGCCCAAAATTGCCGAAAGCACTACTACCACGATAGCCAGGATAATAAACAGGCTGACCGGGTCCGGCATGGCGTTGCCGATTTTTTCGATAAAGTCCATCGCCTTATCGAAAAAACCTTTTTGTCTTTCATCTGTTTTTGCCATACAATCACTTCCTCACCTTTCAAATAAAAATAATTAAAAAAGAAGGGACTCCACCAATTTGTGAAGTCCCCGTTGACTAAATTTATTATAACATTTCAGCCTGCTAAAATAAATAGATTTTAATTTTATTTTTAAGGTTCGGAGGCGTTATTTTATATCAACTGCCAAAATATCGCTCAAGCCGTCCAGCGGAATGGCAAAAGTTACAACGCCAGCTGCATAAGGAGCTACTTCATAAGGCGGGTAAGCAATTACAAGATTTTTGCCGTCCTGAATATAAAAACGGTCGCCGTCTTTTACTTCTACCGGCCCGAAGAACATTCTGGAGTCTTCGGCTACTTTAGCTGCAACAACTTTATTGATGCGTTCCAGATAGTTGCTGCCGTTTTTAAATAAATCGGCCAGCTCAAGTTCCCTGCCGGTGTTTAAATCAAACGTTGCCGCATTAAAAAGCGTCATGCCGTGAGCGCCGCCGGTATAAATGTAACCGCGCTGCTCAACGCTTAAATAATTATCGCCTTTAAAATGCACGGTATACTGCCCCTGCAAATCATAGCTGGGCACGCTGGTACCGCCGTACTGTTTTACATCTTCAAGGTCGCAGCGCAGTTTAAAATTAACAAAACCGGCCACATCTTCAACAAATTCACGCGCATCTTCGCTGCCGTCTTTGGCTTTAAAGGTTTTATCGTAAGCGGTGCGCATAACATCATCGTTTCTCATGCTTAAAGGCAGGGCTGTATACAGCTGCTTTAAAACATAAAAATTTAAAGTGTTGTTAATTTTATTATCGGCAAATTTGCCGCCTGCTGCGCCTTTAATTTGCGGAACGTCAATCTTTACGCTGCCTTCGTGTACGTCAAATGTTTTTACAGCCGGTGCCGCAAATGCCGCAGAGCATACCGACAGGCACAATGCCGCTGCTGCCAGAGTTTTTGCGATTTTCATAAAAACCCTCCTTTTGGTTTGTTGTTAGGTTAATTATAGCATAAATACCTTTCAACAAAAGCAGAGCCCAAAAATTTCACAAATCGTCCGCAGCCTGCCTGCGGCATGCCGCCGCTGCCGGAATAAAGCTGAACACCGCCGCTGCTGCCACTACAACAGCAATCATAATGCCTTCCTGCAAAGTAAAGCCCGCGGTAAGGTTAACGGCAGTTTTTTCGCGAAGCAGATATGCCAGCGCCGCAAAAGCACCGTGCCCAAGTGCCGTGCCTGCTGCCGCGCCAATGCAGGAAAGCAGCATGCCCTGCAAAAAGTTAATTTTAATAATTGCCTTCTGCCCTGCGCCAATGGCACGCATAACAGCGTTGTCGTGCCTGCGCATGGCTGCTGCCCAGTAAGTTGTAAAGGCAATAATAATCAGCGACAGCAAAATTACGGCATAGCTTATAATTTGCAGCACTTTTTCCGCATCGCCCATTACCGAAAATAGTTCTATTATTGCCTGCGAAGGAAATACCACCTGCATTTCCTTATTATTGCGGTATTGCGAAAGCACCGCCAGTGCCTGCGCATAACCGGCAGGTTTAATCAGCACCCCGGTTACGCCCTGCACCGCCGCGCCGTGCCCTGCGTGGGCAGCCCAAATGCTTTTAATATCTGTTAAAATGCTTTGGTCATACGGCCCGTTAACCGGCTTTAAAATGCCAACTACTTTATATTCCTGCGCATGGCCTTTGCTGCCCGGAATTTCTACCATGCCGTGCGAAGTTTTAAAAGTATCGCCAACTTTTAAGCCCGTCATGGCGGCCATTCTTGCGCCAAGCACAGCTTCAAAAGGTGCTTCAAACGCATGCCCTTCGTTTATTTGCAGCCACTTGCCGCGCTGCGGGTTAATTACATAATTAAAAATTTCCTTTTCCGTCCCCGCCATGCGGAAGCCGCGGTAATTATCGCCGTAACCGAAAGGCACTGCCATTGCCACATTTTTATTGGCGCGCAGTTTTTCCACTTCGGTATAACTGATGTTGCTCATGGGCGTATCTTTTAAAAACACCGTATTCAGCACCAGCTGGTTAGGGCTGCCCTTGCTGCCCGCAACTATCGGGAAAGGTTCGGCCGCCGCCGTAAGCCCGCTGTGCACGCCGTCTGCCAAAAGCAGCACCAGCACCGCCATGGCAATGCTTGCCATAACAACGCAGCAGGCAACAAGGCTTTGCAAAGGTTTAAACATAATATTGCGGCGTACTATTTTAATGATGCTCATGAGTTATGAACCTCCCGCCTTTAATGTCAAACCATTCGTCAAACTGTTCTTTAACGCTTTCGTCATGCGTGGAAAGGATAAGCGCCGTGCCGTTTTCGCTGCACAAACCGCGCAGAAGCCCCAGCACAATGCGGCTGTTTTCTGCATCAAGGCTTGCCGTGGGTTCATCTGCCAAAAGCAGTACCGGTTTGTTGATAACGGCGCGCACAACGGCTATGCGCTGCTGTTCGCCGATGCTTAATTTCCCGGGCAATGTGTCTTTTTTATTTGCCAGCCCCACGCGCTCCAACAGCATGGCTGCCCGTTTTTTTAGTTCAGCCATATTTCCGCCTGCAAAATAACCGGCCAGCAAAATGTTTTCTTCCGCCGTCAGCGCTTCTATAAGGTTCAGCTTTTGAAACACATAGCCGATATTGCGTGCACGCCACAAATCACGCTCTTTTTCCGGCATATTGTCAATGCGCACGCCGTCAAAATAAATTTCGCCGCCGCTTGGCGAAAGAAGCCCTGCAATCATATGCAGAAGGGTTGTTTTGCCGCTGCCGGAAGGACCGGTTAAAAGCATTTGCCCGCCTTTATCGAGCATTAAATGCTCTGCGTGGCTGACGGTAATAATTTCACCTGAAGGTTCCGCAACCTGTTTAAATACGTTTTTTATCTCCAAAAGCATTATAAAGCCTCCAGTGACTGCGCCTGTATGCGCACAAGGCTTACAAAGCCTGTTTCGGCATCAACTTCCGTGCCTAATTCCAGTGTACCGGTAACGCTTATCGGGCGGTCAAACGGCAATGCCACAACAGGCTCGCTGAGCTGTACAACAACAATATCCGCAGGCCAGTCGGCATCCGTGCTGCAAAACGGGCAAATACTCATCGGCTCGCGCGTCAGTACAAAAAAGTTAATGGTAGGCGTTAAGGGCGGCGCCATAAAGCCTGTCATCTGCACCGTCTGCCCTTCGCTGTTTTTCAGTTTATCGGAAAACGTAATGCCAAGCGAAGAAACGCCGGCATACATTTCATCAAAAGTCATGCTTATTGCTGCTTCTGCCCTGCTGCACAAAAAAGGCGGTTCAAAGTGAACCGCCTTTAACGGCAAGTCTGCGGCGGTAAAGGCACCGCCTGCCAGCAGCAGGAGCGAAAGCAGAAAACTTTTTAACAAGTTTCTGAGCATCTTCCTGCCTCCGTAATTTAATTATTTTTTGTAGTTTTTGGTTCCGTCAAGGCCAAGGGCTCTAACCATACCGAAGAATACCTCGGTGTTGTCCATTACGCCGTTGAAGTATTCGCTGCCGGGGCCCATGGCATTCAGCAGAATATCGTCAGCGGAGTGAACTTCCTGGGATTCGTTGTAAGGAATGTTGCCTTTGTAGAATTCGCCTTCCAGTTTCGGGTTGGCAATGGCTTTGTCGCCGGCCATAATAGCCGGGGAAGTCGGCACTTCTTTAAATTTATAGTTGATGTTGGTATCCGGATGGTTAGCAAACTGAACTGCAAGGGTTACGTCCGGGTTCGGGTTGTCGGGGTAGCCGTCGCCGTCACGGTCTTCAAAAGTCGGCCAGCCTGCTGCTGCATAAGTACGTACTGCTTCACGGCCGGTTTTGCCGTCCAGTTCATGGTAAGTGCCGGTAATGCTTGCGCCGTGTGCATGGTCGGCAACTACAATAATCAGGGTATCATTGCCGTTTTCGGCAGCAAATTTCTTGGCTACGCCAACAGCCTGGTCAAGCTCAATGTTGTCGTAAGCGGCACGCTGCCAGTCCATAACGTGCAGCTGCTTATCAACGCAGGCGCCTTCAACCATCAGGAAGAAGCCGTTTTCATTTTTGCTTAAAGTATCAATAGCGCGCTGAGTCATTTCCACAAGTCCCGGCTGGTCATTAAAGCCGCCCAGAACTTTCGGGTTTTTCAGCATGGCGCGGTCGATATATACGTTCATGTTATCCAGCTGGTACAGGCCAAGAATTTTATCTTCATCTGCCGGAGTATTCAAAAGTTCGGTTCTGTTGCCGGAGAAAGTGTAGCCCAAATCTTTAAACTGTTCTACAACGTTAACATTATCTTTGCGTTTGGAACCGGGCACATTCATCGGAATGAAGTGACGGGAACCGCCGCCCATGATAACGTCCGGACGGTGATAATCTTCGGTCATGGTTTCGGCAATAAAGTTCTGTTCAGCACGGCGGCGGGTATGGCTCAGCATTGCGGCCGGAGTGGCGTCGGTAATGTTTGCGGTGGAAACAATGCCGGTTGCCATGCCTTTGGTACGTTTAACAAGCTCGATAATGTTTTCTACTTTCGGGTCGTCAAACGGGTCTTTGGTGCTGTTGGCATATACGCCCATAGCGTTGTTAACGGATTTATGGCCGGTTGCATAAGCAGATGCGCTGTTGGCGGAGTCCGTTACCAGAGAATCATAGCCGGAAGTTGTAATAACAGCCATGTGCGGCATTTTTTCCATGTTCAAAAGGTCGTTGTATTTGCCATCGCTCAGGCCTTTGGAAAGAATACGGGCCATTTCGCGTGCCTGCAGGCTCATACCGTCGCCTACAAACAGAATTACGTTTTTAGCTTTTTTCTTGGCTTTGGCATCGGTAACAGTGTAGTTTACAACATTTTTGTTGCCGCCGCTTACAGCTTCTACTTTAACAGCGCCTGCTTTGGTAAAGGCAACATCAGGAATGCAGTAAACGGTTACGCCGTCAGCAGTTTTAACTTCGCCTTTTTTGCCAAAATATTTTTCGGCGTCAACGCCGTCAACAGTTACCTTAAAATCATCAGCAAGCCCTTTAACTTCTACCTGCAAATCAAAGCGCTGGCCTTTTAAAAATTTGGCCTGGTTAATAGGCATTACGCTTACAGGGTTCTTTTCCTGAACGGTATAGCCCGCAGCTTCAACATGGGCAGGAAGATATACATTTGCTGCTGCGGCACAGCCAAAAATGCTTAAAAATGCACAAACGGCAGCAGCAGTTTTTCTTTTTTTGCTGGATAATTTCATAAAACTTTAGTCCTCCTTTAAAATGGCAGTTTAGTATATTGTTATTTTAGGTTGGCTTTATTATAAGCAAATTATTTAAAAATTTAATGCAGCGTAAGTAAAAAATATGTAAAAAAGCACCGCCGGTATCATCCGCCAGCGGCGCCAAAAAACTTCTATGCTATTTTAAAAAGCCCTTGCTCTCCAAATACTCTGCCAAAAATTTGCCCATACGGTTAACAAGCTTTAAGCAGTTAATTAAATGCTCGCGCGTGTTAAACTCATACGGCATCAAATCTTTACATTCAGAAGAACCAAATTCTTTTACAAACAAATCATGATATTCCTTACTGTAAGGGTAAACTTCCGGCAAAGGCTTTTCCTGCGGGCTGGTGCGCCCAACAAAATAACTGATGACCATTACCGACCCAACCAGCGCACCGCAAACAGCTCGTGCGTGCCCCATGCCGCCGCCAAAAGCCGTAACCATGCGCATGGTGTTGTCGTCAATCTTTAAGCCGCCTTCAGTGCGGAACGCCTGCAAAATTGCCTCGCCGCAGTTAAACCCGCTTTTAAAAGCATTGCCTGCCGCCGTGCCGATTCTTTCACTTAATTCACTCATAACCAATCCCTCCTGTGCGGAAAGTTTACTATGTATATATTTCGGCATAGTTATGGTAAATCCTTTAAAATAAAAAGAATATTAAAACAGCGACAAGTGTAAACTAATTTGACTTTTTTTACCTTTTTGCTATAATAATTATAGAAAAACAAACGGCTGCCGATAGACGGTTAGCCTGCAATAAAGTTTTGGTTACATAGTAGCC
>ENA-OPVV01000405-OPVV01000405.1-human-gut-metagenome-genome-assembly--contig:-NODE-405-length-40438-cov-4.280093_pt1 | contig 40438 bp, 46 predicted proteins | sample MGYA00241500_ERZ501992 | MGnify/ENA primary metagenome ERZ501992 (study PRJEB25962, sample SAMEA2043052) | human gut metagenome | biome: human gut; feature: human-associated habitat; material: faeces...
CGCACCTTCGGTGCTATAAAAAGCTTTTCAAGCTTTTTAACAGGTTTTGGTATAAGCACCGACAATTTTGGGGCAATCAATAGAGCTTTGCGCCGGCGGGGATGTGGGGATCAACCATCAGCAAATGGAGCTTTTCCTCGCCGTTTTCGTGATGCACAGCGGAGATCAGCATACCGCAGGAGTCGATACCCATCATCGCTCTCGGAGGCAGATTGGTGATTGCAATGCAGGTCTTACCGACCAGTTCTTCCGGCTCATAATACTCGTGAATTCCACTCAAAATGACCCTATCTACGCCGGTTCCGTCGTCCAAAACGAACTTTAAGAGCTTTTTGGACTTCTTCACGGCTTCGCATTCCTTGACCTTTACGGCACGGAAATCGCTCTTGGAGAAGGTGTCAAAATCGACCTGATCTTGGAACAGAGGCTCGATCTGAACATTGGAAAAATCAATTTTTTCCTCCACAACAGGAGCAGTCTGAGTAGCCTCCGCAGGAGCAGAAACTTCCTTGGAAACCTTCTTGTCAGAGTCCAACGGCTTCATTGTGGGGATTAGAAAACCTGGCTTGATTTCTCTCAAATTCGCAGGAATCATAACCCCTCGCACGTGTACAAAACTACTTAAAATCTCACACGGAAACAGCCTTTGAACAAAGCCGGTCTTCCGTATAGTCTGAGTTGCAAGACCACAATTCCGCATCACTCTGCTCAATTCTTCGCGCTATTGGAGACTAAATTGGTGAGTGTGGAGACTTGGCATCATTGTTGGGGAAACGGTCAGAACTCAAGGCTTTCATTTAAGCCATAATATTGTAGCAGACAATGCCTCATTTTTCAATAGGTTTGGGCAATTTAGCGTGGTAAAGTCAACACTTTTTCCATCTGAAAAACTGTCTATGTGCCGTTCTCACATCATCGTCATTATCTGAAGTGATGTAAATATGGGCTCCTTGAAAGGCTTTCTTCACGCCTCGACATACTCCCTCAGCGCTGTCTTTGAATGAGACTGTATCAAATAGTAGTCCTCGAACCTTACACAGATGCTGGGTAACAAGAACGGCCTCTTCCTCTGCTTTCGTACCATTCCCAATTACTGCAACTGCCAACTTCAACTCCGGTATGTAAGCATCCAGTGTGATCCCGATGGTCTCCTCGTCGTTTAGCCTCACCTTAAAACCAAGCCGACCGCAATAGAGCATGATAAGGAGTTGGGGCAGCACACGAGCAAACTCTTCTTCGCAAACAGGACACCTCTCTCCTTCTATGGTTCTCTTGGCAATCTTCTCTTTCCATGTGTGCCCGTATTTGCATCGCCACCATACCGGCCTCAAAGAGTTCCTTGTGATCTTTGTTGGCTCAACATCAGTATTTAATTCATACGGCCATTCTTTCAGCAACGCCTTGTCAGTAGTCGCTAAATCATTGTATCCCCCAAGAACTGCTCGATCAGCACAGACAGGACATTTAAGGCCCTTGACTCTTGCCTTAACAACTGCTCTCCATTCATACCCACAGGCGCGACACCGCCACCATACGTTCTTTGGAGATCTATCGTTGATCTTATCCGGCGTGAGTGTTCCGTTCCTTTCTGACCATTCAGCCGCAAGTTCTGGATGAAGCGTTTGAAAATCATTGAAGCCCCGGAGCGTCAATATACCGCTGCAATATGGGCATTTGCTTCCATACGACCGTGTTGAGATCAAAGCATACCACTCATGACCTTTATCGCATCGCCACCACATCTTCTTATTTGAATATGCAGTAACCTGTGACGGCTGCAACGGTAGGTTTTTGGGAGACCACTCTGCTGCAACTTCCGGGTGCAGCGTCTGTAGGTCATTAAAGCCAGGTAGGACAATGTTATGAGAGCAATATGGGCACCCGGTACCTCTCACTCTGCTTCGCACAGAAGCCGTCCATTCATGCCCACAACTTCCTCGCCAGATGACCTTTTTGTGTGTACCTGGTCCAACCATTGTAGGTTGCAACGGCAAGTTCTTATCGGACCATTCTTTCGCCAGTTCAGGCTCCAACGTGTTCAGATCATTAAGCCCCGCTATAATCCGTGCATTAGAACAAATGGGGCACTTCTCGCCACAGGACCTTGCCTTTGCACTTGTCTGCCACTCATGCCCGCAAGTGCCTTTCCACCAATACAGCTTATTTGAACCGTAAGAGACGTTATCAGGAGTAAGAGGAAGGTTGCGTGGAGACCATTCCGGCACGAGCTCCGGTCGCATGATAGATATACTGTTTACCATCCTAAGAGCCTCCTTCCTTCAGGCTGCTCTTAGTATAGTGTTTTTCAAGTTTCTTGAGAAATGTGCGAAAACAAGCATAGACGCCACTTGGTACAATTCCAGGTGGCGTCTATCTCTCCGTTCATGTTAGCTCATGCAGAGGCCCAGTCCTCCGTGCTCTTAATCCGACTCAGCTCCTCCATTGTCATGCTCTTTTGTTCACTCGCACCATTACGAGCGCTGAAAGCTGACATTTCTTTCTTCTTCATGTCTTTCATGGCGTCCACATAGATATTCATGGTAGTTGAAACGTCCACATGTCCAAGGATATCCTGAATGACCTTCAGATTGACCCCTGCCTCACAAAGGCGGGTGGCAAAGGTGTGCCGGAGGATATGACAGCTAAAGCTCGGAAGAAGGGTCGGGTTTTCATCAAGGTCGGTCTCCAGCAAGACCTTATCGTTGCAATCTCTGGCAATCCTCTTGATAGCCTTATTAAGTGTGCCCTGGTGCTGCACATCACCGTTACGGTTCACAAAGATGAAATCATCGTATCCATCGATTCTCGCCTTGCTTTCGATACCGTTTTCTTCCTGATATCGGCGCTCCATCTCAAATGCTTCCTTAACACCCTCGATCATCGGAATCTCACGCTTACCGGCGTCAGTCTTGGGTGTATTGATGCTGTAATAGGTTCCCACCTCGTCGCGGTGGTTATAGTAGACCAAAGTGTGGTTCACGCTGATAAAGCCACTCTCAAAGTCTACGTCTCTCCATCTGAGGCCAGTGAGCTCGCCCACTCTCATGCCGGTGTTGAGCATGATATAGAAAACAGGATACCAATGCTTATAGGTGTCAGTCTCGCTGATAAACTTTAGGAAAAGCTCTTGCTGACCGACGCTCAGGGCCTTTCTTTTCTCCACCTCGTGCCCATGAGCCACTTTCAGTTCCTTCAGCATTTTCGTGCATGGGTTCGCACGGATGTAGTTATCGTCCACAGCGACTTGAAACACTTGGTGGAGCACGTTGTGAATACCGTCTATAGTTGAGATCTTCAGGTGCTGATCATCGCAGAGGTTATTGTAAAATCTCTTGACATCAGATTTTACGACCTGAACCACTCGCTTTTTTCCAAAGGTTGGCATTACGAACATCTCATACATATAGATGTAGTTCTTGAATGTGCTGTCCTTGATCCCTCGCTTCAGCTCTTTCCAAAGGTTATAGCAATCATTCACTGTCAGACCTTTAATGTCTGTTTTGATGCCATCATGCTGATCGGCAGCAAGATCCGCCTCCATCTCTCGCAGCGCATCCAGCGTTGTTGCGAAAATGGAATGCCTTTTCCCGTCCTTCGTAGTCCAGCGATATTCATATCCATTCTTCTTTTGGGTCTCACCAGTTTTCAATCTGACGTGACGGTTATCAAACCGCACGTTTCGTTTCTCTTTTCTTGCCATGTTACAGCTCCTTTCATCTTATATAGAGAAAGACTTCATGAGATAAGCCTCGAATCGTTCTCTTTTGATCATCCTTTTGCTGCCGTTCCAAAGAACAAAATCGCAGTCGTTGTCTTCTGTCATTTCGTAGAGCTTATGCTTTCCTATGCCGGTGTACTCCGCTGCTTCGGTTACAGTAAGAAGAGGTTTCTTCCATACAGGAACTCTTTCTGCTCTCTTTCCTGTTGGCTGTGCCTTGAGTTGTTCTTTATCCATTACAGTACCCTCCCGTTAGTTCTTTGGATGATAACAGGATACTGATTCTTGGTCATAATTCCAAATGTGCAAAGAGGGGCAAAACCTCCTCTTTGCACATTTGACTTTGGCTCAGATGGAGTAAGCCTTGGACAGGTAGTCAACAAGCTTCTCACGCTTAAACATCCGCTTCTTTCCAACCCAGAACACGAATTCACATTCGGGATCATCACTAAGCTCAGAAAGCTTGTGCTGGCCCACGCCGGTGTATCTGGCTGCTTCAGTCAGCGTCATGAAGGGCTTATCCTTAAGCAGAACCTGCTTCGTCTGATCTATGATCTCCATGTCGGCACCTCCTTACCTCAGATTCAGACTCACTCGGAGGGCTGCATTGACACGACTCATCACAGACTCATCTGCATGACCGACATATTCACGAAGTCGGGCACGATCTATCGTGCGTACCTGTTCAAGTAAAGCGTAAGAGTATTCAGTTAGCCCAAATCTCTTTCCAATAACAACGTGGGTTGGCTGGGCCAGCTTCTTTGCCTTGCTTGTCAGCGGTGTGATAATCACGGTAGGGCTATACTTGTTTCCTACATCGTTTTGGATTATCAGCACGGGGCGAATGCCGCTCTGTTCTGATCCGACCGTTTCTCCAAGATCAGCATAGAAGATATCGCCTTTCTGAATTTGAGTGTTGTTCGTGTTGCTCATCTCATGGACCTCCGTTGTGGTTCTCGAGGAATTTCTCCTCTCACCCCCTTACCGCAACATTGAGGCTCAAAAAACGACATTATTTTTCAAAGTTTCTCAAAAAAATTTTTTACGAACTCCTCGAATGTCTCTTTCCAGCGCTGTACAGTCCTGACCGACACGTTGTATTTTTCACTCAAGATGTAGCTGGCCTCTGTTTTCATGTCTGCGACATAAAGATCAAGTAGGTCTACAGCCCATGTTTTCCAAGACAAAAGAGCATCTCTGAGTCTGGCGAAAGTAAATTCATCATGTACAGTTTCCTCAAGGTCAAAACCATCTCCAATTATGTCGCTAAACAAGAACTCCGTTCCAGGAACTTGTTGCTCAAATGAGATCTTCCCATATTCTTCACCAAGTTTCCTCTTTCTTTCCGATTCCACTTTCTGCGAATGCCACTTGTTGTACTCCCCCTGGGTAGTTTCGATGTACATACAATCAATCTCTCCGCAATCTTCAAAAGCGTCCATGATAAAGAAACGACGCTGTTCTCTGGGCAAAGTCTTGTTCTTTTTAAGAATCTGATCCCACTCCTGCAGTTTTGCCACGCGCAAACCGGAGGCAGGATTCGTCGGGTCATTAAAAACCAAAAAAGTATATCTCATTACCGTAATCTCCTTGAATGTTGAATTTTTGAGTCGAGGTCAAAAATTCGGAGATCACGGGTACTCAGCTACATAGCAAAGCCACTTATGCAACATAAAAGTCCTTTCCGCCTGTTGCGATCCAAAGGACACAACTACGCTGGCGAAAAGGACTCCCGATGCTGCCTGCCTGAAAAAGGGTGCAGAAATCTAAGGGTACCCATACCGCTTTTTCAAAAGAGTTTGAAATCAGCGTATTTGTATCCTTGGCCCTTGTACTTCAGGCTGCGAATATGTATTTGTTGTTTGTCGGTGAGAAAAAGAAAAAGGCCACCGACAAGGTAGACCTATAGATAGAGCTATAGTGTCTTGCCTTGCCGGTGGCCTCTCACGTATGTCTGGAATAACTACCGGTTGGGTTCGGGCATTTCTGCCACACGGTCAAGTGACCTGGAATCGGATTTAGTGTGGCCCTGTTTCAGCCCGACCGCTCCGTCGTGATGCCGTTGATTCAGTTGTCAGATTACCTATTAGGACGGAATAGAGAACCCATTACGAGAAAGCCAGGTATGGGCTTTCTCCAATACATCCCTCGGTGCTCCTTTGATTCCGCAAATCGCTTTATACACGCTTGCCCAGAACAGCAGATCAGGGGCTTTTGCGGTTTCACCCTCGCCATACTTGACGAGGTAAGCTTCTATCTTCCTTCTATCCAAGCTAAACAGCGCCTCATTGCGCTCTTTAACGAAGTTCTCGATCATCGTCATGTCAGTATCTCCTTAATTCTAAATCGTTGTGTTCCTGCCCTGACGGAGCGTAGATATCAATTACATCATGTCTCCGTCCAACTATTGTACGGACCATTTCAGATCCGCAAGTTTTACATTTTACTCTTATCTGGTTTTTACTGTTCTTAAGCCCCGCAACTTCATTCCGACAGTTCGGGCAATACCAGGAGTAAATCGTCCAATCCTCCAGCATCGCCGTACTCCTTTGCCATTACTTTTGCGAAAGCGGTACAAGCACCTGACAATCGTGCATCTGAAAGCGCGGTACACGCCTGGTCTTAACGTATTTCATTATTTGGACCGCGTTTCCACAGCTCTCGCATTCCATCCACCCATCGGTTTCTTCTAAATTAAGAGACTCATTCATAGCCCCGCAAATCGGACATTTCACGTCAACAGAGTTCAACCAAAACATCTCCCATCAATTAAGATAATTTGTTTTAGAGAGCCTTTATTACGTGACGAGCTACACCTTGAACCTCGAAGCTCTTCAGTTTTATGACCTCTCCCGGATACCGTGCTTCATTCTCATAAGCAAGGATAAAGCACTTTTCGTCGTTGTCGAAGCCAACGTACCTTTTTAGCGTGTTCTGCTGTTCCTGATCGAGCGCAACGACTATATCCCCTTCGGAAGCAGGGCAATTACGCTCTATCACCAGCAGATCGCCTTCGGCGATACCGGCATCGACCATCGAATCGCCTTTGGCTCGGAGAATATAAAAGTCTCCTTTGCCAAATAAAGAAACAGGAAGGCTGACATACTCCTCGACGTTTTCCTCTTCCTCTTCCGGAGAGCCACAATAAATCGAGCCAACTAACGGGGCGGCAATGTAGGCTGTCTTCATTTTGGCGCTCTCAGGCGCAGAAAGAATACCTCTGCCGTAATCAAGCAAATCTCTATCGCTAAGCTCCTGGATGTAGCGATGAGTTGTCGATCTGGCCACACCGACACCAGCAGCAACTTCGCTGATTGTGGGAGCAACACGATTTTCTTGATAATACTTATTTACGAACTTCAGTATTTTGTCGAGAGTCCCTTGGTCTTTTGTCCTCATACCAGCACCTCTGTTTCTATCTGGGATTTCAAATCCCGCTATCGTTATTATACTCAACTCGGAGAAAATTACAAGAGGGTAACAGAAAGTCAAAAAGGAGGTGCGGCCAATCGGCTGCACCTCCTTTGGGGCGAAATCATAATGGTATCCCATAAAAAAATGAATCTACTGATTATGTATGAGCTCCGTAATACTGTGCCTGAGCGTTCCATAGGGCATAGTATTTTCCTGCTTCTTGATGTACAAGATCCTCATGCGATCCGCTTTGAATGATCTGCCCGTGATCGAAAACAAGGATTTCGTCGCAGAAGCGGCAGGATGACAGCCGGTGGCTGATATAAATGGCTGTACGGTCATCTACGATCTGATTGAGCTGTGCATAGATTTCAGCCTCTGCAATTGGATCAAGAGCAGCTGTAGGCTCATCGAGGATCAGGAATGGGGCGTCCCTATAAAGCGCACGTGCGATAGCTATTTTTTGTGCTTCGCCACCGGAAACCTCAACTCCGTTGTCACCATACTGACGGTAGAGAAGCGTATGTAGACCATCAGGCATGGTTTTTAGCCTTTCTCCAAAACCGGCATCGTTCAGCACTTTCAGCACCCGGTTTTCATCGTATTTGCTGCTGCCTGCTACATTGTCCGCCAACGGCTGAGACAGGAGCTGGAAATCCTGAAATACGATAGCAAAAATACTCATGTAATCTCGATAATCGTATTTCTTGATGTCGATTCCGTTTAAGAGGATTTCTCCCTCCTGTGGATCGTACAGCCTGCACAGCAGTTTGATAAAGGTTGTTTTGCCGGAGCCGTTTTCGCCAACGATGGCCATGCGGCTTCCGATCTTGAACCTCACGCTCACATGACGCAGCGCCCAGGTATCGGTTCCCGGATACTTAAATGAAACATCACGAAACTCTACATGATACTCCCGGTCGTTCCTCTTTTCAGTAGTTAAAGAACCCTGATACATGGAGTTCGGAATATCAAGGAAATCATAACACAATGCAAGGAACTTTCCGTTGTTCTGTATTTCCCCCAATGCGGAGAACAGTTTTGTCAGACTTCCGGAGAGTGCTGTGGCTGCGCCGACATACTGTGTAATTGATCCAACCCCAAAAGCGCCGGCAAGAGCCTTCAAACAGGTAAAAATATAGATTGTTCCGGTAAATATAGCAGAAAGACTCGTAGCTATGCCGTGATAGATTCCGCCTCGTCCTTTAGTAAGTTTTGCAAACGGGCCTTTTGTGCCAAAGCCTTGATCCCGCGAACTAAGGAAGTAATGAACGGCAATGGAATACTGATTGTACATACGGATGTCCACGTCACGCTTATCTGCTCCAAAGAAGCCGAAATAGCTGAAGATGCGGTTGCCAAGCCTGGCCTTGTCAACCAGGGCAGTTTGAAGCATATCAGCGTGCCCGTGTAGCTTGCCCGAGAGCGCGCTGAGGAAAATCATGATTGCAAGCATTGCCAAGATAAAAAGCGGATTATTCAGCACTGCTATGTTTCCTGCAGAAGGTTGAACCCTGGCAAGAAATAAGCTGGTCGTTAATACAACCGCGCTGATAATGCCTACAGTGGATTCCACTATTCCGGAAAACAGTGCGGGAACACGACCAAAGCCCCACCCCATCCAGCTTTCATTTTGACTGATCTGCGCCCGTAAGTCATGCGTTTCCTGCTTTTCAACATCTGCGAAATCCATTTCAAACTGCTTGTTAACAAACAAGGTCCTGCGTCTGGCCCAAAACAAATCTTCATGTAAACTCTTCCACCGAGCAAGAAGTGCTTTGAGTAAAGAAAGTACGCCGCTAATCGCAACGGAAATCCATACCCACATCCAAAGTATGTCTTCACGACGGGCACCGGCAAGCTCGTTCAAGATTCGGGCCGAAAAATAAATCAGAACAAAGGGAGTAATGGCAGATACGATTTTTTCCAGCGCGATGGACGGTAAAAGCCACCGGTCAAGTTTATGAATATCCTTCATCGCCCTAATCTGCAGTTTCCATGCATTACCGAAACGCATTTTCTTTTCAGAATCCATCAAAACTCCCTCCCTTCCTGATAATATCTGCTTTGAATCTCATAGAGATTCGCGTATTCTCCGCCTCTTTCCAACAATTGGGCATGTGTACCTTCTTCGGATATATGTCCATCAGAGATGAAGATAATCCTGTCGCAAAAACGAGTGGATGCGAGTCTGTGTGATACAAACAGCGAAGTTTTTCCATGAGTCATCTCGTTATATTTGACGTATATATCATTTTCGGCAAGGGGATCAAGCGCAGCCGTAGGCTCATCCAAAAGCAGCATCGGAGCGTCTCTGTATAGGGCTCTTGCGAGCATAAGCCTTTGGATTTGCCCTCCCGAGAGTTCTACGCCGTCGTCCCAAATCTTATGTCCTATCTTGGTATCAATACCGTTTGGAAGCTCGCTGATCTTTTCCGTCAGCCCAGCCAAAGCCAAGCAATCATTCACCCGTTCCCGATCAATACCATCAATTCTCTGTGCTACATTTTCTGCAACGGAGATGTCAAGAACGGAAAAATCCTGGAATACCGTTGAGAAAGCCGTGTAATACTCTTGACGGTTAAAACTTCGTATATCAATTCCGTTCAGCAGGACACAGCCGGAAGTCGGATCAAGCAGGCCGCAAATCAACTTCACAAGTGTTGTTTTTCCTGCCCCATTCAAGCCAACAATAGCAAGCTTCTCGCCCGGAGCAATGGTCAAATCGAGATCATGAATCGTATCCTTTTCCGCGTCGGGATAGCGGAACGAAACCTTTTCCAGCTTTATTTCGCAACCGCCCGACAGATCCGGGATCGGCACGCCGCCCTCAAAACGGAAGGGTTCCGGGACATCAAGATATTCCCGGATCGTGTTGAGGTCAAGGCTCTCCTTACGCAGCGCGGCAAACTCATTCAGAATACCGGTAATCCATGCTGTGAAGCCGCTGACAGCCGTGAAATACAACAGGAAAGTGGAAGCCGGAAGATTTTCATTCAGCGCCATGTTGATCAGATAGAAGTAAGCAATGCCGTTCCTAAGGACCCCAAGTAGAACATCAACAATATTCCCGATCAGCTTTTGCTTTTCGCTCTTTTTCACAAAGCCCTCATATAGTTTCAGGATACTGTTATGAATGCTTTGCAACCAAGGTGCAAGGCCAAAAATACGGATGTCTTTTGCCAACTCGACCGATTCCGACTTGCTTCGTATATAGTCTATCTTCTTGTCGTATTCTGACTCTTCTTCACGATGCCTGTATCTCCATGAATCCGTCTTGCGGGATACGAAAAAGCTGATGACAGTAGTTACTATCACTACAAGCATAAGAATTTTGTTCAGGTTGGAAAGCAACGTCAGATAAATAGCAAATCCAATCAGATTCGTGAGCAGCGCGGTCATGGTTGTCCAGATATGTTCACTGGCTTGACTGTTACCGGCTACAGCATAGTATGCTCTGCTCCGGAGCTTCTGAATATTGGAATCGAGCATATTGGGATAGGAGGTTGTATTAGTCTTTTCGTTGATCTTTACAACGATAGCAGCGCGAACTGCTACTCTTCCGTATAGGCTGTTGTCCTCAAAATATCGCTTCAATCCTAAAAGCAGGAAAAGCGTTCCCGAGAAGATAGCGATTGTCAGAAGCAGGGAAGATATTTCCGCTCCATTCTCAACCCGCTGGAGGATTTGGGGCGCTATAAAAAGCTCTGTAAGGTTCAGAGCTACGGAGACAACAGCAATGATAAAGCAAATGAGAAGAACGCTTTTACATTCTCTCCATGCGTTGGCAATCATCCAGCCCACATTCTCCACTGAGCTGTATTTCGGTTTGGTTTTCTTTTCACTCATATTCCAAGCCTCCCTTCGCTGCACAGTATAGCAGAACGATTCGCCTCCAGGCATTCCGGGGGACGAATCGTTCTTTTCGGGGGACGAATTGCTCCGTTCTACTTCTGCGGAAGCAGTATTTCAGTTGTAAAAGCGCCGTTTTCGGAATTGCGACTGAGATAACCGCCAAGGCGGTCTATAATAGCGTCTATTCTGACAAGTCCCAGACCATGCCCTTCGCCCTTGGTGCTGTGAAAGATTCTCCCGCTTTTTTGCAGCTTCTTCTCGGCGGTTAAATTCGTAAAAGAAATGTAAAGCTGTGTGTTCTTCATGTCCATATAGATACGGATCATACGCTGATCGGGAGGCAGCTTCAGACTTGCTTCTATTGCATTATCAAAGAGATTGCCAATGATAACGCATAGATCAATGTCCGGCGTGGTCAATGCAAGCGGAATATGGGCATCCGCATGGACGGGTATATCTTTGGAGTGCGCTAAAGATATCTTGCTGTTCAGAATGGCGTCTGCCATTGCATTGCCGGTTTTGATAACTGTATCGACTGTTGCCAAATCCGTATCCAATTCATCAAGATAGGTTTTGATAGCGTCCATATTTCCCGAAGCGGCATAGGCTTTGAGTGTCTGAATATGATTACGATAATCATGACGCCAGCCCCGAATTTGCTTATACATATTCTCTACTTCGGCATAGTGAGTCTCAATAAGCTCTCTTTGATAGGCCGCAATTCGCTGATCCTCTTTTTTCTTAAACAATGGCATGAAACCTGGCCTCCTATGTCCTTGCTATAATAGCACGGTTCAGCGCATCATATTGGCCTCTTGGGAGGGGGATTGCACTGCCGTCAGTAAGAATGACTTCTGTCTTGGAAATACGTCGGACGCGGGTCAAATTTACGATATAAGACCGTCCAAGACGGAAAAACCGCTCATCAAGCTCTTTCTCAAATTCACCAAGCGTCCGCTTCACTGTAACGTCAGTCTTTCCATGCACAGTGACATAGTTCTGTTGCACATCAAGATACCGGATCTCTCTTACAGGCATGACGACAGTCTCATCAGCGGTTTTGAGCAAGAGCTCTTTTTCGTTTTTCTTTAGCCGCTCCGATGCCCGGTCTAATACGCTCCAAAGCTGTTCCTTCTTTACTGGTTTTATCAGATAATGGAGCGCAGCCACATCATAACCATCTGCAATGTATTCTGAATAGCCTGTGATAAAGACGATCTGGACGGATTCGTTGTCCTGGCGAATCGCCTTTGCCATTGTCACACCGTCCATCTTGCCCATTTCAATGTCGAGAAGGAGGATATCAAAATCTTTTTCCTCCGCATAGTTGAACATGAACGCTTCTGCGGATGGGTAGGTTTTAATTACTACGATCTTGTCTTTAGTCCATTCCTTAACGAGTTTCGCTATGTACTCCGCATCTGCTTGGCTGTCATCACAGATAGCAATTTTATATGTTTCACTGTTCATATTTTCCCTTAAAATCGTCTCAATTAGAGGTAGAAAAGTATTCTTCGGATATCAGTAGTTCCAACACCCTTGCTTCTCGTTCAAACATCATGGGATTATATGGGCTCGCACCCACGCTGCGGTTCTTTTGAATTGCCATCAAGGGCGTAACAAATTCCAATGTATAGGCTTCCTGCGCCTCGTAAGCGTCCAGATCCTGCCGAACTGCTTCCGGCTCCGCTTCGCACAGGTAGTAGTAATTATCCTGAACAAAGCATTCAGAGGCATCCATGTCGCTCCGCTGAATCCGGTGGACGTAGCCGTATTCCTTGACCGTCTCAGGCTTTACCACAAGCCCGGCTTCCTCTCGCGTCTCTCGGATCATTGCTTCCACAGGGTTCTCGCCGTTTTCAATGCCGCCGCCCGGGAACTTGTAGTAATCGTATTTCAGGCTGTGGATCATGGCGATTCTTCCATCCCTTATGATGATGCTGCGGGCGGAGTTGCGAACGAAACGGCGGGTGCAGTGTTCATAGTCTTGCTTGTCCATCTCAAATAATAATCTCATATGCGTTCCTCCGAAATTGGCTTTCCAATCTTCATTTCTCGGCGCCATGTGGGAGGCTCTCCGTCATCCGCCCAATACTCATCCATTGACACTATTTTCCCGTTGCGACACCGGATGAACGATACACAATGGAAAGAAGCAGAGCGATCCTCGGGATAGACCTTTGTCACAACGACAAGGAGATCATCTGCCTGGTGAACGGTTTCTATTTCACCGTTCCATTTCCCTGGGTACTCGCAGTTTGCAATTATGTATTCATCCACCGTAAAGCACTCATTTGTGCAGTGCCAGTTGATCACGGCGTCATCGGCAAAATAGGAACGGATCTCAGTCCTGTCTTGTCTCAATACTGCTTTTATGAAGCCAGCGCAATCATACATGGTATTTACCTCAATTCACATCTTTACTTCAGAGAATTCTTATAATCTCTGAAAGGTTGTCCACTGTATGTTCTGGAACCTCTGCCTCACAGGAGGGTTTTGCAAATACAGCGATGCCTTTTCTGATTCGGATGGTCTTCATTCCCAGTTCTTTGGCAGGGCGGATGTCGTTATCCAGCCGATCACCAACCATGACGGCGTTTTCCGGTCTGCAGTCTGCCATAGCCAACGCTTGCCGGAATATCTCATTGTCCGGCTTTGATACGCCAAGCTCAGCGGAGGAAGCAATCACCGAAAAATATCGGCCAAGTCCCCACGCGTCAAGACGGTCTTTTGCGCCGGGCTTCTGATTTGCAATGATACCAAGCTGATAGCCCCTGTCGCACAGAGCCCGAAGGATTTCCTCGCAATCATCAAAGGGAACTTCCTCTTCGCTGTGCCAAGGCGTCTTGTTGAGGCCAAAATACTCGATTGCCTTTTGATCTCCGTTATATCCCTCTTTAGCGAATTGGATACGCTTGTCCCAAAACTGCTCGAAGGTGACGGAGGTGCCTTGGATCATGTCTCTGATCCGATGATTATAGGCTTCTTCCTCGTCCACCAACGTTGAGCCGATATCAAAGAAGATCCAACGAATTGCGTTCATATTATTCATTCCCGATATTTAGCTCATGGCATTTTTGGATGGCAAGATCATGGTTCTGCTCCGCAGCTTTCTTATACCAGTGCTTTGCCTTTTCCATATTAACAGGAGTCCCGATCCCTTCTTCATAGAAACATGCGAGATTGAATTGGCCGTCACGATCACCATGCTCTGCGGCACGCTTCGTCCAGTAAAACGCCTTATCCGCGTCCTTCTCCACACCGATCCCGTCATAGAAAAAGTAGCCCACTTGACATTCGGCAAGGGGATAGCCCTTCTCAGCAAGTTCCATGTGTCCTTCAAAGCACTTCTCAAACTGCTGTGTATTCCAATATTTTTCGATCAGCTCATTGCAACGATCAAATTCTGGACATGCTTTATAATATGCATTTGACATTTTTAGTACCTCTTGCAGATCAACCGCTTTACCCAAGTGCGTATGTAATCGCAGTATTCAGCATCATCTCCGCTGAATTGCAGAAAGTATACATAGCATTGGGCCATATAGTATTTGACAGCTTCTTGATCGCATGGAGCGGTTCTCTGATAGCCACGCAGAAAGGCTTTCTGCTCCACTTCGGTTTTCAGAAATTTCTGCCCCGGTCGCCGGAACAGAGCCCAGGCAATGTCGAAGTCACGGTTTCCATAGCCTGCCAGCTCAAAGTCCAGTATGCCGCTGATATGATGCCTGTCCCATAAGATGTTTGCATAGTGGAAATCTCCGTGGCAGAAGCAGCGGACAGACGTCTTGGGCGGATTTGCAAAAATTCCTTTATATTCCTCCAAGCCCAAGGTTTTTAAGAACTCGTCAGACGGCACGTGGAAAAACCTTCTGTCCTTGACTGGCTCTGCGGAAATGCGAAGCTGATGGAGCGTTGCCAGCGTCGCGCCGTATTCCTCCATAAAGCTAAGGGATTCCAGCGTTTCGTTTTCGCCCACAATGGTCGATAGACGTTCGCCCGGCAGCTCCAACGTTACGGAGAAGGGCGTTCCGGCAAACCCGCAATCAAGGACTGTGGGATAAATTGGCGAATGGAGCTGTGACAGAATCGCCACCTCGTTTTCAATCGCCGCACCCTTCTGTCTTGCGGCTTTGATGTAGGCCCGGACTTCTTTGCCTTTGTAGATACCCCTGGCGTGGAATACGTCGTTACCGGCGTGAGGATAGCCAAGTATCTCTATTGGATAGAAGGACTTATACGGGAGCGAGAAAGGATCAATGGTTTCCCGCCATTTATCTGGATGTTTCACGACTTGTTTCTCCTGTGATCTCATCAATCTGTCGGTACAGGTCTTCATACGTCTGATCTGATATCGGCTTTTTCGGTGTCCAGAACGCATGGAGTTCATGAAGCTCCGGTGAATCTCCCAAGAACTCCTTCACCTTCTCATACGCAAAGTCATTCGCGTCCCGTTCATAGGGCTGTCCAAGATATAGTTCCGTGAAATACTCTATTGATCCATCGAGCTTGCATTCTTTCCATTCACCGTCAACGAGTTTATAACAGGTGCCGTCATATTGGATGACATAGAGGCAGCTCTTGGAAATCAGTTCGTCAAAGCGCTCCGGATGCAAATACTGCAAGGCATGGCGAAGCTCATGAAACAGATAGAACATCTGCTCGTACTCCGGTTGAGATTGGAGCATCTCTTTGTTGATGAACAGCGTATTGACAGTTGGATCAAACGTGCCGTTGGCCGTTTCGTATCCCTCCGGCATGTCGAAGGAAAGGTTGATCGTTAAACTGTTTCCTTCGCAGTACATGCGAAAGTGTTTTTCATAATCTACCATGTTACTCATATCTGCACTCACTGCACTGCGTGAGGTTCCGAATCTGTTTCTCCGCCCGTTCACAGGCGGCTTTGTTGTCAGCCTGAAACGGTTTGATGTAGATCGTATCTTTCCGTACAGTCCATGTGGCAATGCATTGTCCCTTATGTATGATGACCGGTTTGATGATCCCCTGGAGATTGTAAATATCACGAAGATGCTCCGCTGGTATCATTCCGTTCTCTCTTTTCTCGTGTCCTACCAGGAGCGGATCAAACCCCGGCAGTACGAAAATCGCATTTGTGGCTTTTGAATCACAGGCTGCTTCCGTATGCTTATGGACAACGCCATCCTTCCAGATCAGCATACCCGATGAGGTCGAGACACATTGCTCCATCAGCCTCTTTGCCTTTGCTCTTGTATAGCGAAAAAAGTAAACGGCATCACTGACAGAGCATGGGGCATAGTTTTCAAGATACCGCTTCATCTGTTCGAGCTCTGCCTGTTCCGCCGTCATGACTGACACTTTCGGCGCAAAAGCATAGGAGAGATCGTCGGAGACGGTCTGAATGATCTCACCCCGTTCCATGAGGATGCGGGGAAGTCCACCCCATGCATTAAACAAATAATCCATCGTTTCCTTCGACGCTCCGCTTTCCTGAAAGGATCTAACGATATCTTTTCTTTTTGCGACACCGGCCTCGATCAGGCGCAGCATCTGATCCTCGGCTTGGCACTTGACCGCATGGGAGACAACGAAATGATCGTCCCAATATTCTTTCATGTAGGGAGAATGATTGCCCTCATGCATATAGAGGTCATAATCGCTAACCTCATGGATATACATGGTACCGCGCAACGTCCATGCACGGAAGTATCTTTCTGGCTCGGCATCCATGTCTATACCGCGCACCTTAGCGACCCATTTGGAGTAGCGAAGGGACTGACTTTGGACGCCAAGCATATCTGTGACAGAGATGTCACTTCGATACAGCAAGCTCCCTATGTGTTGTGAAACGATGTCTTTTTGATTCATTCTTTTCCTCTCCATTTTGGCGCTTAAAGATGCTGCAACTCTGAAAAATGAGCCATTTTATTCGTTCAAATCCTTTGAGACGAGGTGAAGTTTGCAGTATGCTTGATCTTCGAAAATCACACCGTTATCCCTGTATCCATTACGGGTGAAAAATGCAAGGTCACCATTTGGAAATACACCTTTTTCATCGGTAACAGCAAAAACCCTTGCATACGTCTTCCTCAGATACTGTTCCAACGCTTTTATCGGAGCTGATTTGTAATCGTACTCGGCATCCGAGAGATATACGCAGGTGATAAATGCCGCATCCTCGCTATGCGGGATATCATATGGAACAAGCATTGACGGAAGGTACTCGGCACCCCCAAGAAGGTTCCCTCTTTCATCTGTATGAAGGAACCCATAGATTTCTTGTCCGCATGAGCGCAGGAACCTTTCTTTCTCTGCACAGGAAGTGTCCGTAGGGAATCCACAGCAATCACAGGCCAAACGGATGTTTTCATTCGTCAACGGAACAATTTGCTTGGTCACAGCATTTGATGAGAGCTTTGGCAAATACGGAAGTTCGTCCGGGTAAATACCTGATGCAGCTTGCTCTAAGAAACTACTTCGTAGCGGACTATAATATCTTCTTTGCCCGTTCAAAATCGTTAACGTGGGATAAAACATGCCCAGCTCTTTTACTAATGCTGATTCCTGCGAGATATCATGGAAGTGGATTTCCAACTTGTCTTTATATTTGTTCAGTAACTGCATCATCGTTTCGTTCAGCGGACACTGGATCGAATAATAGTAAAAATCTATCTTCATCATATGTGTTACCCCTACAAATCTGATTTTAGCGGTTCAGCCATTCTTTTAGTCGAGTAAACACTTCTTCCTTATCTTTCACAGATATTACCCCATTCTTATTCACCGCATAATGATGACCAAACTCGCTATCAGTATAAGTGCTCCCGTTGAGCACAATGGGCTTATCATATCTTGGCCTTACATGAATATGAAGATGAGGGTTGGGTGCTGACTCTTTATAGAAACTATTCATCAAACAACTCCAATTACATAAAGCTGCTCCTAAAACAGCCTTTAAGCATGCCTCCACTTTACAAATCAGATTGCGAAGCTCGTCCCATTCGTCATCCGTTAGCTCTGACAATGAATTGCAATGACGTTTCAAAACCAATATACATCGTCCAATATAATCCTGCTCATCTGAAAGGAAAACAGACCATGATTTACTTTCGTACACCTGAAACTGTTTGTCTTCTTCAGATAGGTTACACCAATCACAATGATCCATTTTATTCACCTACAAACATAGATTTCTCATGATCCTCACAAAAGGGGACTTATAGAACAAATGTATCCTTTATCAATCTTGCAACTTCGTCAGGCTCTTTATCCGAATTGTCGATCCTGAGGTAGTTATCAAAAGTGATCTCGCCCTCATAACTGACGCATCTATGATTTTTATCATCATTGATCAAACGCTGATTTGAAATCTCTATATCTCTTTTGGATGCCTTGTTCTTCAGCCTGTTCTCAGAAACATTTCTCCTCAGTCTGATCTCTTGCGGAGCGATCAGTTCAACATAATAGAATTCTGTTCCATAGGGTTCAAATAATCCCTTGACATGCTCCAGATACTCCCACTCTGATGGCATATCAAAATCCATCATCAAGGTAAAGATCATCCCATAGTTTTCAGATGCGGCGAAATTTTTGAAAATCAAATCGCGCATTTCAGCAATCGTCTTCCCGTCATATCTGCCGAAGATCTCGATCACTGGTTCGATAGTCATGTGGTTGTGAAAGAGCCGTAAGTCAGTAATTTTCATCAATTCCTGACCAACTGTCATTTTCCCAACAGCCGCATCACCAATTATAAATAATAGTTTCATAGAACACCTCAGCAAGCCGGAAGTTATAGATTTCTTTTCACCATCACAATTTCTTCGTTCTGATACTCAATTTCAAACCCATTCTTCAGAAATAATTTATAAGATGGATTATCGGCTGCAATATCATCATGAAGTACCGCAATACCATTATTTTTTGCAGCTATGCATAGTTGCTGCAGTGCGTCAGTTCCATATCCGCGATTACGATATTGAGCGAGAACAATAACATCACAGATATAAATATCTCGGAATTCATCATAGTGATATGCGATTTCTCCGACATATTCATTCTCGGAATTCATCAAATAACGATAATAACGACTGGCTCCCGGATTTCTTACCCAGGATTCATACCAGGATTCCCATTCCTCTTCTGGAAAAGGAATTGTACCTCCCCACCTGGCGTTATAAGACATGGTTTCTTCATCTGCCATCAGATTTTTTCTAAACCATAAATCATCAAAAGCAGGCTTGACCAAAGTAAGCATCATTTATTCTCTCCTGCAACTACCGAATAAGCAAGCATTTCAGCAAACGCTTCTTCTTTCTTTGTAAAACCTATGAGCATCTCAATGTATCGATCATCTGGAAGTACGATCCAGCCCCTCCCTGACGCCGGGGATCTTCGAAAAATCCCGATCAACGTCCAGCTCGTCTGAAGATCCGGTGCTGATCTTGCCATCCACCGACATCAACATGAATAAGGTTGTAATTGGTCTGTCCATGTGTCACCTCTGCAAATCTGAATTTATTGCACCGTGTCTAAAATCAACTGGTTGAATCTTTTTGCAAACATCGGCGGAATATTGTGAGCAGCCTTATCCCATATCTCACACCGACAATTCGGATTGATCTCAGCCATTCGTTTGACGCTGTCCATTACTTCTTTTGATTCTTTTCCTCCGGCCAACGCAATAATAGGAATTGGCACTTTGGCAAAGTCCGGTTCGCTTTCAGATGTTATGCCATTATTCACGGAATTACGAATAGTATCAATCTTAACATTCTGCATCTGATGAACAAAATTTTTTCTCGGCTCTCTGGGAAGTCCATTCATCATGCCTATGATATTACAAAGCCACTTTTTCTTGAATGAAGCAAATTGCTTTTCATTCATTTTCATAACTTCCGCTAATGAAGATTCTGTTTTGTTCAGCCACGGACTGACGATTATGGCAGAATAAAATAATTCTGGATATTCCGATACGAGCTTGAAAGCAAGTTGCGCACCCAATGAAAATCCCACCAGTAAAACTTTTTTGTTGAGGCTTCTTATCATGTTTACAAGTTCGGCACAACACGTATCCGTGTAAAAGATTCTGCCCGCTTCATCTCCAAATCCCATGATATGGGGTACGATAATGTGAAAAGAATTAGCGAGCGAATATTGCCTACCATAGCAATGCACAAAATTTGCTCCATGCAGCATCACTATAATGCTATTGTTTTCCTTTCCATATTCTTCAAGCTTCAATTTGTGTTTCCTCCGTCAAATTTAAATTTATCTAATTGATACCGTCCATTCATCTCCCGAAACCAAATACTGAAACTCTGTCAGCTCCGGCGTGTTCATTACTTTCAGAAGATCGTCAAAATCATCCACGGTTTTTACCATGGAAAGATCACTGTACTTGATCCATTCCATTTGGCCTTCCTCTGATGAGATAAGATCACCCGACCACTGTGTTGCCTTAAACAACAGGACAACATACCTTCCGTTCTCTAAGGGAAATTGTTTTACTCCAACCAATCTCGGGTCAAGGATCGTTAGCCCGGTTTCTTCCTTCATCTCGCGGATCACTGCATCCACAAAAGATTCTCCGAGCTCCACATGCCCGCCTGGCAATGCGTACCCGCGCCAGTCTTTCTTTACTCTGTTTTGAAGCAGTATCTTATCGCCGTCTTCGATCAGGCATAATACTGTCAGTTCAACATTTTCTGTTCTGCTCATCGATTTATCCTCACACTACGAAATGATCTGTGCGTAATCATTTATTTATCTTGAAAGTCAGCCCATCAAATTTCTGCCCATCAATCTCCAGCGCGCCGACGTCTCTGTCGCATTCTACAAAACCGAGCTTTTCGGCACAGCGGAGCATACGGGCATTGCCCGACCAGGTTTGTGTGTAAAGCTCGTTCATACCGTTCTCAAAACAATAGTTCATAAAGGTACGGAGAATGTTTGTTCCGATGCCGTTACCCCACGCATCCGGTTCACAAATATCAATTCCAACGGCATGGTAAACAGTTTGACAGTCCTCGGTTTTTCCAACCCATTTGTAGTTTTCGTCAATGCAGTAGGAACTGACCCAGCCAATGTGTCTGCCGTTCCATTCGATTTCAAACTTCCACCGATGTGCATCATCCGGACGATCTTTCACAGATTCATAGTATTCCATCCATCTTTTACGCTCGGTTTCTTTGCAAGTATCCTCTTTTTCCCAGGGAGCATCCCAGTTTTCCCATTCACGTTCCACCGTGAACCAACGCACATAGTCCTCAATGTCGGACTCAATCATATCGCGAAGAATAATGTTATCAGATTCTATTTTCATCATCTATCCTCCATCAAATCCCGAACTGTCAGCAGGAGGTTCTCCTTTTAGCTTTTATCAAATCCTTGCAGGGATGGACAGAACACCGGAGCAGTGAGAGATCCGCTTAAAACCGAGCTCCGGGAATTCTCCTTTGAGCTCGTCTACGACAAAGTAGATTTCATCATCATCCCATTCGTCACCCACGTCCTTCCGGCACTGTTCCAACTGGCTTCGATTTTCAAAGGCGACATCACCGATCAGAATCTGTCCGCCGGGGTTCAGATGATCCTGCAAAACGCGCAGGAAGGAGACCTTCTGTTCATCAGGCAGATGATGCAAGGAGTAGGTCGCTACGATGAAGTCATAGCGCTGTGCCAAGAGTGGCTCCACCAATCCCTGTGTGAAATCGCCCTGATATAGATGAGCGTTGGGCATCTTTTCGGAAGCCAGCTCAATCATCCGCGCTGAAAAGTCCTGGCCGTAGATGTTACAGCCGTTTTCGTACAGCTTCGTGGTCAGCGTTCCGGTTCCGAAGCCAATGTCCAGGACAACAGCGTTCTTTTTCTCCATAATGGTCTTATAGATGGTTCCCAGCACATTTTTATATCCGGCAAAAGGATAGGTGTTTCCTTCATCAGATACGCCAACAGTTTTGTCGTATCCGTCTGCCCACAAGTCGAATCCTTTATTATCAAGCATTGATATCCTCCAAATTGCGGTGTTCGTTTTGCTTACTCAGAAAGTGCCTCCGCAGCAGTCCGTACCATTTCGGCATACTCGGCTTTAACATCTTCGGGAGCCTTAATTGCAACTCTTCCTCCAAACCCAAATATCCAGCTATAAAAGACGCTGCCAACAGAGGTTTCGATTACGGCGCGGAAGGATTTCATATCATTGGCCAGCACATGAACATCTTTGCCAAACTTATCTATGATCGCATCCATAACATCGTTGCTGCACACCAGCTCTATCTGCTTTCTCTGGCCGTTGTACATCCGGAACATTGAATTCAGGTAGACATTCAGGTCAAAATTCTTCGGAGGCTGCACAGCGTCTTCATCAAGGATTTTGGGACATCTGACAATGCGATCTACGCGGAAGCTGCCGATCCCTTTGTGTTTTTCAGAGAAACCAACCACATAATAGTAATCGCCATTCCAGATCAGCTTATATGGGCTGAACACATAGGTATAGCCATCGTATTTCAGCTTCTGTTCTTTCCGGACATTGTAGGTGAAATACTGGAACGACACCTTCTTGTTGGCATTGATCGCGTCGTTCAACGCCTCCATGATGTAGTAGATCTTCTCGTTTTCGGCTTTGATGCGATTCTCCACATCAACATTGCGAACGAGCTTTTCCGTATTATGCTGGCTTGTAAGAGAACCGAGCTTTTCAACCAGGGCGGCGCTCTTCTTCTTAGGTATGAATCTTGCAGACTCTACAGCGTCAATCAATGTCTTGAGCTCAGGCAGATCGAATCTCCGGCCAATGAGAGAGAAACGCTTCTGTGTCGAAGGGACAACCTCAATTTCAACTCCGAGTTCCTGGAGAGCTTTTATATCATCACCCACGGTTCCGCGAGAGGTTGAAATACCATGGTCTTTTTCAAGCTGCTCCATGATCTGAGCTATCGTCAGATAATGGTCCTCGTCTGTCTGCTCATAGAGCATCTTAGCCACATAGAAAGGGCGAAGTTTTGCTTTTATGTCCATGAGTTTACCTCTCAGCTTGCGTATTTCTTGAAGTTCTCAGCCTGTTCCAGAACCTCTTTGTACACATCGTCTATTGTAACAGGCGGATATCCGTATTCGTCGAGGATGACGGCCAAATCAAACTGGAGGTTGGCTTTAATGTCCTCGCGCGTTGACCAATCTGTATAGTGAGCTTTATCATCCACAATCGCCTTGATTCGCTTGGAAAGCTCAATCATCTTATCATCGGGATACTCAAACTCATACTTTCTGGCAACGAACTTGAGAATGTCATAAAACGCCTTTTCCTCAAAGTCGATGCCCATCGACTTGAAAGAGTCTTTCTCCGCTTTGAGCTCCTCGAGCAGTTTCGCAAGCTGATCCGCAACATCATCGAGCACCTCGTTGGCAAACGCCTCGTCGCGGCGTCGGTTATTATACTCATCGACAACTCGCTTTAGCCGATCTGAGAAATCTACCGCCATGATCTTGTTGACTTTCTTAAACTCGTCGATAGCTTGGGAAAGAAGACGCTGCAGAATCTTGATTTTTGTATTCGGGAGTTGAATTGCGTTAATCTTGTCCATGTACTCGTCACTGAAAATATCTACCGAGATGTGCTTTCCAGTTTCAAACAGTTCCTCAATGCCGTCCGACTGAATGGCTCCTTCGAGCATCTCTCTGACTCGTGCATTCATTTGAGCAATATCGGGAGCATCACCCTTCGTGAGCTTGAAGAGAATGGCACGGACGCCACAGTAGAAGTGGATGTAGTCCTTGTCTTTGTCCGTTATCTGTTCACTCGCACTGCAGAGATTGAATGCCTGTTTCATCCTCTTGACTGCCGCCATGAATCGAAGCTCTAATTCCTCGGAGAGCTGCACATACTCGACGGCACGGTTCAAACAATCAAGCTGCTGTTTGGGTGTTCCCTCGAAGAAGTCTTTGCTATTGAAGTTGTAGAACATCTGGCCGAGCACGTCGAGCTGATCCTTCACAATCTTGATTGACTGTTCGATGCCCTCAAATTCTTCACTCTCAAAGTTGGTATACTTTTTCAGAGCGAGGTTCATATTTTTCTTGATGCCGATATAGTCAACGATCAAGCCCTTATCCTTGCCCTCATAGACACGGTTTACACGGGAGATGGTCTGAATAAGAGTATGCTGCTGAATCGGCTTATCGATGTAAATGGTATCAAGAGCCGGTACATCAAATCCGGTCAACCACATGTCAACGACAATCGCAATCTTAAAGTTAGACTTGATGTTTTTGAACTGACGGTCGAACTCCTTCCGATCTTCCTTGGTACCAAGCATATTAAAGAGCTCCGGCTGGTCATCCTTGTTTCTTGTCATAACCAGCTTGACCATCTCGATAGGTTTGAGGTCCTTCTTGTCGGCTTCGCTCAATTCGACACCATCCGGGCAGACTTTTTTCTCAGCCCATTCCGGTCTGAGTTCTATAATGATCTTGTAGAGATCATAGGCAATATTCCTGTTGGAGCAGACGAACATGGCTTTTCCGGCTACTGTTGCGCCTTCTCTGACACGGGACTCGTAGTGTTCTATAAAATCCTCGGCAACAGCTCTCAGTCGGTCTGGATCGCCTATAATCATATCGAGGTGTGCAACGGCTTTCTGGCTTTCCTCGATCTGGTACTCGTTTGCTCCTTCCGCAGCGCACTTGTCGTAGTATTCCTCAATCTCTCGTACCTTGTCCTGGTTGAGAGTAACCTTTGCCGCACGTCCGTCATATACGAGATTGACCGTGATGCCGTCACGGACGGCCTCAGTCATTGTATAGGCGTCAACAACACCGCCGAACACCTCAATCGTAGCGTCAATCGGCGTTCCTGTGAAGCCGACATAAGTTGCGTTGGGAAGAGAGTCGTGCAGGTACTTTGCGAAGCCGTATGTACGGTTTACTCCTTCTGCGGTAATCTTGACTTTTTGGTCGAGGTTAATTTGGCTTCTGTGAGCTTCGTCGGAGATGCAGATCACATTTGTCCTGTCCGTCAGAAGCTGCAGGTCTTCGGTAAACTTCTGAATCGTGGTCAGATATACGCCGCCGCTCGTGCGGCCGCTCAGTTCTTGGCGGAGCTTTTCACGAGATTCAATGCTGACAATGGTGTCATCGCCGATATACTTTTTGGAACCGACAAACTGCTTTGAAAGCTGATCGTCGAGATCTGTTCTGTCCGTTATGATAAGGATAGTGGGGCTGTGGAAGAACTTCGACTTCATCAGCATGCGGGTTAGGAACATCATCGTATAGCTCTTGCCGCAGCCGGTGGCACCGAAGTATGTGCCGCCTTTGCCGTCGCCTTCGGGACGGATATGCTGTTTAATGTTTTCGAACAACTTGTTCGCTGCGAAGAACTGAGGATACCGGCAAACAATCTTGAGATCCTTGTCGGAGTTGTCGGGGAAATAAATAAAATCCTTGATTACCGCAAGCAATCTCTCTTTGCGGAACAAGCCCTTGACCATTGTGGTCAGCGAGTTGATGCCGTCCATCTCCTTATCGTCGGCTTCTATCTTTCTCCAAGCATAGAAGAAGTCATACGGAGAAAAGAAGGAACCGTATTTATTGTTTGCTCCATCGCTGATTACCACGAAAGCGTTATATTTGAACAGTTCGGGAATGTCTCTGCGATAGCGCACCGTGAGCTGGGTGTACGCATCCATGATGGTAGTGTTTTCCTTGACTGCACTCTTGAATTCGAGCACCACAACGGGAATGCCGTTGATGAACACAATGCCGTCTGGAATACGGAGCTGTTTCTCGACACCTTCAATTTCAAACTGATTGACGACCTTGAAAATATTGTTTTCTGGAGTGTCAAAATCAACAAGTTCGATATATAGGTCTTTCTGTGTCCGATCCTCACGATTGAAAATGAAGCCATCGCTTATCAGCTTATAGACCGTCTTATTTGCTTCGTAAATTGTCCCAGAAATTGTGCGCAGAGAGAAAACTATGCTCTCGACTTCATTGGTTGTAATTCCGTCTTTTGCATAGCGGTTGTAGAGGTACTGCTTTAGATCGTCCACAAGCAGGACTTCCGACCTTTCCCTATGGATTTTGTCGCCTTGAAGGTAGAGATACCCCTCATCTTGGAAAAGCTCCATTATAGACAATTCCAAAGCGTGTTCGTTAAAGTACGACATCTTTGCCACCTCTCAATTCTCTGTCCAGTTCTTCCATTATGGCTTTTTCCCTCTGCTGCTGGTCATACTCCTGATACTTTAGTCCCATCCTCGCCAACATCAGAGTGCCTTCCCAATCGTCTATGTTGGAATAATGCGTTGCCTTACATACATCTGTTAGGCTGCCAATAATCAACCCGGTACAATCAAGTGCAAAGTCGATCAATTCTTTTATGTCTGGGTATGATATAGGATACTTCTTCGTGATAGAGTCAATATCCTTTATCCGTTCTTCGTCATTGTGTGCATAAATCGTGTTGCGCTGCTTTCGGATGTTCTCTTTCTTCTTGCTCAAAGAATGAAAGCGTTTCTGATACAACCCCAAGAATTCAGAGAAAGTTAGGTCAACGCTAACAGGCGTTGTGTCTGGAGAGGGAACATCGAACACTTCAAATATGCGACGCTGGCTCTCAACCCGTTGCTTGAAAAAGCATTCTTCTTCAGGCTTCAAGCGATGCTGGTATGGGACCGGGAAAGAATACTTGGTGCCGTGATCTTCAACTGTGCATGTGCCACGGTATTCCGGGAAAAGGCTAATGTTGCTTCTACACAAATCCAGCATTGATCCAATGCTAACGACATTGCTGGAACTTTCATAGAGCTTTGCTATCTCCATAAAGCAGGCTTTCATCAGAGCGCCGTAAACAACCTGATAAAATGCCGGTGACAGACGCATTTCAGGATCGTATTTCTTCCTAAAATCCCGGTATTGCAGCATTATCAAGTAGTAAGCATTTGCGTCAAATGCCTCTTGATGCAATTCTTCTGCTATCTTTACGAGATCAGCCTTTTCCAAGCTCTTTCCCTCCTTTACAGTCGAGTAAATGATAATTTAGCGGCTTGAAATGCTACTAATGAGTGTCTGCCGAAGCTCTTGCAGTCTTCCAATTTCCAACTCGTTTTGCCGCTGTTCTTCAAATAGAGGCATACATATGGCTGCAAATCGAGAGGCGACCTCCGGCTTTGGAACAATCGCAGGAATACTTTTCAGCACATTACCTGATACCTCCATGAAGGTTGTCCCGGAGGCGTGGCTCTCAATGAGCTGCTTGTTTTCCTTGAGGAAGTAGTAAACGAAGGCTGTCCCTATTTCTTTTTTAGGTATGACAGACTTAAAGCCTTGATTGGTGCAGATGTCGTTCATCGCAATTGCAACAGTGCCGACAGGCGCACGAGATGTAAACAACACTGTTCCCGCAGGCATGAGCTTGGTGCTGCAACTGTTATAAGCACTCTCTGTGATACAGAGTTCCCCACGGTATATGAATTTAAGACCTGTACCGGTCAAATCCTTGGGGCTGATCCATGCAATACCGTCGTCACAGAAATACTCTGGATTGTCTGTGGATGGAGTCGCACCGCCTACGACCTCACCGAGATCTGAGATCAAACCGGGGACGCTGTTTCCGGGGGCATCAAAGAAGCGGTGGTAAACTCCAGAAAGCTGGGCCTCTAAATTATCATTTATCTTCCGCTTCAGCTCAATCCTGTCCGTGATTGCGCGGTATGCCTTAACAATCTCTTTCTGCTTTGAAATCTCCGGTACCGGTAATTCAACGCTGCACATTTCCTCCCAATCGAATATTTCTCTTACACTACCATGAGATCTGTACCGTGCGTATCTATCAAACTCCGGCCTGCTGAACCAAAGCATGAGGTACTCTGCATCAAGGTGGTTCTTATCTTTGATTTCAAAAACCGTATATGAGCTTGAGATAATGCAATCCTCGCCTGACAACAGAGCAATAGAAATCTTCTCTCCGTTGCGGGAAGTAACAGGGCCGTATGCAAACTGTCCTGTCCTGACAATCTTATAGCTGGACAAATCCGTTCCAACGATATTTGCAATGGAAGGGATAAATCTTTTCTCAATGCTGACGCCAAGAAGATTCGTGATCGACAGTTCACGGTTTCTTTCATCAACAAGGGATATGTACTTGCCTAAAACATCATATCCTTCTCTCATTCCGACACCTCATCCTATATATTTTCTGTGCGCCAGCTTTACGTTGCTCTGTTTCACCATCGCGTATTGTAAAGTCGTATCGATCCGTTTATGCCCCAAGAGCTGCTGCAACTGCTCGATGGGCATTCCTTTGTCAATCGCCATCGTTGCAAGCGTCCTTCGGAACTTGTGCGGGTGAACCTTGTTGATGCCAAGGTTCCTCCCAAATGTTCGGAGCCTCTTTTCTATGCCGTTGATCTGCAAGCGATTATACGGCGCATTGAGAGCCACGAATAACGCAGGATTGCTGTCTGTTCGGGATCTCAGATAGTTCTGGAGGTGTATCTTTGTCCTTGCATCAAAGTACACCATGCGCTCTTTATCGCCCTTACCGAGGACTACGCATTCCCGCTCCAAGAAATCAATATCGTCTCGGTTCAAAAGCACCATTTCGCCGACTCTCATTCCGGTGGAGGCAAGGAGATCAATCATTGCCAAGTCCCGAAGCTCCGTGCAGTTATCCCGCATCAGCTCCAGGGCTTCATCGGAGTATGTTTCCTTAATACACGACGCGGTCTTGACCTTGTGAATACGGCGCACAGGGCTTTTCAGTATGTAGTCCTCGTCTTCCAGCCAGGAGAAGAAGCTCGACAGTATCCTGCGAATATTATCAATCGTGACCTTGCTGGATTGCTTCTTCGCTTGGTAGCTCATCAGATAACCTCTGATATCATCAGTCTCAATCTGTCGGACATCCTTCTTTGTCTCGGTCAGCATTGCCCTGATCGTCGCCTCATAGTATTGCAGGGACTTCTCAGAGCAGCCCTCGATGCGTTTTGCCGACAGAAACAGAGCGACATAGTCCAACTCCTGCTCACGTCTTTCGTTACCCTCTACAACTTCATATCGACTCAGAACCTTTCTAAGCACAGTTTGAAGCTTGTCCTCTTGAAAGTTGTTAAGGAAAGGTAGCATCTCCTGAATAATCTCGTTAATAAGCTGGCTTTGCATATTGGTACTCCCTTCATCATACCAACATCGCTTCCACCAAATTATTATCTCATAATTGTTGCTTTGAGCCTTTGCAGATCAGTCTGTGAAAGAAGGATCCTCGCGCTTTGATTTTTGCTCTTATTAAAGTCCTCAAGCAGAATAAATTTTCGATTTCCAGCGTTAATCATATAAACATTACTGTGGGCAATTGAGTTTCTTATATGCCTAAACACGCTTTCATATTCTGTTTCGCTGTTGGTCTTTCTCTTACAGACAAAGCCTTTTGTCTTCCGATTTATAGTATTGCTATTGTCCAAATTGTATTTCCCGAGATGGTTTTTGAAAACGCAATTCGGAGCAATCACTGCATAGGTGTTCGGCGAGAAATCACAAATGTATGTATTCCAGTTTTCTGCCAAGCGGTCGACTGGAATATTAGCCGCAGTAGAACTATCTATAGTTGGTGCCGAGTGAAGGAAAAAGCTAAATATCTTTTTCAACTTCTCATCGTCTGTTTCAAACGGCAGAATTTGATTTTGAAGAATATCATCTATTGTCACGATTTCTCTCCTATAAATGATAATTTAGAGGCACAAGCTCAAGCTTATTTCGATTCGCTTTTTATCACCAACAAGAATCCTGACTGTACTTTGGCGGATATTTCTGTTGTCAATCCGGCTCGTTCGTTACAGAAAGGAACTGTTGCCAGATGCTTCGAGATGGCTACACTTCCAACAAGCGGTTGTATTCCAATTGGCGGTGAGGTAAAGCCCTACAACGGCGGCGTCCGTTTTAAAAATGGAGACACAATTATCGCACGAATTACACCATGCCTTGAAAACGGAAAGGCGGCATATATAAATATCCTTAATGAAGGTGAGGTTGCATTCGGTTCAACAGAATACATTGTATTTGCAGCTAAGGAAGGCTATCCTTCATCCTTCTACTATTTTCTGATCAGAAACAGTCAGTTCGTCCAATTTGCACTCCAATTCATGAACGGATCAAGCGGTCGGCAGCGCGTATCTGGCGAAGAACTGGCTTCATTCCCCTTGAAACGACCTAGTCACGATCAACTATTAGCCTTTGATCGTGTTGGGAATGCGGTTCTTGAACAAATGAAGCACTATGCGCAAGAGATACAATCACTCAAACAGTTACAGGATATTCAAGCTGCAGCCTTAAGCCACTAAATTATCATTTATCTGCCTTTTTAGAGCGATTCGATCTGTAATTGCCTTGTAGCTATTGACCACCGCCTTTTGCTCATCCATAGTGGGAACGGGCAACTCAATCCTACAAAGGTCTTCCCATGTTATCCCGCCGCGCACACTTCCATCTGTTCTAAGCCAGCAAATTCTATCGAACTCCGGGCGACGAAACCACATCATCAAGTATTCTGGATCAAGCTTGCTTTCATCTTTGATCTCAAACATGAAGTATGCTGGAGATACTATCGCCGGAGTATCTTCCGCGAAAAGCGCGACAGGCAATCTCTCATCACGTCCAACGTGCATGGGATTACAAGCAAACTTACCTTTCGTGATGAGTTTGTACTTGCTCAAATCCGTTCCGATTACGTTGGCCACTGACGGCATAAAGAACTTATCTATGTTGATACCAAGAACCTTATCTGATACCAGCTCAGTATTCCTTGTATCAATGGTGCGGATATGGTTGCCTAAAACATCATAGTTCGATCTCATATCCTAACTCCTTAAAGACGTCGAGCAGATCCTTCTTCGACTTTTCCTCGGCTACAAGCAGTTCTTTCAGTTCTGCTTGCAGCGTCTTCATCTTCGTATCGAAGTCGATGTTCTCATCTCGGTTAATAAACTCAATATATCGGCTCGGGGCGAGGGTGTAGCCTTTCTCCTTGACCTCGCTCTTAGGTGCGGAGTAGCAGAACTCGGGAACATTCTTATAGTTTTCCTCGTATCCGGCACGCTGCCAAGCGTGATAGACGCCTGTAACTTTGGCGCGGTCTTCCTCGGTAAGCTCGACATATTTCTTTTCATACGGACTGCCCATCTGCCGCAGATCCATAAAGAGGATTTCACCTTCACGACCACGGTATTGAATCAGCTTGCCGTTCTGCTCAACGGTTCTCTTGTGCTTATTCTTGTTTAGTATCCAAAGGGTAACGCTGATGTCGGTGGTATAGAAAAGGCTTCTCGGGAGAATCACGATTGCTTCCACGAGATCGTTCTCAATGAGCTGCTGCCTGATCTTCAGCTCCGTGCCATCATCGGACAGCGCACCGTTTGCAAGCAGGAAACCGGCGACGCCGTTCTGAGAGAGCTTCGAGACGATGTTTAGTATCCATCCATAGTTTGCATTACTCGTAGGTGGAACTTCGTACCCGCTCCAACGGGGATCGTCTGTCAGCTCGTTATCAGCTCTCCATTCCTTCTGATTGAAGGGAGGATTCGCCATGATGAAGTCGGCTTTCAAATCCTTGTGCTGATCGTTGGTGAAGGTATTCGCAGCCATCTCGCCGAGGTTTGCGGAAATACCGCGGATAGCAAGATTCATCTTCGCCAGTTTGAATGTGGTGTTAGTATACTCCTGGCCGTAGATGGAGACTTCCTTTTTGTTTCCGCTGTGTGCTTCAACGAACTTGATAGACTGCACGAACATACCGCCAGAACCGCAGCAGGGATCATACAGGATACCGTGATATGGCTCGATCATCTCCGCGATCAAATTGACGATGCATTTTGGCGTGTAGAATTCGCCCTTGCCTTTACCTTCCGCAAGAGCAAACTTCCCGAGGAAGTATTCGTAGACTCGTCCAATGATGTCATTTTCCTCGTCATCCGTGTTAATCTTGTCAATCTCATCAAGGAGAGAGGCGAGCTTGTTGGTGTCTATGGCAAGGCGAGAATAGTAATTGTCCGGCAAGGCGCCTTTTAATGCAGGGTTCGTCTTTTCGATGGTATAGAGAGCCGTGTCGATCTTCAACGCGATATCGTCCTGCTTGGCGTTCTCCATGATGTATGACCATCTGCTTTCCGGGGGCAGATAGAATACGTTGTCTTTGGTATACGCGAAAGTCTTTTCGATTTGTGCCTCATATCCGGCTGCAATCAGCTTTTTTCTCTGTGCCTCAAACTTGTCACTGGCAAACTTTAAGAAGAAAAGACTCAACACCACGTGCTTGTATTCTGCTGGTTCGACAGAGCCACGGAGCTTGTCCGCAGATTTCCAGAGAGCTTCCTCCATCGAAATTTCTTTTTTAGGTTTAGCTGCTGCTCTTGCCATTTACGCTTCCTCGCTTTCAAATATCTGTTGTAGTGCCGTAAGCGGTCGCCATTAGTCTTCTTCGATTACTTCCATCAGGTCCCCAATATCACAGTGAAAGACCTTGCAAAGATTCATCATAACTTCCATGCTGACCGGAAGATCCCGATTCAACTTGGTCATAGCATAGGAACTAATCTCAGCTGCTTTCGCGAGCTCGCTCTTTTTCATTTTATTGTCTTTCATTAGACGCCACAGTTTATCGTAACGAACCTTCATATGATACCTCCATATAGCATGGATTAGGGCCACCGACTCGTGGTTACAAAAACACACAATACATTATACCACACTCCATCTCTTTTTTCAATAGATTTGGCTGATATTCGCATTATGCAAAGAAAAGGTGCGGCAAAATGGTCGCACCTTTTCTCATTAATGGTGTAGTTGCATGTGAGAAGGGTTTATGAGCCTTTATTGCGATAGCTATTTAGCAACGTTGATTATCGTTAGCCCATGCTCAGAGGCATAATTGACAGTATAAAATGTGCCGCCTGTTTTTTCGGTAAGAAAACAAATACATCTGCTGCTATTGTCTACAAGGTGACGGTTGCGTTTGTGCATACATCCGTTATAGTAATCTTGTGATGTATATACTACTTTGTCAGCAGCCTTCATTATTCGGTTGTATTCTTCAATATCTTCTTGCTTCCAGCCCCTGGTTTGCGTTCTACAGGGTAGGACAAGGATAAGCTTAATTTGTGGATAGTCTTTTTTCAGCGCCAATACTGTCTGCGCAGCAAGAGTATCAAATCCCAAGGCTCCGCCAGCACCGAAATACAGATAGCCGTCCTTAATACTTGCAATAACAGCATCCCTCAGCCGTTGGGTCACGCTCTCCAGTTGATCCAACGGTATTTTTCTATGACCGGTAAAGCAACAAGTTTGATTTATCATCGTTCAGCCCTCAATCAGTGCTTAAAGGCACTACTTTCCACAATTATAATACTTATAGTATACACCGCAGAGCAAACAATATCAATGGTCTGTGGAAAAACAGTTCCAATATTTATAGACTATATTCAGAACACAATGAGGTGCCTAAAATGAGTGAGATAGCAAAGACAGTTGGTCAACGAATAAGAAGTTACAGACTTCAGTTAGGATTCAGCCAGGAAAAGGTAGCTGAGCTTTCCGGTTGCCATCCAACATATATAGGACAGGTCGAGCGCGGTGAGAAAAATGCGACTCTTGAGAGCATCGAGAAGATTGCTGCAGCAATAGATGTTCCTCTCTCAAAGCTCTTTGATAAGATTGGATGCACACCGGATGACAGCACAGATATCCCCGTAAAATGCTATGAGCTTCTACTGACAAAGAGCAAATCAGAACAAGAGCAGATCTACCGAATAATCCTCGAATTAGACAAATACAAGGACATTCATATGTAAGTGCCACCCATTTGGGTGGCACTTGCTGTTAATAGGCAGGAATCCCGTACCCAAGGATTTCATAGTAGCCTACAGCATAATGATTTTCTCGGCAGCTATCGCCGGAGTTTCCTTCGACCGTGTAGACAATGCCGTCCTCAACACGCTCAACGATACCGGTATGATCAGATTCACCGTCCTGCGGGCCGGAGCTGCCCTTGTTATCCCAATCGAAGAAGATAATCATACCGGGTGCCGGTTCGATATCGTTATCTGCCCACTGGCCACGATCCTTGAACCAGTTGACACCGTTGACACAACCTGCATACTTCGGAATAACGCCGGTTTCGATATAACCGCACTGATCGGCGCACCACGATACAAAGCAGGCGCACCACTCAACGCGAGAGCCAAAACCGTACCAGCTCCAGTAGGGCTCACCACCTACATTGCCAAGCTGAGACAGCGCAACAGCAACAATCTGATCGTCGGCTCCGTAGATGCCGTAGAGAACAGATGCCCACATACTGCTGTCCTGTTCGAGCAGCTCAGCAACCTGGGCTTTTTCATCCTCAGTGAAGCCGTATTGAGCCATCATTTCTTCTACGGTCTTATGACTCACGGTGATATACAGGTAAACAGTTGTCTCTTCGACTTCCTCTTCTACGATGTTGCCTTCTCCATCATCTGTTTCAACTATGACCGTTTCTGTCTTTTCCTCGGTTTCATAGGAAATCTCATTCATTTCCCAGAAGATATCCTTCAGAAGCTGTTTCTTTTCGTCGGTCATAGACGCCACTTCCTGCGGGTTGTCCGGGTCGTTGGTGGTCTTTACAGCGTAGATGGACAGGACCTCCGGCCAGACTGCGCGGGAGCCTGACATTTCAAGTTCATCGTAGGTGTTTGAGTTCTTGATATCGTCAAGCTTATTCTGATAGTCCAGGTTGATCTCCTGGACGACCTGCTGCATGGTCTGCGTAGAGCCGGTATCCTCAGAAGAAAAGAAGATCCCAAAACAGGATGCCACGATAAGGCCGATCAAGCAGATAACGATAATCACTACGACTGCCACCCAGCCACCGGCGGCAATCGCGGCAATCAGTTCCTTGATGGCTGCAGCAATCGCCTTGATCGCTGCTGCGATTGCCTTTGCTGCCGCCACTGCTGCTTTGTATGCCGCAATCGCAGCCTGCCTCGCCATTTCAGCAGCCTTCTGTGCGGCCTTAGCGGTCGCCTGGGCTGCTTTTTGCGTTGCCTTGGCCGTTTTCTCAGCCGTCTTAATAGCCGCTTTGGAAGTCTTCTCCGCTGTCTTAATTGCCTTTTCTGAAGACTTAACCGTGCCTTTTGCACCGGTCTTCACGGTCTTCTTTCCGGCAGAACGGGCGGACTGCTTAATCGTGTGTTCCGTCCGCTCCGCAGTCTTGATGGTCTGGTTTCGCTTTACACGTACAGCATTCTTCCGGACTTCACCACTTGTGGGTGCTGTTTCTCTGACAGTGTTCTGCTGGTGGACATTCTTCCTCTGTTGAATAGAGTTTTGCTTTTGAGAGTCAGCTTGCCGTTTTGATGCTGGCTCTCTCCGCGTCTGCGAAGGACCTTGCGGCTCTGAGGCTCGTGTAGTCGATTCATGTGAATGAGATTCCTGAGAAGAAGTCTTCTCGGTTCGGGCCTGTTCCTCCCTGCGGAAGCGCTCTTCATAGCGGTTGACCCGCTCCTCATTCTTTTCGATCCGCTTTTCCTCACGATGTTTCCGATATGCTTCTTTGCCTTTGTTAACTGCCTTCTTCGTCTCGGATGACACATCATGACCGACACGATCTGCAACATCTTCCGCAGCATAGCGGATCTTATCCTCCGCATATTCAGACGGCGTGACCTGGCCGTCGTCCATCAGATTTTCAAACTGATCCTTTGACCTGACCAGCGCCGTCTTCATATGCTCGGAGGCAACAGCCGCTTTATCAATGACCTTGATATCCTTCACGCTTTCTCTCGTCTTAATCCTGCTCATAGCTATCGCCTCCTTCCTCAAAGAACAGGATTAAACCTTCTTGGCAACTACCACGAAGCGCCCATTGGTGTAGGTGTATTCACAGGTGGAAAGCGTGATAAGGTGATCTCCGTACTCGGCGTCCACGCCGGTGTCATAGAGCTGGCGAAGGTGAACACTATTCATGAAGTTCTTGAAGTGTTCCTCATCCATATCTGTGAACTGATTGTACCGGAAGGTGTCGTTGTTCGTATCAAAGCGGAAGACCGCCACGATCTGATACTCTCCGAAGCCGAACAGGGTATCAAACTTGATGATCGGATGCTCGTCATAGAAGTCCTTGCTGGCATAATTGCAAAGGTCGTGGAACATCGTTTCGTTCTTCATGTGATGCCCGTAGATGACGTAGTTGTTGCTCTCTCCCATCACGCAGTCCTCGTCAATATACGGAACGCCGTAATCGCTGTACTCCTTCTCAAAGCTGTGCTTCAGATAGTAGTTAGGATTATTCGGCGTCCACATGACCGGGTAGTTGATGTTCGTGCCGTCGATGGAGATCCAGCCCACAAAATCGCTGTTCTGATCGAAAAGAATCCTGTACTTCTCCATCGCCAGCTCTGCTTCTCGCGCAGCCAGTTCTTCCTCAGAGAGTGTCTCACTTACAGGCTCGTCTTCACCAGGCTCGGGGACGGGCTCCTTGTCGAGTTCGCTCTTGTCCACGTCAGCAATCATGTTGGACAAGTCCTCAAACTGCTGCGCGCTGTTCTTTTGATCCTGATACTGGTGATGAAACACGACGCCAGAGAATACCGCGATCCCGCACAGGACCACAATAGCCGCGATGCCAATGATCTTTTTGATTTTCATATCGAATTACCTCCATAAAAGATTGAGGACAGGGTTAATCCTGTCCTCTTGCGAATTCTCCCTCACCGGGGCGCGTGGTCATAAGCTGATAGAGCTTTGTATCATGCGGGAACTGATTGATGAACGGAACGAGCGCCGAACCGTACTTAATCAGACCGCAGCCTGCGTCAGCATTGGTGATATAGCTCATCTGCTCATTGGAAATGTTGAGAAGTCTTGCGAGCTTCTCGCGGTCAGACGCTGCCTGGTTCAGCATGATAACAAACTCAGAGTTTGAGAGCATCGTGCTGGCCTGAACGGAGTCAAGCAGGTACTCCACGTTCTGCGTAATCGCAGTCGGATAAGCATTACGCTTACGGAACTGACGCCATGCGGAGTTGAAGAACTGCGCCGAGAACTCATTTTCAAACACCACATGAAACTCGTCGATAAAGACATGGGTGCGCTTGCCCTTCTTCCAGTTCAGCGTCACGCGGTTCAGCATGGTATCGGTGATAACCAGCAGGCCGGTGGGCTTGAGCTGAGAGCCAAGGCCGTGAATGTCGAACACTACAATGCGCTTGTCCAGATCGACATTGCTCTGCTTGCCGAAGATGTCCAGCGATCCGGTGGTATAAAGTTCAAGAGACAAAGCGATCTGCTTTGCCTCCGGTTCGGGCTGCTCCAGGAGCATATCGCGCAGCGTACAGAGCGTCGGAACAGTTCCGTCCTCTGCGGCATTGCGATAGACATTGGTAATGCAGCGGTCAATGATGGACTTGTGCTGAGGGCCAACGCCCTTTTTGTCGATCTGCTCGATCAGCGACATGATGAACTCAGACTTCACCACGATAGGGTTGTTCTCACCGTAGCCGTCAACCATATACATGGCGTTCAGTCTGTCCCTGCCTCCGGCAGAAACCCTGATAACCGAGCCGAGATTACCCATCGCCTCCACCAGCGGCGCATACTCGCCTTCGGGGTCGCAGATCAGGATATCGTCATCGGTGTTCAGCATGAGGAAGGTAATCAGCTCCTTGGCAGAGAAGCTCTTGCCGGAGCCGGGAACGCCCAGCAGAAACGCCGATTGGTTCAGAAGGTTTGCCTTGTTGCACATGATGAGGTTGTGAGAAATCGCGTTCTCACCGAAATAGATACCACCCTGATCCATGATCTCCTGCACCTTGAACGGCATGAGAACCGCGAGGCTCTCGGTGGTAAGGGTTCTGAACGTATTGATCTTTCTGACGCCAATCGGAAGTACCGTGTTCAGCCCGTCCGTCTGCTGGAACTTCAGCGTGGCCATCTGGCACATGTGCTTTCTCGCAGTAGAGAGGATTGTCTCGGTATCCAGATCGAGCTGCTCCTTGGTATCTGCCGTGATAACCATCGTCACAACGGCAAACATCATGCGCTGGTCTCTGGTCGTGAGATCGTCCAGGAACTCCTTGGACTCCTTTCGCTGGAGCTCCATATCATAGGGAACGACGGCGCTGAAATTGTTGTTCTGATTCTGCTTGCGCTGCCAGTTGGTGATATTTGTTTCAACGCCCAGCAGTCTGTTCTCGACCTCGCGTACCGCTTCATCCGTAGGGATAGGGATCACGTCGATGGACAGCATCAGATTCCGGTTCAGCTCGGTAAGCTCAGAGAGCATACTGTCTTTGATATAGCTCGCATAGTCTTTGAGGAAAAGAACCCTTGCGAACTTTTCTCCAAGCTTGATGTGGTCTGCGCTCCGCTCCACGCTATCCGGGCAGATATAGTCGCGGAAGTCGTGACCCATTCGCGCCTTCTTGTTGATGTTCATCTCGAAGGCAGTCTCATCGCCGGGGCGGTAGAAGTCGTGAAGGATACGCAGTCTCTGTACCGCATTGAGTGCAACGCACTTAGAACCGAGCCCCGTGAAATGGGTTGTCAGATCCGCACCGACTCTGGCGAAATATGCTCGTGCCTCCTCAACATCCTTCTTGCTCACGGAGATGGTCACATACTTTTCCTGCGTGATGCCGTTGGCTCCGGTGGCCTTATCCAGGAGCATATTGTTGTACTCCATGCGGTAACCGTCCAGCCCGTCACGCTTCATCGGCATGAGAATGGAGTCCTCAAAATCCGCCTTGTTCAGTCTGTGGTTGTTGATCGTGATCTTCGTGGTTGCGCCGCTATCCAGACTGTTCAGAAGCTCAGAGTAGGTCAGGAACATGCTTTCCTTATCCTCTCGACTTGCCACCATATAGTTGATGTCGCTGAACTTGTAGGTCTTGGAAAACTTGTTTCCGACCTTAAAGATACCGTCAGGCCAGATGCACTTGATGGGGATCAAATCCTGCACCTTCTTCGGCACCACGAACTTCTCTTTATCCTGAGACAGGATTGTTTTGATGCTTTTAATCATTGCCTTTGTAGACCTCCTTTTCCTTGGCGTCGATGGTGTCCTTCAACGCCTCGTAGTAGATATTCACCGGCTCAAACTTGATCTGCTTCGGCTCAATCAGTTCTGACCGCAGCCACGCCCAAACAAATTGCTCTGCCGTCATCCCGTTATAGGAGATAAATCCCATTGCGGCGAAAGGAGCCGCGCCGAGGATGCACATCCAGGAAACGGTTTCCGTTCCAACATGGGGCTTGAGCGCAAAGTACAGCACGATAGCAACACCAACAGCCAGCAAAGAAAAAACGAACTGTCTGAAGGACAGTCCAAAGAACATTGACTCGGTATAATTCCGAATCTCTCTATTGATTTTTACTTCCATTTTCTTTCCTTTCCCGACGGGCAGCTTCCTGAAGCTCCGCCTTGCAGACACATTCATCTGCAAGGCAGTTCACTTCACGGTCTTTCCTGCCGCCGTAATAGAGACAATACTTACAATCGCAATCCGCTACGGTATAGCCGCACCACTTATTCATGATTCTCTTTGCCATGACGCACTTCAGATTCCCATCATTTCTTTGACAAGGCGATCCGCCATCTTCACAGCACCGACGAGGATCAGCATGTTAAAGATCAACTCACCGATATAGCTCCAGACCATTGACGCCGCTGTCGCGCTTGTGTCCACAACAGGCGGGCTCGACGCGAAGACAGAGAAGATGATGCAGGCAAGAACAATGATCGCTCCCTCCATACATATGGAGGCATAGCTCTTCAGGAAGCTCTTGCCGATATTCTGCGTTGGCTCACCGGCAAAGGTGGAAAGCGGAACCGGTGCGATTGCCGTGTACATATACATTTTGAAAAATCGTCCGTAGACGCTCAGGATCATCACGAATGAGAGCACCCACACGAACAGTCCGCCGATAAGTGTAACCGCCCATAGTGGAATGGACTCAAAAAAGCCGCAATCTTCTACCGCCGTGACAATTTCTTGCGGCAGAATGGTCGCCTGCGGCGTACCGAAACCGGCAGAGTTCATGATTGTGCTTACCACGCCTTGGATGATTTCAAGAATTGCAAGCATGAGTTCCATGCCATACGAGATCAGTCCCTTTGCGATTGCAAATCGGACAAACAGTTTTACAGCGTGTTCAGGCTTTTTCAGGTCAGCAAACGATCCACACGTTTTTACAACGCCCACCACAAAAAACAGCACCAGCAGCGCGTAGCCAATGGCTTGTAAGGCTCCGTGGATACTTGTAATGACTGACCAAATAGAGCCACCTTTGAATGTCTGCGGTGACTGTGTGATCAGTTGCCAGATCTCAGACAACTTATCGTTCCATACCTCAAGGGCATTTTCGAGATTCTGTACAATCCAGTTATCCGACATTCGTTACACCTCCAATCCGGGGCGGATAGTTACATACGACAGAGGT
>ENA-OPVV01000493-OPVV01000493.1-human-gut-metagenome-genome-assembly--contig:-NODE-493-length-36102-cov-2.382029_pt1 | contig 36102 bp, 36 predicted proteins | sample MGYA00241500_ERZ501992 | MGnify/ENA primary metagenome ERZ501992 (study PRJEB25962, sample SAMEA2043052) | human gut metagenome | biome: human gut; feature: human-associated habitat; material: faeces...
TGTAAAATGCCAATTCGCTTAGCGATTGCTGCTGCTGTAATTTTATGGTCACCGGTAATCATTACCGGTTTGATTCCTGCTTTGCGGCAGAGTTCCACAGCAGCTTTTGCTTCTGGACGCGGTGGATCGATCATTCCAACTAATCCCATCAATGTCAAGCCACATTCCAATTCTTCTGAGGTGGGGTGTTGGGGAACAGTGTCGATTTCTTTATATGCAATAGCCAGAACACGGAGGGCATCGGCGCTCATCTTTTCCACAATTTCCTTTGCTGCATCCAGGTTGCCAGATGTGCAGCGAGGAGCCATCATATCGAAAGCACCTTTGACGATCACCACATTTTTTCCGTTTATCTGATTAACTGTTGTCATCAGTTTTCGATCTGAATCAAAAGGAAGTTCAGCAAGGCGAGGATACTGCTGATTCAATGTTTCTTTCGACATTCCGCTTTTATGTGCAGCATAAACAATGGCTGTTTCGGTAGGATCTCCTATATGCTGTTCCTCATTGTCGCGAAAGATGACTGTACCATCGCAACAAAGGCTGGCATATTGCAGCAGCTGACGTACCTCTGCAGAGTTTTGTGTGTTGATTTCTTCAATAGAGGGAGCACCATCGACATATGCTTTTACCAAAGTCATGCGGTTTTGGGTCAGAGTACCGGTCTTATCAGAACAGATAACAGAAGCACTTCCCAGCGTTTCTACAGCAGGGAGGCGTCGAACCAAAGCATTTTTCTTAACCATTCGCTGGACACCAATGGAAAGAACGATGGTTACAATCGCAGGCAGTCCTTCCGGGATAGCGGAAACAGCAAGGGAAACAGCTGTCATAAAAATTTCCATAGGAGGAATTCCGCTGGACAGTCCAACAATAAAAATAATACCGCAGGCAGCCAGTGCCAGAATGCCAAGATACTTACCTAACTGAGCCAACTTCTTCTGCAAAGGAGTCTGGGTGTCGCCTTCATTGTCCAACAGATTTGCGATCTTGCCCATTTCTGTGTTCATTCCGGTAGCGGTTACAACAGCAACAGCAGTTCCATAAGTGATAGAACAGCCGGAGAATACCATGTTGCTTCGGTCGCCTAAAGGAGCGTTTTCCAGAACAATCGCCTCTGCATCCTTTTCAGAAGGAACAGATTCGCCTGTCAGGGCAGACTCCTCGCTTTTTAGACTAACACTTTTTAACAATCTTGCATCAGCAGGGATAAAGTCACCAGCTTCCAGTCGAATTATATCGCCGGGAACTAGCTGTGCTGCGTCAATGATGCTTTCTTTACCATCGCGGATTACTCTTGCATGTGGTGCAGATAGATTTTTGAGTGCATCCAAAGCCTTTTCTGCTTTACTTTCTTGCATGACGCCCATGATAGCGTTCAGAACCACAATGAGCAGAATCAGAAGTGGCTCAAAAAATTCTTTTGGCTGTCCCTCCACACATGCGATGACAAAGGAAATCGCGGCAGCGGCCAGCAGAATCAGAATCATAACGTCTTTAAATTGTGCCAAAAAGCGTTGAAAGTTACTTTTTCTTTTCTTTCCCTTCAGTTTGTTTTCGCCAAATTGAGCAATTCTATTCTGCACTTGATCCGAACGCAAACCGGATGTAAGATCAGATTCCAGTTCCTGTATCACCTCAGATGGTGAAGCATGATAAAATGTCATTGACAAATACCTCCTTGATTGTTTGTTGACAAGAAAATTGTAATGCAAGTCTTGGATTATGTCATGGGGCAAAGCTTTTCAGGCGTCGGACTTTTTCCCTCAAAAGAATGTTTGTTACATTTTTAGACAAGAAGATGAATTTGTCCTATCCGGTATAAGAACATTGCTTTGGCTTGTTATAGATGCGGTACGATTACGATAATCTTTATGCCATATCGTGGGACAAAACAACAAAATTGTCCAACAATCAAACGAGTATTTTTGTTGTGAAAGAGAGAAAAAAGGAATATAATAGGAATATAAGGGAGTAGTCAGCACTATTCGGTGTGATAATACCAACATCCTGGATATTTCCTGGTATTATTTTAAATGACGAGACTTATCTGTATCGACAGGTAAGTCTTATTTTTTTATCTGTCGGGAGAAAAACTCTAAAAATTGGGAATAGGAGATTACTGGATGAGTACAATCAGGATAATTGTGCATATCCATGAAATTGATATGCTTTGACAGGACTCCCTTGTGTTTTTTATGAGACAGACTTTACAGGAAAATGATTTTGTCCCTATGGGTTATAACTTTGCTGGACAATACGGGAATATTGCAATTTGGAAGGAGGCAAACTATGGCAGATTCCAATATTACAAAACATGCATTGGCGACGGCTCTTCGTGAGCTGATGACAGAACTGCCATTTGAAAAAATCAACGTGGCACATATTTGTGAACGTTGTGGTATGAATCGCAAAAGTTTTTATTATCACTTTAAAGATAAATATGATTTGGTAAACTGGATCTTTGATACAGAGATTATTTTTCTTGTGAGGGATGAAGACTTAGAAACCAGTTATGAGAAGCATTGGGAATTCATAGAGAAAATATGCTTCTATTTCTATGAGAATCATGCCTTTTACCGCAAAGCACTTCAAATCCAAGGGCAAAATTCTTTTGCAGATCATTTCCGAGAATATATCAGACCGCTTTTAAGTGCCCGGCTTGCTTATTTATATGCGAATGAACCGATTGATGAGTTCGCTCTGGATTTTTTTACCGATGCAATTGTGTGTACGGTAGAACGGTGGTTATTGAAAAAAGATTGTTTGCCTCCAGAGCAGTTTGTAGAAAAGATTAAATCATTGACTGAAAAAGGTGCAGCATCCATCTATCGGGAGATGACACAGGAAAAAGATAAGATATCTTAAGAGTTTTTTGTTTTTCAAACAATATAAAAAAAGCAAAGTAAATAACAAAAAAGCGATTATAAAAAACCAACAGCGCGCTATCATTTGACAGTGCGCTGTTGGTTTTTATTTTTTGTCCGGACAGAAGAGGGGAGATATCATTGTAGTGTATGCTGGACATTTTTTTTCGGATTTGCTTTTTTCATGAGATTTGTCAAGCTGCATTGAAACAAATTACCACAAACGTTGTCTGTATGATTTGCACCATGCACATTTCCCTGACCATCGATGAACATACAACAAGCATCGTCCGAAATAATTTTATCCAAACTTCGAGTGTCATCATAGAGTTCCCAAGGTAAGGTCTGGAAATATTGTTTGTTTCTTGCTTGTACAGAAGCCTGATAAACCAGCTGACGCGTCTTATCAGGACAGTCTGGTTGTGGGATCAGGACAGTAAAGATAGGATGAAGCTGCTGCGCATCACGGAACAGTTCCCCATTGGTAATAGATTCTGCGTCCTCTGATGAATATGAGTAAAAAACAGAATATGGCAGCCCTGCGTCTCTCAGCATAGCACACGCTTCATCAGCATCGTCATTATAGCGGAGTATCAGCATAAGATGTTTGATTTGTGAGACCTTTTCCAAGAAGATAGGCGTTATAAATTTTGGATCACAAAAGAGGAAAAATGCACTGTCAGGGTGTTCCTGCACCAGTGGAAGAATTTTCAATGAATTTGCCTGTGTAAAAAGCATCCAGGAATAAATACCGAGTTCTTCTCCTTCTTTAATCGCCTCGTGATACTGATTCAAATGTTCCAGACATTCAGGTTGATCCATTTGGAAGAAAATAACCCAAGGAATATTAAACCCCAATACGTTTTCGTTTGTACGGATATGCTGTGCACCCCAAGTAAAGCTGTTGTAGCCAAGGTTCATTCCAAATTTGATCAGATGCTCCGTTTCAATATGATTTGTTGCGTTATAGATCAAGTCATAGTAAGCACTGTTTTCATTCTCCAGCATTGTGTGGGCAGCCTCAAAAAAACGGCTTTGGAATCTTCCTTTGGAAAATTGCAAAGCCATATCTACCAAGTTCCGGATGCTTCTTTTGGGGTCCTCTTTCAAGCTTTTTAAGGTCTGCCGGACGGTTGTTTCGATGATGATTTTTGACATGCTGTTTTCCATATTGAATCTCCTTCCGAAGATACAATGACAATTGAATAGTCATATTGAGATATTGGTTTTAGATAAGAAAATCATATACCGTTGCGCCGATTGAAACAATAGACAATCACAGCTTTGTGTCCCAAAAAGTAACGGAGAGGATGGGGTGTCACGTTTTTTGACTGGCACGCTTTTGTGTCCCGTGACTTTTTATATATGGTTTTCTATAATATTGCCAAACAGCCAATGCAAGGCACAGAAAGGATGAATTATATGAATCTAATAAAAGATAGTATGCAAAATTTTGCAGTGAATCAGGCCCTCAACTATATCGAAGGAAACCCAGAGGAGAATATTCCAAAGCTGATGGATCTGGTGGATCGATTTACCCCTGAAGGTTGGTATCAAAGCCAGAGAGATACCATTCGCAAAGTAATTGATGAAAAGAATAACTGGTATCAGTTGATCCTCCGGGTATATGAACTCGATCCCGGTGTCCGTAGAGCTTTCTTCCAGAACTTCCTCTTTAATGCTAGCTTAAAAGGAAGTGCCACACAGGAAGAAACCAGTGCAAAAGAAAACTGCAACGTTCCTTGGGCAATTCTGCTTGATCCAACCTCTGCGTGCAATATGCATTGTACCGGATGCTGGGCCGCTGAATATGGCAATCAGCTTAACTTGAGTCTGGAAACCATCGATTCTATCATTTGCCAGGGTAAAAAACTGGGAACTTATATGTACATTTATACTGGAGGAGAACCTTTGGTACGTAAGGCAGATTTGATCAAGATCTGCCAAATGCATCCGGATTGCGAATTTTTGTCTTTTACCAACGGCACTTTGATCGATGAGGATTTTTGCCAGGAAATGCTGAAGGTTAAAAACTTTGTTCCAGCAATTTCGCTGGAAGGATTTGAGGAAGCTAACGATTCTCGTCGAGGAACAGGTGCATACCAGAAGGTTCAAAAGGCGATGGAATTGCTGAAAAAACATCATCTGCCGTTCGGTATCTCCACCTGTTATACCAGCCATAATTATGCCGATGTTACAAGTGAGAAATTTTTCGACTATATCATCGACAGTGGTGCGTTGTTTGTTTGGTTCTTCCATTACATGCCGGTCGGAAACGATGCGGCTGTGGAACTGCTTCCATCTCCTGAACAGAGGGAGGAAGTATACCATCGTATTCGTGCTTTCCGTCAAACAAAAGCAATTTTCTCCATGGATTTCCAAAATGATGCTCAGTATGTGGGAGGATGTATTGCCGGTGGTCGCCGCTATCTCCATATCAATGCAAAAGGTGATGTGGAGCCGTGCGTATTTATCCATTATTCCAACTGCAACATTCATGAAACCAGCCTTCTGGATGCCCTCAAGAGTCCATTGTTTATGGCTTATCACAACAATCAACCATTTAATCAAAATATGCTTCGTCCTTGTCCTATGTTGGAGAATCCAGAAGCATTAAGAGGAATGGTAAAAGCAACAGGAGCTACCAGCACGGATTATCAAAGTCCTGAAAGTGTGGACCATCTTTGCGACAAAACGACGCCGTATGCAAAAAACTGGATTGAAACTGCTGACAAACTTTGGTCTGGTTGTACCAACTGCACCGGGTGTAGCAAAAAAGAGGATAACAAATTATTAAATGCCGATTGATGCTGATAATGTTGGTTATATAGGTAATGTACTTATCAAAATAGCGGAAAAATAATAGAGACTTAAGAAAACAGGATAGGTTGAGAGGGTCCTGTTTTTGTTAAAGGTAATAAAGAGGCGACAGCTTTTTTGCTGTCGCCTTTTGTTTATCTATCAGAAGAGATGACAATATAACGCATAATAATCTTAACAGCAAATCAGTTTTATATATTAACTTCCAATAATCGGCATCGACCGAATAAATCGGTCATCATGGAGTTGTTCAGCCATAAATGCGCCAATATCTTTTCGAGAAATGCTGAATTTCATTTTTACATCGCCAAATCCTGTTTTTACTTTGCCTGTATACGGGGTATCTTTCGGAGCCATAAATCGAATCAGGGTCCACTCTAGCTCCGATGTTTGAAGCAGCTGCCCGATTGCTACCATTTCTTTTTTTGCCTGAGGAAAGGCAATTCCAGCAAGGATGCTAGGTGCAACTGTTATTAATGACTTTTTGTCCTGTTCAAAACGGATACTGGGTGTTCCCCAGTCTATGAATCTTTTTACACCCTGTTCCTTCATTGCCTGAATCAGGATTTTATGTCCTTCCAGTGACTGCATGACAGGGTATTTTCGTTTCATAGGAATACCAACACACCAGATGACAGCGTTTTGTCCTGATAAGGCTTTGGTTATCTTTTCCTTGTCCGTTATTTGACCTTGGGTGAGAGTCAGATGATCACTAGTTATTTGTACTTTTTCAGGATGACGAACATAAGCAGTTACATGATGTCCGTCTTGAAGGGCATATTCAACAGCCCATTTTCCAATTCCACCTGATGCACCCAAAATCAATACATTCATAACATCACTCCATTCATTCTTGCGTTTACATGAATAAGTATATGATGTATAATCAATAGTATCAAGTACGGTATTTTTTAATAGGTACTATCAAAAATAATAGTATTGGGGTGTTAACGTGGAACAATTTCATGAAATCGATATTACGAATTGCCCAGTAGCAAGTGTTCAGAAAATAATACGTGGAAAATGGTCGATGGTTATTATTTATTTCCTTTATCACGAAACCCTGCGCTTTAGCCAATTGAAACGAAAAATGCCTCAGGTTACGGAGGCAAACCTGACAAAAGAACTTCGCATGCTGGAGCAATATGGCTTGGTGCACCGGGAAATCTACCGTGAGGTACCACCCAGAGTAGAGTATTCTTTAACAGAAATTGGACGAAAATTTGTTCCTGTTTTAGAGGCGTTGGAGCAATGGGCAATAGAATATGAGCAGGAGCGGAAAATGCTGTGATATTTTATCACTATTCCATGCTCAAAATTGAAAAAGTTATATTTTTATAATAAGGAAATAGGACCATAAAAGGTGAAATGCTCATGTAGGAGATGATGAAAAATATGAAACGAATTTTCTTTGTGGAAGATGATCTTAGTTTAATCAACGGACTGTCTTTTGCCATGAAAAAGCAAGGGTATGAGGTGGATGTTTCCCGAACAAGCTTGGAAGCAGAGCAGCTGTGGATGGACGGAAAATATGATTTGGTCATTTTAGATGTGTCTCTGCCAGATGGCTCCGGTTACGATTTGTGCAGAAAAATTCGTCAGACTTCCAAGGTTCCGATTATCTTTCTAACAGCGGCGGATGAAGAAACAGATATTATCATGGGGCTTGATATTGGCGGTGACGATTATATCACAAAACCTTTTAAATTAGCAGTATTCCTGTCAAGGGTTCATGCGTTATTGCGCAGAAGTGAAAACTTTTATCTATCCGATGCGGAGCTTAACTCAAACGGAATTACAGTCCAGCGATTAAAACATGAAGTATATAAAGGCAGCAGGCAGATTGACCTGACAGCGAATGAATATAAACTGCTTTGCTTGTTTATGGAAAATCCCAACATTGTCCTTTCCGCGGAGCAGATTTTGAGTAAGCTTTGGGATTGCGAGGAAAACTATATCGATAACAGCACCTTAACGGTTTATATTCGCAGATTGCGCACAAAAATCGAGGATGATCCCAGCAATCCGCAAAAGATTGTCACAATCCGCCGGATGGGTTATAAGTGGAATGTAACAGAATGAGGTGTGCTATGCGAATTTTGGCAAATCGAAAAACCAAACACCTTTTCTGGCAGATAGCATTGCTTATCGCTGGTTTTTCCTCTATTTCTATTGTTTCTGTCAGTCTGCAATGGGAGTATTCTGTGTGGTGTGTTTTGGTATCTGCCATTTTGATGGGAGTTTTTATTGTTGCGGCTTTGTACCTGTATTTTAGAAAACAGGATCAGATCATAGAAAATGCGGTAACGCAGATACGAGAGTATCTTTCCGGTAATCAGGATGCCCGAATTGACTGTGATGAAGAGGGTGAACTGTACCGCCTCTTTCACGAGGTCAATTCTCTGGCTGCAATTTTGAATGCTCATGCAGAAAATGAAGGCAGAGCAAAGTACTTTTTGAAAGATACCATATCCAACATCTCGCATCAGTTAAAAACACCCCTTGCTGCACTGAATATCTATAACGGACTTCTTCAGGAAGAGTCTAAGGATTTTCCTGAAATCAAAGAGTTTACCGACCTTTCTGAACAGGAACTGGATAGGATGGAAGCATTGGTACAAAATCTCCTGAAAATGGCAAAGCTGGATTCCGGAACAATCGTACTGGAAAAGACAATGGAAAATCTTTCCGAAATGATGGACTGTGTTCAAAGAAACTTTACCTATCAGGCCCAGCAGGAGGAAAAAAAGCTGATCTTTTGCGGCGACGATACGGTTACTTTGCTATGTGACCGTATTTGGCTGATGGAAGCTGTCAGCAACCTTGTCAAAAATGCTTTTGCCCATACCAAAGCTGGGGATACAATCTCCATCCAGTGGAAACAATTTGCATCGATTGTTCAGCTGGTTGTTCAAAATAATGGCAGTGGAATCCATCCAGAGGATCTTCCTCATGTTTTCAAACGATTTTATCGCAGCCGTTTTTCCAAAGATACACAGGGCGTTGGTTTGGGCTTGCCGTTGACAAAGGCAATCGTGGAAGCTCACAGCGGCACAATTGAGATTGACAGTGATCTGGGCAGGGGTACGACTTTTACCATCAATTTTTTGATTCCTACAAAATTGTAGGCTGGGTGTCATGTCACGGTAGGATTGTTATGTTACTCTTTCCGTAACAAAAAAGAAAGAGGTGTTTAGCTTCATGAACTTGTTAGAGGTGAAGGAACTTTCCAAAACATACGGAAGAGGAGAAACTGCCGTACACGCGCTGAAAGCAGCAAGTTTTTCTGTTCCGAAAGGAGAATTTGTCGCGATTGTCGGCGAGTCCGGTTCTGGTAAAAGCACATTACTAAATCTGATTGGTGCATTGGACACCCCCACATCTGGTAAAGTGTTTGTTGACGGCAAAGATATTTTTGCAATGAAAGATCGCAATCTGACAGTATTTCGACGCAGGAATATCGGTTTTGTTTTTCAGAGCTTCAATCTGATTCCAGAACTGACCGTCGAGCAGAATATCATTTTCCCAGTACTGCTGGACTATCAAAAGCCAAATCAAAAGTATCTGGAAGAGTTGTTGAATGTACTGAATTTGACAGAACGGCGGAAGCATCTGCCAAGCCAGTTGTCTGGCGGCCAACAGCAGCGTGTAGCAATCGGGCGTGCTCTGATGACGCGTCCCTCTTTGATTTTGGCAGATGAGCCAACCGGAAATCTGGATACCCAGAACAGCAGTGAGGTTATTGCGCTGCTCAAAGAAGCATCCAGAAAATATGAGCAAACGATTGTGATGATCACACACAGCAAAAGCATCGCTCAGACGGCAGACCGTATTTTGCAGGTATCTGATGGAGTGCTGACTGACTTTGGGAGGTGCCGAGAATGAAAAGTTATCTCAGCCTGATTCCCATTTCAGCCAAAGTACGAAAGAGACAAAATCGGATGACGCTATTATGTATCATCATTTCTGTGCTGTTGGTTACCATGATTTTCAGCATGGCAGATATGGCGATCCGCATGGAGAAAATGTGGGTGATAGAAGAACACGGAAACTGGCATATCATGTTAAAGGAACCATCGGAGCAGCTGACGGAACAAATCACACAGCGAACGGATGTGGCAGCCTTCTCCCGCTATGATGGACTCAATTTCGATCTGTCTGAAGATTATACCATCCACGAAAAGAGCTGTGTCGTCGTAGGTGCTGACGAAGCCATTTTGACAAAGATCTATAACAACCTGACAGAAGGACATTACCCTGAAAAATCGGATGAAATCCTGCTTTCCAACCGTGCAAAGGAACAGCTTTCCCTGAATATTGGGGATACAGTGACCTTGTGCACACCAGCTGGAGATTTTAACTATACGATTTCTGGCTTTGGGGGAGATGTTACCATCAGTACAAATGCTGATGTTGTGGGTGCTTTACTAAATTGGGACTCTTTTCAAAGTTTTGCCAGAGCAGAAGGAAGTAAGCTTCAACCGGTTTGCTTTGTACGGTTTGATGAGAATGTCAACGTTCGCAAAGTGATTGCCGAGCTGCGCCAGACCTATGGTTTATCCGATGATACTTTGTCTGAAAATACAGCATTGATGGGATTAACAGGTTTCAGCAGTGATTCTTATGTTATGGGAATGTACCTGGTAGCGGCAATCCTGTTTGCATTGGTTTTGGCAGCAGGAGTCTTTATGATTGCGGGAAGCCTCAACAGCAGAACTGCAGAACGAACACAATTTTTTGGAATGCTTCGCTGCATTGGAGCAAGTCGGGTACAAATTATGCATATCGTCAGACTGGAAGCACTCTATTGGTGCAAAACAGCGGTTCCAATCGGTGTGGGAATTGGAATTGTAGGTACCTGGATTCTTTGTGGATTGCTCCGGTTTTGTGCGGGCAGTGAGTTTGTACAGATTCCTCTGTTTGGGATTAGTTTAGTAGGTATTTTCAGCGGCGTTGTTGTTGGTGTTTTGACCGTGCTGTTATCTTCCATTTCACCCGCAAGGCGGGCAGCAGGAGTTTCTCCGGTTGCGGCGGTTACCGGCAATCTTTCCGAAACAGGAAAGATATCCCGACCAATCAAAAGAAGCTTTTTAAAAATTGAAACAACCTTGGGAATTCATCATGCGATATCTTCGCCCAAAAATCTGTTTCTCATGACAGGCTCTTTTGCATTGAGCATTATTATGATTTTGAGTTTTTCTGTTTTGGTACAATGGGTTCAGATGGCACTCAATCCATTAAAGCCATGGGCACCGGATGTCTTTTACAGCAGCCCGGACAATCTGTGTGAAATTGAAGAAAGCTTTGCCGCAGAGGTAGAGAGTCTCCCATATGTAAAGCGGGTATTTGGACGGATGTATCAAAGTCTTCCGGCAGAATATGAAGGAAAATCGGGACAAATTGATTTGATTTCCTATGAAAACCAGCAGTTTCAGTGGGCAGAAGAAGATTTGGTTGCAGGAAATATCGAAGCTGTCAGTGAAGGCAGCGGTGTATTAACAGTTTTTGATAAAAGCAACTCTTTGCAGGTGGGTGATACCATTCAACTGGAACAAACAGAACTTACGGTAGCTGGAGTTTTGAAGGACAGTCCCTTTGATACATCAGATCAGCCAACGGTAATTTGTTCTGAGAAAACGTTTGAGGAAATTACCGGTGAAGATGACTATGCGATTCTGGATGTACAGCTGTCCAAAGATGCAACAGCACAGGATGTCAAGGAGCTTTATACATTGGCGGATGGAAAATATCACTTTTATGATAGACTGGAACAAAACAAAGATACACAAAACACCTATTATATGTTCTGCTTGTTTGTTTATGGATTCTTAGCAGTGATCACATTGATTACCATTATCCATACGGTAAACAGTATTTCGATGAGTGTGTCTGCCAGAACAAAGCAATACGGAGCTATGCGTGCAGTGGGAATGGACAGCTTACAAGTTAAGAAGATGATTACCACAGAAGCCGCCACATACACAGCACTTGGACTGTTTGCAGGCTGTGGTTTAGGTTTGCCGCTGCATTATTTTCTCTATTCGCAGATGATTACCAATTATTGGGGAACATCATGGCAGGTTCCTTTTGCATCCATTGGAGGAATCCTGATACTGCTTGTGTTCACTGCTCTTCTTGCACCGCTTGCCCCTGCAAAGAGGATTTGCAATATGGCAGTGTCTGAAACCATTAATGAACTGTGATTCATATTTTATTGATGAAACAACGGGTTTGAGAAATCAAACCCGTTGTTTTTTTTATGCTTAAGGTCGCTTAACGCAAAGGCAAAATAATCTTCCGCAGATTTACTTTCTCAATCCAAAGTAGCTAAGAGCTGATTCCGTCAAAATCCGATCTATTCTACTGGTAAATGGAATATGGAATTGTTGATAAATTTATGGTATCATTCATACAAAAAAGATTATCGAGAAATTAGGAGCTGCTAAAAGATGATAACAAGATTTAAACAACAAGTTGACATACCGTATAGCTTACATGACATGATTGTGAATCAGATTATCTTGAAAAATGATACTGTCTATCTGCGATTTGAGCATGGATATATCCGCGCGAAAGAACCATATCCACAAGTGAATGGTAGCATTACCATTGAAGAGATCGATCAGGATTCTGCCTGTATTTTGCTGTTAAGCGATTTGGGAAGATATGGTGATTTTAGAGGAAAGAAAATGTCGCTGGAAGACTTCCTTGATCAGTATAACGAGTATTCCTTTGAGATTGTAGATGAAATGTATGGATTTAACCAGGTGGAATATATTGGTTATCTGCGTTTGCCTGATAAAGAAGAGTCGATTCAGATGTCACTGTCCATGTACTTTACAGGTAATATTGTATATGAAACGGAAGAATAGATCCTGATTTGCTTTGAGCAAAAGTTTGGTCAATAGGGAAGGGAACCTTACAGCAAATAGTTTTATAATTAGAATAAGATAGCATTTATTTAGGACTTTCCTTTATTTTTACGAATATAGATTGAGCTGTTGATAAATTTATGGTACAATTTATCTAAATAAAGTGGATGACAAATCCAAATTTGAGAGGTTGTCTTATGTTTGATTTAATAGTGGATGCTTTGGGAACCATTGGCGACATAATCATGGATATATGGGTAAATAAGATTGTGTCAAAATTCAAAAAGAAATAAGGGATTTCCAGTTTGTGGGAGTGTTACTCCAGAGAAAAACCTTAGAACTCAGAGAATACACTTTTTGCTTTCCGGCTGGATATATCATGCATTCTGCGGGACATCATTTTCGTAATTCTCAATTAGCTTAAAATAAACAACCTGTAAGGAGGGACGATTTTTATGAGTAATTACATTATCAAACCAATGCAGACCGAAAGTGAAATGGACGGAAAAGGCCATGTTCACTATCAGTCCTATCAGGAAGCCTATACAGGGCTGATGGATGCCGAATATCTGAGCAGCATGAGCGAAGAAAAGTGTAAGGAAATCGCCCACAAATGGCTGGAAAACCTTTTGGTTGCTAAGGATGGAGAGAAAGTGATCGGCTTTGTCGGCTATGGAAAATATCATGATGATACACTTTCGGATTGCGGCGAGGTGTTCTGCATCTATGTGCTCGCTGATTACTACGGAAAAAAGGTCGGCTATGAGCTGATGAACGCAGCCTTTGAAAAGCTCAAGGAGTATAAGAGGATTGCACTTTGGGTACTCAAAGGAAACGAAAGGGCAATCCGATTCTATGAGAGATACGGTTTCTGCTTTGACGGGAAAGAGGAAACGATTCAGCTTGGCACACCGAACACAGAATTGAGAATGATTTTTGAAAAAGAATAAGGCAGAGGATTTGACCCATAGTGGGAGTTGTTATTCTGTCAGATTTTATTTGGAAGTTTAGATGTGTTCACCGAATCGAAAAGGTGATTATATAGATATCTCCTATATTGAGCAACTTTCTGTTTAGAGTAGTACCATTTAAAATTGTTGGTTGTTATCCTTTATTTTCCGGGTGTCCTTTGAAACAAATATGATAAAGAAATAAGCAATGATAATAAAAAAGAGGAGCTTTTTAAGCTCCTCTTTTTATAATATCGGAAAAGATATCACCCCAGACACTTTATATTATCATAACTGTTTTGGGGGATAAGAACGTTTGCTATCTAAGCAGCGAATAAGTCAGGAAATCAGTCTGAGCTGGTCTTAGTCAAAAGCAAAAAAGAAGTTGTTTTTTGTGATATAATCTATTCATGGGAAAGTTTTGTATGCATATTCAATGGGTTAATTCAACACAAGGCACTGTCTGTGTTGTTCCATCATACTTCTGATTTTGGTAAGATAGAAGTATCAAATCAAGGAGGTAAAAACTATGAACACAGACAAAATTTATGCAGAACACCTTGCAAACGAATATGCACCTAAGGACGACTCCAAAGTCATTGCCCTTCGGAAACTGGATGCCAAAGCAAAATTACCGGCGACAGTATTTACCTATACTGTTGGTATTCTCTGCGCACTGATAGCCGGAGTTGGTATGTGCCTGTCCATGAAGGTGATCGGAAGCGGCAGCTCAGTTTCGTTCGTACTTGGTGTCATTATTGGGCTTATTGGCTTAGCAGGCATGGGTATCAACTATCCCGTCTACAAGAAAATGCTGGCGAAAGGAAAACAGAAATACGCTTTCGAGATCATGGAACTGGCCAAAGAAATAAGTGGAGAATAAAAAATGAAGAACAGATAACTTAGTCCCAAGTAACTCTTATTAAATTGAATCATTAAAAATTAAAAGTAGGTGGAATGCAATGAAAAAATCCGAAAGTAAATATTTTAACACTGCTTTTCGAATGGATCAGGCTTTTCTGGAACTGTTGGGAAAAAAGGATATGGAATATATCACAGTAAAGGAAATCTGTGAAACAGCAGGTGTTAATCGTTCCACCTTCTATCTGCACTATGAGACAATCGGAGATTTGATGACAGAAAGCATACAGTACATGAACGAACAATTTCTGGAACATATGAAGCTGCGTGCAGAGATGTTCGTTTCCAAGATACAGGAATGTCCTTTGGATGAATTGTATCTGGTTACACCGGAATATCTAACTCCGTATCTCGAATATATCGCGCGAAACAAACGTTTGTTCCGAACAGCATTAAAAAATTCTAAATCTTTTGAACTGGACAAAACTTACAGCCGGATGATGAGTCATGTTTTTGTCCCAATTCTGGAACGTTTTCAAATTGCACAAGAGGATCAGCAATATATGGTAGCATTTTATATACACGGCCTTATGGCAATTATTTCGGAATGGCTGAAAAATGACTGCAGAGATTCTATTAGTCATATTAGTGCTGTTATGGAGCAATGTGTCATGTGTGGGCGCGGAAAACAGGAGGAAAGTAAATGAATGCTGGAATTTATTTAGGAAAAGAAGCGCTTGAAATCCGGGAACTCGATTTACCTGAAATAGGTGATGATGATGTTTTAGTGCAAAACATCTACTCCAGTATTTGCGGAACCGATGTGGCTGTATTCCTCCATGGTCCCAATACAGGCCACAAGATTACTGTGGGCGGAGAATTTGGACATGAAACGGTTTCCCGTGTAGTCAAAGTAGGGAAGAATGTTACTGAGTTTGTAGTGGGAGAACGGGTCTACCCTTATCCCAGATATGCCAAAAATGATACCAGGAGAGCAGGGACGATTGGTGGCTTTTCTGAATATATTCTGATTCCGCAGGCCAAGCGGAATTACTCACTTTATGCTGTTGATGAGAGTATTTCCGATCGTCTTGCCAGCTTGATCGAACCTTTTACAGTTGGCTGCCGGGCAGCAAGGCGCGGGATGATTCCATTGGGGCAAAATCAATATGTTTCAGGTCAAAATGCAGTAGTTTTTGGATGTGGAACGATCGGGATTGCAGCTGCTGTTGCTTTTAAGCATTTCGGGATGAACAGAGTAATGGTGTGTGATCATTCAGATTTTCGCTTAAAACTGGCGGCTGGACTGGGATTTGAAACCTGTAACACAGCAAATGAAAGCTTTGAAGCTCATGCGGCATCATACTTTGGAACGTCAGTATCATTGAGCGGGAAAACAGCTGATATTGACTGTTGGTTGGATGCCGCAGGTGCGGAAACTATTCTGACAGAATTTCTGAACCTTGGTAAAATCGAAAGTCGATTTGTTTCTGTTGCGGTCAATAATGCTCCTCGTTCCATTAATCTGTTGCAGATGACCTATGCTCAACAAAGTATCATCGGGTCCGGCGGCTATATGCCCGAGGATGTACGCGATGTACAGGAAATTATGAGCTGTGGAAAGTGGAACTTGGAATCTATTATTACCCATGAGTTTTCTTTGTCTGAACTTGAAAAGGCGATTCGTACTGCTGCAGATGTTGACCATGCAGGTAATGTAGTGATCAAGATGGCAGAGAAATAGTCAGTATCATAGGTAGAGAAAATTTTGGCTTTCTGGTTTCCCTATGGGGATTTATGATTTCTGTGATAAGAATAAGAGGTGGCAGTATACTGCCACCTCTTATTGTTTTTGTATACTCATCGGGATAGCTCGTTTAAAACCATGCCGATATCTCTACTAATACAAATTGTCTGCTCTTGAATCTCTTTTGGACAATATGAATCCAATAAGTTGATGCATGCGTAAACGGCTTTAGGGTTTTGATAGGTCATTTTTCGAAAAGGGTATTTGATAATACCGGGTGTATTGTTTCCAACTCCCAATTCCAGATACAAGATATGTTGTCCTTGATGTTTGTGAAGAAAGTTCTCATACTGTGCAGCTGCTGTATACCAGCCCTCATCCTCTACGAAGGTCATATCTGCCCGTAGATTCATGGACATAGGCGCACCGCAGATAGGACAGTGGGGCACCAATTCACTGGGAATTTTCATGTTTTTCTGTTCAGTGAACATCTTTTTGACAACAAATTCATTGTCATAGGTCTTTTGGTGACAGGGTTTGGAACACTGCCATAATCCATAGTCGCCCTGTGTATAGAAGAGCTGTTGTTTTTGAAATCCGGCTTTTTGAAAACAATGGTCTACATTGGTGGTCAGGACAAAATAGTCTTTATCCTGTACCAGTTTCAAAAGGTCATTGTAAACGGGTTTTGGTGCGTCCAGATAGCGGTTGATGTAGATATATCGGCTCCAATATGCCCAATGTTCTTCTAACGTTTCAAAGGGATAAAATCCGCCGGAGTACATATCGTGAAAACCATATTTCTGAATGAAATCTCCAAAATAATGTTCGAAACGTTCACCTGTGTAAGTCAATCCGGCAGAAGTGGAAAGCCCTGCACCAGCACCGATGACAATGGCATCTGCAGTAAGCACTTCCTGTTTTAGGCGGGACAAATTATCGCAATAATTTTTGGTAGATCTCGTAGTCACTGTCTTTAAAAACATTAAAAATCACATCCATTTGTTTTGGATTTTGTGTTTGCCAGTTTTTGATTGTCTGTATAGCAATCTCCGCTGCCAATTGATTGGGAAAATGAAATTCCCCAGTGGAGATACAACAAAATGCTATATTTTGCAGACCATAAGACGCTGCCAGTTCCAGACAGGAACGATAGCAGTTTGCCAGCAATTCAGCGTCTTTCTTGGTGACGGCTCCATCAATAATAGGACCAACGGTATGCAGTACATAACGGCAGGGCAGATTATAGGCTTTTGTAATTTTTGCCTGACCTGTGGTTTCTTCTGCATTTTGTTTTGCCATGATATCAGCGCATTCTAAACGAAGCTGTACACCAGCAAAGGTGTGGATGGCGTTATCGATGCAGCCGTGACAGGGAACGAAGCAACCCAGCATTTGGCTGTTTGCCGCATTGACAATTGCATCGGCGGCAAGGGTGGTAATATCGCCCTGCCATAGATATATCTTCGGTTGTAGCGGGGTCAGGTCTTCTATTTTTGTAACCCCTCTCTCAATAAGGCGCTCTTGCAGATATGCGTCCTGTATTTTCAAAAAATCCTGGCTGACCGGAACAGGGGGGCGGACATTGATTAAGCTGCGCAAAATCCGACGTTTTCCTGCAAGACTCAAAGGCAGAGCGATATTTTGATATTCTTTTCTTTCATTCAGCAGATAGCGAATCATAAACTCCGCCCGTTGCTCCTGTGTCATATGGTTACCTCCGTTCAATGGCCCTTGCAGGGCAAATTTCAAAGCAATTTCCGCAGTGCAGACAGTGCTCCTGTTTTATTACAACAGGCTTTTGTGTAATATCAATACACTTTTGGGGACATTTTGAATAGCATAATTTGCAGCCGATGCATTTCTCTGTTACAAAGTAACCATTTTCCGCTGGCTGAGCTATGCCAAAAGAAAAGCTGTTTCGTTCGATGGGAAGTTTGGTAAGATCAAACCATTCACCAATGCCCTCATATATTTTGAAAACGGTGAGAACACTACGGGAGCATACATCCGGATAAATCTTTTCCATGTATGGATTTTTACGGAACAGTTCAGGTATTTTGTCTGGCCCAATTTCTTTTACTTTGCCTTGTACTGATACCGCTACACAGGAAAGGGTATCTTCTCCCTTCATGGCGGTAAAAGCGATATTTTCATTGTTTTTTAGCCGCCTATAAAAGTTTTTGCCCGTTGCGGTTAGAAAGTAAAGGCCGCTTTCATCATAATCCATGATGTCGATGGCACAGGTAACAGGATGACCATTCTTATCAACAGTAGCAAATACAGTGGAATGAATTTCCTCTACAATATATTTTAGATAATTTTTTGTTTGCATGGTAACCTCCTATTGTTGTGAACCTTTTAAGAAGGGGGAGAGGTGTGTGTAAAACAGCATTGTGAAAGCACTGATACCGATTCCCTTCAGCAAGTTGAATGGGAACGCATTAAAAATAACGACATCAAATTTTGTCTTGATAAAAGGCATAAACTCATGAAAAGAAGCAATCAGCTGTTCGAGCGGCATAAATGTTTCAAACAGAGGCAGCAAGATAAAGTAATTAACTGCTGCGGCTACAATTCCCATGATGACGCTGGCAATCAGACAGGCGATTATCGCGGTTTTCTTTGTTTTGTGAAATTTATAGATAAGTCCGGCTACCGAAACAAAGCTGCCTCCCATGATAAAGTTAGCAAGTTCGCCGGTACCACCCGTAGAAGTAGCTGGTAGCTGCAGAACATTCTTAACAAATTCAATTAGAATTCCTGTTTCAGGACCGTATGCAAAGGCACCGATCAATGCGGGCAAGTCCGATAAATCCATTCGTGCAAACGATGGAGATAAGGGAACAGGAAACTCAAAAAAAGCAAGGATAAAGGAAATGGCAGAAAGTACAGCCGTCATCGTGAGAATACGTACTTTCTGATCGGATGTTTTCTTTTGTAGGATAATATTTTTTTCCATGATTCTCCTGTTAAGATATGATTTGGATTAAGAACAAATCCTGCGAGGTTTGGCACATGCGGAGGATATTCTTATCATATCTTCTCTCATCCGGACTTTTACCGTCGGTAACGGGATTACACCGTTTCGGCTGCTCTTGCAGTTCGCAGACTGTCACTGCCGGTCAGGGATTCCACCTTGCCCCGAAGATATTTGGGAAGTTTTGTTTACAGATCGTATTCCTCAGGCGGATTACCGGAGAAGTCGGCGATTACCGCGTGAGCGTCCTTCAAATAAAAGACCTCAAAAATTGGGTTAGTAGCTTCGCCGTACTGTCCTTTAACAATGGGGTTCTGGATGCACATTTCCTTAGCAGACATGTTGTTTTCAAAAACAGCTTCTCCGTTCAGGCGAATCCAAGCATACGCCGGGCTGGAAACACAGACTTCTACAGAAGGATTAGCCTGCATATCTTTGTAGACATCTTTCTGGTTATTGGTGCAGAACCATAGTTTGCCATCCAGTTCACCGGCAAACATGAATGGGCGGCATTTAGCCTTTCCATCACGACCAACAGTAGCAAGGTATTGTACGGGATTTTCCTGCAAAAATTTTACAACTTTGTTCATCATTATAACCTCCTGATAAGTATGGGTTTTTAGTCTTGCAATTTTTATCTTGCAAGATTATAATAAAACCATAAAGAACTTTTGTAAAGTAAGCACTTTATTGTGCTGTAGGTACCAAAAAGATACTATTGGAGGAGGGAAAACATATGGAGAAAGAAAAAGGGTTACCGGAATGTCCAGTAGAAACAACCTTAATGTTGATCAGCAATAAATGGAAAGTCTTGATTCTGCGTGATCTGATGCCTGGGACAAAACGCTTTGGTGAATTAAAAAAGTCTGTTGGCAATGTATCGCAAAAAGTCCTGACAGCACAGCTGCGAGACATGGAAGACAGTGGACTGGTAAATCGAAAAGTGTATGCAGAAGTGCCGCCACGAGTCGAGTATAGTTTGACAGAACTTGGAAAAAGCCTTAAACCTATTTTAGATGCCATGTGGACATGGGGAGAAAATTATAAGACTCACAATAATGAATAAAGAAATGCCACTAAACCATTCATGATGAATCATTTAGTGGCATTTTTTGTTTTATCGCTATTGATAAAAAATACTTTTCCCATCTTGCACTGCATTGAGTAGGTATATTGCGAAATGATATAAATCTATGAGCAATCTTGCATGGTTCATAGATTTATATGTGTTTTGCAAAACGGGATTACTGTTATCTTCTGTCTGCCAGTGTTTTGAATGAGAAGTTTGTTTTAGAAAATAATATCAGGAACTGGAAAGATTTTTAAAGAATGCTGACTGAGATATGGTAAGTAAATCAAAGACTCGGTTTTAAAGACAGTCAAAGAATATGTTAAAGAGAATATAACTTGAAATATTTTAATCATTTGCCTATAATTTTATTGTAATAAGACTTCTTGAAACAAGAATTTAAAAAGTTTTGTGGGCAGAGTTAATTGAAAAACCAGAAAATTTGAATTTGCAGAGACAATCTTAAAAAGCTAAAAAATGTCAATATGAGTAAGTGTAATAAAAAGTATCAAATAAGGAAATCCCCGGAAGAAAGGAATTGTGAGGCGAATGTATAATCCGCAGCTAGATACATTTATCTGTGTGGTAGAGGCTGGCAGCTTTAATAAAGCAGCAGAAAAACTATACATTTCTCCACCAGCAGTCATTAAACAAATCAATTTGCTTGAAGAAAGTTTGGACTTGCAGCTTTTTGTTCGGACACATCGTGGGCTGCAACTTACAGAAGCGGGAAGGTCTCTTTATCAGGATGCAAAATATATCATACAGTATTGTAAAGATTCGGTTACACGGGCAAAGAATGCAATGCAAGAAACGAAGAATGTAATTCGTATCGGTACTTCTCCTATGACACCAGCCCAAGTATTGGTAGACCTTTGGCCAAAGCTGCAAGAATATTGTCCCGGAATAAAATTTAAGCTGGTTCCATTTGATAATACTCCAGAAAATGCCAGAGAAATTCTAGCAAATCTGGGGCAAAACATTGATGTGATTGCCGGAATTTTTGATGAAACAATGCTTCAATTACGTCAGTGTAATGGACTTGAGATTTCCCGTGAACCTATTTGCTGTGCAGTGTCTGTTCATCATCGGCTGGCACAAAAAGACCGGCTGACGGTACAGGATCTGTATGGAGAAAAGATGATGTTGATGCGCCGTGGATGGAGTCATTACGTCGATCTTCTTCGGGATGATTTATGGAAAAATCATCCTCAAATACAAATTGTGGATTTTGATTTTTACAATGTTAATGCATTTAATCAATGTGAGAACAACAACTATGTCCTTATGGCTGTGAATAACTGGAGCTATGTTCACCCTCTGCTAAAGATTTTGCCATTGGATTGGAACTATATGATTCCTTTTGGCTTATTACACTCTCCAACACCATCTCCAGTTGTCAAACAATTTCTGAAAGCAGTAAAAAAAGCAACCCAAAAGTGATAATCCAGTATGAACCTTCAAGTAAATAGTGCATAACGAATCGAGACTTCTGCAGAAGTCTCGATTTTTTTATAATTAAATCAGACAGAAAGGATGGTGAGTCAATGAAAGCGCGGAAGTTATCAGTCATTTGTATCTTTATGTTGTTGTTTATGATTGGATATAGTGGACTGACGAAATTAATATTTGAGATTGATACAGTGCAAAATAGTAGTTTTGGCTTGAAGAAAACGGATTCTGCGCTTGCAGAGGATATGATACAGCACTTTAACGACACTACTTTGATTTATACCGTAATGAATGACCCTGTTTTTGGAAAATATGGACGTTTCTTGTTTCCAATGGAAGAGTGGTATATGAGAGGTGAAACTTTAGGTGATTTGCAGCTTACCTGGTATAACAATATCGATTCAGACAAAACGGTTGAAGTCGTCAATACATTATGGAATCGGGCAAGTGCCGGACAAACCGTTTTCTATGATATTTATACAGAGGAAGAAAAAGCCAGGGACCCGGATAAAGAGGATACTGGATTGTTTTTCTTCAAAGGAAATCTAGGAGAAAAATTTGCGTTGTGCAATGCAGGGGGTGGATTTGCCTATGTGGGTGCCATGCAGGACAGTTTTCCTCATGCGTTGGAACTTTCCAAACGAGGATATAATGCTTTTGCTCTGATTTACCGTCCTGGGGCACAAACTGGCTGTGAAGATCTGGCACGGGCAATCAGCTTTATCTTTGAGCATAAAGAGGAGCTGGAAATTGATGTACAAGGTTATTCCCTTTGGGGAGGTTCGGCTGGAGCTCGCATGGCAGCGTGGTTGGGCTCATATGGACCGGTAGCATTTGGAGGAGAAGATCTTCCACGGCCGAGTGCGGTGATTATGCAGTACACCGGACACAATGAATATACAAAAAATGATCCCCCGACCTTTGCTTGTGTGGGAGAACGGGATGGCATCGCAAATTGGCGTACAATGGAGCGTCGTCTGGATGCTATGAGTAATCTTGGCATCCCAACGGAGTTTCATCATTATCCTGGACTGTCACACGGCTTTGGGCTGGGAAGTGGCACGGTGGCAGAAGGATGGCTTGACGAAGCTGTTTCTTTTTGGGAAGCTCAGATATAGATGATCATTTATGAAATTCAAGGAAGGAAGTACAGATATGAACAACTTTATTTTTCAAAACAGCACGAAGGTTTATTTCGGCAGGGGCTGCGTGAAGGAATATCTGGCCTGTCTGACAAAAGACGCTCAGACTGTTCTGCTGGGTTATGGCGGAGGTTCAATCAAACGAAACGGCGTCTACGATGAGATTACGAGCATTCTGAAGAAAGCTGGTAAAACCATTGTGGAGTTTTCTGATATCATGTCCAATCCCACCTATGCTAAGGTGCAGGAGGGTGCGAAACTGGCTCGAGAAAATCATGTTGATATGGTTCTTGCTGTAGGCGGCGGCAGCACGATGGATTGCTGTAAGGCTGTTTGTCTTGCTGCACAGTATGAAGGCGATATTTGGGAGGATTTTTGGATTCACCCAGGTGTTATTGACTTTGATCCGTTGCCATTGGGCGTTGTAGTTACTGTGGCGGGTACTGGCAGCGAGTGTAATGGAGGCGCAGTGATCACCAATGAGGAAAAGAAGGTCAAGACAGGTCGGGACTATCCGGCTCTTAACCCTCGTTTTGCTCTGATGGATCCCACCTATACTTTCTCTGTGCCAAGAAAACAAATGGTATCCGCTAGTTTCGACATTTTAAGCCATATTATGGAAACTTATTTCAGCAAACCCGATGAAGACAATGTTTCTGATGATATTATGGAGGGATTGATGAAAAGTGTGGTTCGAAATCTCCGGGCAGCCATTGAAGATCCACAGGACTATACTGCCCGTTCCAACCTGATGTGGGATGCAACCATGGCGGAAAATCGGATGATCAAAATGGGCAAGAGATGTGATTTTCAGTGCCATAATATGGAGCACCAGCTTAGCGCATTTACTGATTGTAACCATGGATGTGGCCTGGCAGTGCTCCATCCGGTATACTACCGGCATATCTATAAAGAGGGCTTGTTAAAATTTGTCCGTTTTGCAAAAAATGTATGGGGAATTGCTCCGGAGAGCAAGACCGAGGAAGAACTTGCTTTGGCAGGTATTCAGGCACTGGCAAATTTTATTCGAGAAATTGGTCTGCCTGCCACACTAAAAGAATTGGATGTGAATCAATCCCAACTTAAAGAAATCGCCGATTCTTGCAGCATTTCTCAAGGCAGCTATAAGGTCATGACTCATGAAGAAATTTTGGAAATCTTTCAGGAATGCTATGAATAAAAATTTTTAGTCTTGAAAGGAGCGATTACGATGAAAAAAATAACAGCATTGTTTTTAAGTCTGATCATGGTACTTGGTATTACAGCGTGCGGAAACAGCAATGCTTCAGTTTCTTCTGCACAGGAGAATTCTAAAACAGAGGATTCTCAGCCGGCTGTCCCTGAAAGCACTTCTGCTAAAACAGACAGCGGGGATGCTTTAGAAGAAAGTCAAACTGGAAAAACCCTGGTAGTGTATTTTTCTGCTACCGGAAATACAGAGCAGGCAGCAGGTTATATTGCCGATTTGACCGAAGGCGATCTGTTTGAGCTGGAGCCTGCTGACCCTTATACCGATGAAGACCTGAATTATGGCAATGAAAAGAGTCGTGTTTCCCGGGAATATGCAGACGAGTCTTTAAGAACTGTTGAACTGTTAGCAGATACAGTGGAGAACTGGGAAAGCTACGATACTGTGTTTATCGGTTATCCTATCTGGTGGGGAATTGCCGCATGGCCTGTGGATACGTTTGTTAAAGCCAACGATTTTACCGGCAAAACAGTCATTCCTTTCTGTACTTCTGCCAGCTCCGGTTTGGGTGAGAGCGGAGAGCTACTGGCAGAATTAGCTGGAACTGGTGATTGGCAGGAAGGAATACGTTTCCGCTCCAGCGTCAGTGAGTCTGATGTTCAGGAATGGCTGGATAGTGTGCTCAATGATAAGTCTGAAGAGATTGCCGATGCTTTAGATTCCAATACAGAAATTTCTGATACTTCCGTCGAATCGGAAACGTTTTCTAATGAAGAATCTTCTGCTCCTGATACAGATGTGTCGGAAAGCAGCGAAGGAAATAATATTTTGATTGCGTATTTTACCATGCCGGAAGATGTGGATACAGAAGGCGTGGATGCAATTGCCGGAGCCAGCATTGTAGTCGACGAGGGTAAAATAATGGGAAATGTGGAATATATAGCTTCAATAATTCAGGACACAGTGGGAGGAGATTTGTTCCAGATTGAAACTGTGGAGCAGTACCCATTGGATCATGATCCTTTGGTCGATCAGGCAGCACAGGAACAGGGTGAGGATGCACGTCCGGAGCTTTCCACCCATATCGAAAATTTGGAACAGTACGATACCATTTTTCTCGGCTATCCCAACTGGTGGGGAGATATGCCCCAAGCGCTGTACGCCTTTTTGGAGGAATATGATTTTTCTGGAAAAACGATTATCCCTTTCTGCCCTCATGGAGGAAGTGGGTTTTCTCGTACAGAAAGTACAATAGCTGAACTTCAGCCAGGAGCAACTGTGAGTGAGAATGGTCTGGAGATTTCCAGAAATGATGTGGCAGGAAGCCGTGATCAGGTGGTGCAATGGGCAGCTGGATTTGGACTATAAGCGGTTTTGAAAGGAGACCTCGGCAGATGAAACGGATGTTTATTCTGATTTTTGTAGCGGTATTACTTTTCAGTTTAGCTGCCTGTGGAAATAATGAGGGCACCTTTTCTGATCAGACAATAAATAATAATCTGTCACAGTCCGAAGGTGTGGATAATAGTCAGGTACAGCAAATACACACGAATATTCTCATAGCCTATGATCCTGAGCAGGAAACAATAACGAGGGCAGCCAAGCTGTTGGCAGATACACTAAATGCAGATTTGATAGAGATAACGAATGACAGCAATCTGCAGGTAGATACGTATGAATTTGTTTTGCTGGGATTTGATGGCCATAACCAGCAGCTTTCACCACAAGTTCAGAATTTTCTGAAAAGGTACAATTTTGGTGCCCGCACAATCTATCCGTTTGTTTTAGGAGATGGTATCGATCTGTCTGCCGTGAGTTCTGCAATCTCGGAGCTGGAACCAGGTGCGTTGATGGGAAACGGCGAGTTTTTGATAGAAGAAAATACTACGGATGAGGAAATACGTGAGTGGGGCGCAGAGCTGGAGCTATCTGATATCAAAACTGCTGTTCCGACAGCGGAAGAAGGTAATACTGTAGCTACAGCCACAGTAACACCCGATCAACAGCAAGTACTTTATTTATGGGAAGAAGATAACGCACCGGCTCAAACAGAATATACCATGAACGATGGAAGGTATTCAGATAACCCAGATTTCAGACCTTATCTTACCAGTTATCCGGTCCCGGAGGGTATGGATATAAAAGGTGCTGTGCTCATCTGTCCAGGAGGAGCTTTCCAGTTTCGTAGTGATCAGCCGGAAGGTGTGGATGTGGCAGAAGCATTAAACATCCTTGGCTATCAGTGTTTTGTGGTAGATTACCGTCTGCAACCCTATACCCAGCAAGAGGGTGCACTGGATCTGGCAAGAGCGGTTCGTTTTGTTCGCTCCCATGCGGAGGAATACGGCATTGAGCCACAGGATATCGCTGTGATGGGCTTCTCGGCTGGCGGTATTTTAAGCGGTGAGATGCTTATAAACTTTGATGGGGATGTACTTCCCACGATTCTGGATCCAGAATACCAGCAGGATGAGCTGGACAGTGTTTCGGCAGATGTAGCGGCTTGTGGCATGATCTACTCCTTCTATGGACAGCTGAGTTTAGGAACCACAGATGTAGATCTTCTGCGTTCTGGTGATTTACCGCCAACATTTTATTGCTATGGAACCCGTGACCCATTTTACGGACAGTTTTTGGCAAATGCCGATGCGGCAGAACAGGCAGGTGTTTTGGTAGAACAACTTCAACTTGACAATATGCCGCACGGTTTTGGAGCAGGTGGAGACTGGATTCCTGCTTATGATAAGTGGCTTACAGAAATCTTTAGTCAGTAAATCAAAAACAAAGAGTTAAAACCTTTAGCTTATCACTCCATAACAAACAGGAACTTCTATTTGCTGCGGCTTCCATTTATAATAATAAATAGAAAAGAGAAAAGCATAAGTCCAGCACAGGTCAGTTTGGCATGGATGTTCTCTAAAAATTCCAATTCCCGGTACCCGAAAAGAAGAGTGGATTCAGGAAAATACAGGTACGGCAGATGCATACCTGTCCTCAACAGAGCTTCCATATTTGGACTGTGCATTAGATAAGATGTAGATATCCGCTGTATTTTTAGAACATCAATCAACCATTAAACATGTAAGGAGAAAAATAAAATGGAAAATGTAACTCTCAACAATGGATTAAAGATGCCAATGGTGGGTATTGGCACATTTTTACTCACACCTGATGAAGCAGAATCTTCGGTGCTCAATGCTTTGAAGTGCGGTTATCGGCTGATTGATACCGCCAATGCATACGTCAACGAAAAGGCTGTGGGTCGCGCGATGAAGAAATCCGGACTTCAGCGAGGAGAAATTTTTCTGGAAACGAAGCTGTGGCCTGCTTTCTATGAGCAGCAAGATGCCGTAGAAAAAACACTGAAACGGCTGGATACCGGTTATATCGATCTGCTGCTCATTCATCAGCCTGCTGGAAATTATATTGCTGGATACAAACTGATGGAAAAAGCATATAAGGAAGGAAAAGTAAAAGCCATTGGCCTTTCCAATTTTAATATGGAGCAGATGAAAGAAATTTTGGCAATCTGTGAGGTGAAGCCCGCTGTACTTCAGACGGAGGTGCATCCATATTTTCAGGAAAAGGAATTAAAACGTTTCCTCAGCAATGAAGGGATTATGATTCAGTCATGGTATCCTCTGGGACATGGGGATAAGTCGCTCCTTCAGGAGCCACTGTTTTCTAAGTTGGGCAAGAAGTACGGCAAATCTAATGCACAAATTATTTTGCGTTGGCACATACAGGCAGGTAACATCGTAATCCCTGGTTCCAAGAGTCCTGCACATATCCAGGACAATTTCGACCTGTTTGATTTTTCTTTGAATCAAGATGAGATGGAGCAGATCTCTGCTATGGATCAGAAGAAACGTTACTATACCAGCACACCGGAAATGCTGAAAAGGTATGCAGAAATGGTTCCGCCTGTGGATGAGCAAAAATAAATCATAAGAAAGGGCTTGCTGTTATGAGAAAAAATTTTGGTAAAAAATCTTGGTTTTATCCGCTTCCAGTACTGATTATTGGAACCTATAACGAGGATGGAAGTTCTGATGCCATGAATGCGGCATGGGGTGGACTGTATGATTCGGATAAGGTTGTACTTTGCCTGAGTGCAGGACACAAAACCACAAAAAACATCCATGCAAAGGGAGCATTCACTGTAGCGTTTGCCGACGCTGACCATGTAATTTCTGCAGACTACGTAGGTCTTGTTTCGGGAAATACGGAACAAAATAAGCTCGAAAAATCAGGCTTTCATACCGTAAAAAGTGAATTTGTAAATGCACCGATTATCTGTGAGCTTCCGGTGGCACTGGAATGCAAATTCCTGAAAGAGACTGATGACGGCAATATCATAGGTCAGATTATCAATGTCAGCATTGATGAGAATGTACTGGATAATACAGGTCATCTGGATATGGCAAAATTCCATCCTATTGCTTTTGAACCGGCAAATAATGGCTACCATGTGCTGGGTGAGCGGGTAGGAAATGCGTTTAAGGATGGAACAGCGTTAAAGTAATAACAGAAAGGCTGAGGATATCTATGGAGGAAAGAAAGATAAAACGTCCTTTTGTTGTTTGTCATATGCTTGCGTCTTTGGACGGTAAGATTGATGGAGCTTTTTTTGAACTTCCTCAAACGGCACCAGCTTTAAAAGCTTATAGCGATTTGCGTGAGTTTTATGGGTGCCAGGCTACACTCTATGGCACAACAACCATGCTTGGTGTCTACGCGGATGGTCCAGCTCCAGCTTTGCCTGAAATAGCGAAATCAGTTCCTTTAGTTGATTGGATCAATCCGGCAGGAAAAGATTTGGGAAACTTTATTATTTCTGTGGATCCCAAAGGAGAGCTGGCATTTTCCTCTTCAACCATAAAAAAGAAAGGGCGAACTGCTGCCCATGTAATTGAGGTTCTGACAAAGCGGGTATCTGCACCATATCTGACTTATCTGCAAAATCAGGGAGTATCGTACCTGTTTGCGGGGGAAAAATATCTCGATTGTACGCTATTACTTCAAAAGCTCCAGAGTCTGTTTGGCATTGAAAAAATCATGGTGGCAGGGGGCGGCGTAATGAACTGGTCATTTCTTCAGGAAGATCTGATAGATGAGGTTAGTTTGGTGGTTGCTCCAGTAGCTGATGGCAGTACAACTTCGGTATCTATCTTTGAACAGGCAGACTTTTTGCCTGCTCATACCCCCGTTGCATTTACGTTAAAAGAAGTAGAGAAATTAGAAGGAAATGCTTTGTGGCTTCGGTATGTCGTAAGGTAAAAGCAGAATGAAGTGGGAAGTTTTATATAAAACGGTGCCCCAAAATGTTTGTGGCTGGAGAAGCATTGGTGATCTCTTTCAAGCAATATAACTGAAAAAAGCAGTGATAAAATCGCTGCTTTTTTCAATATAGGATGTACTTTTCCTCATGAACGGGAGAAAGAACCGAAACTTTATAGCTTAGAATAGGAACAGGAAAGATAGAAAGGAGTCCGTTTTATCATGATGTTTGCAAAGAAATTGTTGATAGCAGTGCTGACCACAGCGTTATTGCTGTCGTTAAACGCATGCAGTAGTTCAAGTACGGAAAGTGAAACCGATGTATCAGATTTAACTTTGGAGTACGTTGATCCTGCAGAAAAAACCGATGTATCCGATTCTGATTCTCAAACGGATGGAAATGGGGAAGTAGGGAATGAAGAAGTAGGGAATGAAGAAGTAGGGAATGAAGAAGTAGGGAATGAAAATATATTGATTGCCTATTTTACGGCAGCTGAAAACAGCGGTGTGGATGCGATTGCTTCTGCCAGCTATTCCATGATTGATGGACAGGCCGTTGGACGTATTCGTGCAGTTGCAGATATGATTCAAGACAAGGTGGGTGGTGAATTATTCTCAATCCAGACTTCTGTGGTTTATCCTGCTGACGGCGCTGAGCTGATCGATTATGCAGCAGAGGAACAAGCAAACAACGCACGCCCGGAACTGACCACACATATTGAGAATCTCGATCAGTATGACACCATTTTTATCGGATACCCCAACTGGTGGGGAGATATGCCTCAAGTGTTATACAGCTTTTTTGATGAGTACGATTTTTCCGGAAAAACCATTATTCCATTCAATGTTCATAATGGAAGTCGTTTTTCCCGCACAATCCAAACGATTGAGGAATTGGAGCCAGGTGCTACTGTGATTGAAGACGGTTTTACTGTCAGCGAGCAGACAGTGGCAGATGCAGCTTCCGATGTTGCTGCATGGCTGGAAGAACTGGGCTATTAAAGAGGCAGACAATGAGTAGAAAGAAATGGCTTTCTTTTTTTCATGTTGTGTTATGTTTTGGATTGGCAATAAGCCTCTTTCTGGCTGTATTGGGTGTCATAAATGCAGTGAACTTCATCACTGTGTATTTCAGGATGCAGTCAATGATTTTTTGGATTTGGCAGATACTTACGATGGATTTGTATTTGGAAGTCCGGTTCACTGGGCAGGAGCATCCGGAGGAATGACATCTTTTTTGGATAGAGTTTTTTATGCGGATCTGAACGGTGGTGAGGGAAGATTTTATTTGAAACTGGCAGCGGCAGTAATTTCCGCACGCGGAGCTGGTACAACAGTCACATGGGATCAGATAAACAAATATTTTGGGTTAATGCAGATGCCTATTATTACATCGCGTTACTGGAATATGGTTCATGGAACAACCCCCGATGAAGTCAAGCATGGCCTTGAGGGAATGCAAAGCATGCAGGTTTTAGGACATAATTTAGCTTATTTTCTTAAATGCAAAGAAGTTGGCAGCAAATTGGTTCCGCTTCCACCAAAGGAGTCATTTGTTTTTACCAATTTTATTCGAAAATAAAAACCGACAGGAGGCGGCTGCTATGAAAACTAAATTGGGGCTCCAAATTTTATTGGATATTAGTATGACCATTACTTTGATGCTGCTCATGGCTTTTGAATTGATTGGTAGAACAGCTCACGAATGGATTGGAATTGGTATGTTTGGAATGTTTATTTTACATCATATCTTAAATTGGAGCTGGACCAGGAATTTGTTTCACGGCAGGTTTACGCCCTTTCGCATTTTACAAATACTTTGTGTCTTTGTGATTTTTATTACAATGACAGGTACGATAATTAGCTCAGTGCTAATCTCCCGCCAGGTATTTTCCTTTCTTTCCATCAGTACAGGTCGTAGCTTTGGACGGATGCTGCATATGCTCTGCGTATATTGGAATCTTGTCTTTTTCTCTTTCCATCTTGGTATACACTGGAATGTAATGATGGGTGTGGTTCGCAAACTCTGTAAGAGAAAAAATGTGGGTTCTGTTTTGTTACTGCGTATGATAGCAGTTTCAATTGCCGTGTATGGTATCTTTGCTTTTATACGACATGGAATTCCAAATTATCTTTTTCTTCGGACACAGTTTGTATTTTTTGACTATGAGCAACCACTTGTATTATTTTTTGCAGATTATCTGGCAATGATGGAACTATTTGTTTTGATTGGTCACTATTGTGCGTCAGGTGTTCGCAAAATTGGAAAGAGACAGGAGATGAAAACAGAGTGAAAAGGTTCTTTTCGTTTTTTCTGATTGCCTGAATCCTGGTATGATGTTGGATTTGGATGCGGTAGGTAAAGGATATGCCAGTGATAAGGTTGCTGAGATTCTTTAAGAAGCAGGTGTTACTTCTGCCTTATTGAATTTGAGTGGGAACATTGTTGCAATCGGTTCCCGGCCAGCAGGTTATCCTGTGAACAATGATTTGGATTCTGTTACTATTGTGTCAAAAGAGGAAAAGCGTTGTGATGCACTTTCTACTTCACTTTTTGTAATGGGAAAAAATGCTGCAATAGACTATTCCACAATGTTTACATGTTATGAGCTTACTTTCATCTGATATTTTATTTTTTCTATCAAGTATTATTTAATATATAGTTGTTTCTAAGCAATATAACACAATAAGAACAACAGTATTTTATGGATAAATTTAGAGGGAAAAGCAAAATAGATATTATATAAAAAACGTACAACCCCCACCTTTTTTAGAGGTGGGGGATTTTTTATGCTGCATTCTGGTTTGTCTGTGCTGCTACAGTGAGCAGGGTGTTGTCCATATTTTCAGCAAAGATGCTATAACCGCGGGTCGGGTCGTTGACAAAAACATGAGTCACCGCCCCAACCAACATGCCGTCCTGAATGATGGGGCTGCCGCTCATACCTTGAACAATTCCGCCGGATAATTCCAGAAGCTCTGGATCGGTGATTCGCAGGACCATGTTTTTAGTAGGTTCATCCTGAGAAAGTGATACCTTTTCGATATATGCGTCAAACAGACGCGGTTTTTCACCTTCCACAGTGGTCATGATTTGGACAGGACCTTCTTTCACTTCCTGACTTTGTGCCATTGGGATGGTCTGAGAATAAGGAGGAAGGGAAGAAAGTTTGCCGTAAACACCGTTGTAGCTGTTCTGATACAGCTGACCGACCGGGCTGTCTGCGACAAAAGCTCCCTGAAGCTGTCCCGGAGATCCGGCGCTGCCTGCCTGTATCCCGATAATGGAGGCTTCCACAATTTCACCTTGGGAAAGAGGCATGATTTGTCCGGTGTCGACATCACAGATTGCATGTCCAAGTCCGGCAAAACAGCCGTTGTTGGGGTCAAAAAAGGTCATGGTTCCGATTCCTGCGGAACTGTCCCGTACCCACAGCCCCAGATGATAGTCGTTGTCCATCGAGGACTTTACGGGAGACACTGTCAGGTTTTGCAGATCGTTTCCGCGACGGACGGTTATGGAAATAGGGGTGGCACCGCACGTGCTGACCAGTTTGGTCAGCTGTTTTTTGGAAGAAATTTTCTCCCCGTTAACAGAAAGAATGACATCTCCTTCCTGTATTCCAGCTTCTTTGGCGGGATTGACTGACTGGCTCTGCATATCGGTTACATTACCGGTTCCCACTACCATAACACCGTCTGTTACCATCTTAATGCCAAACGGAGTACCACACAGAGAAACGACGCGACGATCAACCACCTGGACATTGACATCCTTAATGTTGATTAATCCAAATAGCTTTAAATCCATCTGAAAGGTGTTCCCTGCAGAGGAATAAACAGAAAGAGGATAGGAACTGCTGCTGACAGCTTGTATCATCTTGTTGTCCCCGATGGAAAAGGTTTCTCCTTTGGCAAGGTAGTAGCGGTCGGGAAGCTGGGAGGAAAGATAAAGCGCAAAACAAAGGCTGCCCATAACAAGAACAGAAAACAGTGCACTGAATATGCGCCAGGATTCATAGAAAAATCTCCTGTGGGAGATCCTTCCGGAAAAGACAAAAATTGGTTTCACCTTGAAATTCCTCACACTTCATAAAGTTTTTTTATTTGGAAATCCTATTTCATATAAAATCTGTCATTGTCCTTGATGTCTTTTTTAATGTTTGCAGAAATAAAAAAAATATTTGCGCCAATTTCAGAGGAGAAAAGAAGATTCTGTGGGTTTTGGAAGAGATTTTTGATATTTTAAATAAATCCTTAATTATTTTGATGCAGGCGTATGCTTCTTGTACTTTACGGAAAAATGTTCTATAATGAGAATAAAAATGAGGATGAATGGAGGAACCCTGCCATGCCAGAGGATTTTGAATATAAGGTGCGCAGAAAGATTGAAGAGCTTTCTCGTTCCAAAGAAATGGAAAATATCAAAAGAGACTTTAAGAATATGGCAGACGATGTCAAGAGAGAGTTTTCTTCCTATTGTTCAGAAGGCCGTTTTAACAATGAAAAGAACGGTCGCTCCGGAACATGGGGGTCTGACCCGTATCAAAAGAAAGAAAGTGCAGACCGTTACCATGCGGAGAAAAAACATGTGTCCAAGAGCGACTATGCACAAAATAACAACAATCATTATGGGTCAAATCAGAGCAAAAATACAGTCAAGATACAGCCATACAAAACATTCAGTGTATCCGGTGTATTGTTCACCGTTTTTGGCGGAATTGGTCTGGGTATTTTTACCCTGTTTTTGCTGATAACAGCATGGCTTACTTCCATTATGCAGATGTTTGGCACTTCGTTTTTTGTGGTGGCAGGGATTTTGCTTGTTCTGATTGCCGTTTCGGGTGGGATGCTCGCCAAGGGAATCTCGCTTCTTAACAGGAGTGCCCGCCTTAAAAAATATCTGAAAATTATTGGAAAGGGACAGTTCTGTCCGATCGATATGCTGGTTCAGGAAAGCGGCAGAGATAAGGCGTTTATCTTAAAGGATCTGCAGAAAATGATCCAGAAAAAGGCATTGCCGCAGGCGCATATGGACGATGAAAAAACCTGCCTGATGCTCACCGACGAAATTTACCAGCAATACCGTTATGTCCAGCAGCAGGCAAAACAGCGCCAGCAGGAAGAAGAACGGCAGAGAAAAGAGCGTGAAGAAGCGCAGAAGGCAGCAATGAAAGCTCAGCAGGAACGGGAAGCTCAGGCAATGGCAAAAAGTCCGGAGCTTGCAGCAGCAATTCGACAGGGCAGAGAGATGATCGAACAGATCCGTCAGGCAAATGACCGCATCGAGGGCGAAGAAATTTCAAACAAGATGTTCCGCCTTGAGCAGATTGTGGACAAGATTTTTAGGCAGGTTGAGGATCATCCGGAAAAACTGCCGGATATCCGCCGACTGATGAATTATTATCTGCCGACGACCTTGAAATTATTAAATTCCTATGAGGAATTTGACAATCAGCCAATTCAGGGAGAAAATATCAAAACTGCTAAAGAACAGATTGAAAAAACGCTTGATACCATCAATCTTGCGTTTGAAAATCTGCTGGATCAGCTTTTTACCGATGAAGTTCTGGATGTAAGTTCCGATATTTCCGTGCTGGAAACCATGCTCAAACAGGAAGGTTTGATGGGATCGGAGTTTGATCAGAACGTCACCAGAAACTAAAAGAGTTTTGTTTTAGGAGGAAGCTTTTATGAGCAATACATATGATCCAAACAATTCTGTACAGCCAACATTGACCTTTGATCCGTTCCCGGAAGCACCTGCTCCGGAATTGGTGCAGGCGCAGCAGACACAGGCTCCAGTAAAGGAAGAACCGAAGCCTGTTTTTGATGAAAGCATGCTTACCGAGCAGGAACGCAAAATGGTAAACGATTTTGCAGCGCAGATTGACCTTACCAATTCCAGCATGATTTTGCAGTACGGAGCTGGTGCACAGAAGAAAATGGCGGACTTTTCTGAAAGTGCGCTGGAAAATGTGCGCACCAAGGACCTTGGTGAAATCGGTCAGATGCTCAGTGGAGTTGTCACCGAGCTTAAGAACTTTGACGAGGAAGAGGAAAAGGGCTTCTTTGGTTTCTTTAAGAAAAACACCAATAAGCTTAACTCCATGAAGGCAAAATACGCAAAGGCTGAGGCAAACATCAACCAGATTGTCAACGGTCTGGAAAATCACATGGTAACCCTGCTTAAAGACGTGGCAATGCTGGACAAAATGTATGAGTTAAACAAAACCTATTTTAAGGAAATCTCGATGTACATTCTGGCAGGTCAGAAAAAACTGGCAGAAGTGCGCCAAACACAGCTTGCTCAGTTGATTGAAAAGGCAAAACAGACCAATCTTCCAGAGGACGCGCAGGCAGCAAATGATCTGGCAGCTCTGTGTGACCGCTTTGAGAAGAAGCTGCATGATTTGGAATTGACCCGTATGATCACCATCCAGATGGCGCCGCAGCTTCGACTGGTGCAGAATAACGATACCCTGATGAGTGAAAAGATTCAATCCACCATCGTCAACACCATTCCGCTTTGGAAAAGCCAGATGGTGCTTGCTCTGGGCGTGACCCATTCCCAGCAGGCAGCACAGGCACAGCGTGAAGTGACCGACATGACAAACGAGCTGCTGCGCAAAAATGCACAGACTTTGAAGATGGCGACTATCGAAACAGCCAAAGAATCCGAGCGCGGTATCGTGGATATCGAGACGCTCAAGGCAACCAACGAATCGCTGATTTCTACTCTGGACGAAGTGATGAAAATCCAGGAAGAAGGCAGACAGAAGCGCAGAGATGCGGAAGTGGAGCTGGGACGAATCGAAGAAGAACTCAAACAGAAACTGCTCCAAATCAGAGGATAATAATAAAGAGGCAGCC
>ENA-OPVV01000509-OPVV01000509.1-human-gut-metagenome-genome-assembly--contig:-NODE-509-length-35140-cov-2.807382_pt1 | contig 35140 bp, 36 predicted proteins | sample MGYA00241500_ERZ501992 | MGnify/ENA primary metagenome ERZ501992 (study PRJEB25962, sample SAMEA2043052) | human gut metagenome | biome: human gut; feature: human-associated habitat; material: faeces...
GAATTAACATGGAGTCATTATACAGAATTATTAAAAATAAAAAATATAAATGAAGTAAAGTATTATATTTATATAACTGATAAACAAAATTTATCTGTTAGAGAACTTAGAGAAAAAATAAAATTCAATGAATATGAAAGGATTGGATACAAAGAAGAATTAGAAGAACCTAAAATAAATACATTCATTAAAAATCCAATAATAATAAAGGTGGGTGATAAAAAAGAAAAGCTGAGTGAATATGCCCTGCACCAATCAATCCTAGAAAACATAGATGATTTCTTAAAAGAACTTGGTATAGGCTTTACATATGTAGGTAGTGAAGTAAAAATTAAAATGGGTGACACCTATAATTATATTGATTTTCTATTTTTTAATACCAACTATAACTGTTATGTAGTCATTGAACTAAAAGTAACTGAAATGAAAGCAGAATACATTGGTCAAATAACAAAATATATAAATTACGTTGATAAAAATATTAAAGAGTTATTTAACGATAAAACAGTAGGTGTAATAATATGTAAAAAAGAAAATAAATTTGTCATGGAATACTGTACAAATCCTAAAATTTTTACGACTACATATAAAACAAGTTAATTAAAATCTTTATAACATTATATTTAAGTGATATAATAAAAATATAATAAGCGAGGTATCAAAATGAAAAAAGCATATCAAAAATCTATAGATGAAATATATACTGAATTAAATACATCAAAAGATGGCCTATCTAAAACAGAAGTACTAAAAAGGCAAAAAACATATGGTCTAAATGTATTAATTGACAAAAACAAAAGAACAAAATTACAAATTTTCTTAAGCCAATTTAAAAATATGATGATTATTTTTTTATTAGTTGTTGGGCTTTTATCCTTAATATATTCATTAATTACTGGTGATGACTTCCTAGAACCTTTAGTTATTTTAGGAACCACTTTAGTAAACTGTATTATGGGTTATTTTCAAGAATCAAAAGCCGCTAATGCGACTGAAAAATTAAAAAAATATTCAGCTAATTATGTCACAGTTAGAAGAAATGGCACCAGCACGGACATAGATGCTAAAGAATTAGTTCCTGGAGATTATATCATTTTAGAAGCTGGAGATAAAGTGCCAGCCGATGCTAGAATAGTCGAAAGTTATTTTGCTAAAACGGATGAATCAATTCTAACCGGTGAAAGCAATAATGTCGAAAAAAATGAAATCACAATTCCAAATGAAACTATCTTAGCTGAAACGTACAACATGATCTATTCTGGAACAGTCATTGTCTCAGGTAAAATAGAAGCAATTGTCATAAGTACTGGCATGAATACTGAGCTCGGAAAAATTGCCAGTGTATTAGACACTAAAGAAGAACCTGCAACCCCAATTCAAATGAAAGTTGCCAAAGTCAGCCGCTTTATTACTGGCGTTGCCTTTATCTTAATTGCTTTTGTCTTAATATTTGGACTAATCAATCATTATACCATTTTAAATATTGTTATGCTTTGCATATCAATGATTGTAGCTAGTGTTCCAGAAAGCCTCACTATTGCCATCACTGCCACACTATCCATTGGTGTTAGCGGAATGGCTAAAAAGAAATCCATTGTCAAAAATTTAGCCGCCATCGAAACCCTTGGATCTACTGAAGTAATATGCACTGATAAAACAGGCACCCTAACTGAAAATAAAATGAAAGTCACTAAACTTTATACAGATAATAAAGAAATAGAATTAAAAGACATCAAAAATTATCAAACCTTAATTAATGTCATGGATAATTCTAATTCTGCCACCTTAGCCTCTGATGGCCTATATACTGGAGATGCAGTTGATGTAGCTATAAAAAATTATTTAAAAGAAAATAATTTAAAATCAGAAGAAGTTACTAAAATAACCGAATTACCATTCGATTCAAAACGTAAAATGATGAGTGCTGTTTATAAAAAAGATGGTGAAACATATCTTTATCTTAAAGGTAGCCTAGAGGCCCTTTTACAAAGAAGCACCAAAATTTTAATCAATAATGAACCTCAAAATTTAACTGATGAGTATATAAATCAATATAAAAACATAGAAACTCAAATGTCCGAAGAATCATTAAAAGTAATTGCTTTCGCCTATAAAAAAATAGATAAAATAGTTACCAACGAAGAAGATTACTTTAACGAAGAAAAAGATTTAATCCTAACCGGTTTAGCTGGTTTCAAAGATCCTATAAGAAAAAATATTAAAGCCTCTATTGATATGTGTAAAGAAGCCAGCATCATTCCAATTATGTTAACAGGCGATAACCTGCAAACAGCTTATACAATCGCTAAAGAAGCTGGAATATGTCAAAATATAGATGAATGTATAAATGCTAGCGAATTATCAGAAAAAGATTTAATTAAAAACATTAATAAATATAAAGTATATGCGAGAGTCAGCCCAGAGACAAAAGTACAAATTGTCAAAGCCTTTCAAAAAGAAAATAAAGTTGTAGCTATGACAGGAGATGGAGTAAACGATGCCCCAGCCATCAAACTAGCTAATGTTGGTGTTGGTATGGGTAAAAGTGGAACCGATGTCACCAAAGATGTATCAGATATTATTCTTTTAGATGATAGCTTTAACACAATTGTTACCGCTGTATCTGAAGGAAGAAGAATATATGATAACGTTATATCTAATATCTTATATAACTTATCTAGTAACTTTACCGAAATTTTAATCATTTTATTTGGTATGTTAACCGGTAATACCATAATATCCGCTATTCATGTTTTGTATATTGACCTAGTAGCTGATACCGTTCCATCAATAGCTTTAGCTTTTGAAGGAGCCTCTAAAAACATCATGAAACAAAAGCCAAACGGTTTAAATAAAAAAATATTTACAAAATTCTTTAGTGGCTTTCTAATTTTATCAGTAATCTTAGAAACACTAATAAGTCTATATGTTTATTATAGATTCTTGCCACTTGGACAAGGTGTTGCTCAAACTTTAGCCCTCTTAAGTATCGTTATTAATGAATTTGTCTTCGCATATAACTGTAGATCTTTAAAAGAACAAATTCATAAAAAAGGTATATTCAAAAACAAACAATTAAATATTGGAATACTTGCTTTAATACTTGTTCAAATAATTGTATTCTTTAGTCCAATTGGCAAAATATTTGGACTTGAAGCAGTAACCGTTAATCAATTTATATACGTAATTTTAATAAACCTTGTTTCACTTGTAATTATCGAACTATTAAAACCTTTAATTGTAAAACACTTTAAAGATGAGTGATTATTAAGAGTTAGTGTATAAGTACACTAGTTTTTAAATGCTCATTAATACAAAAATATGATATAATTAATTAGTAGTGCAAAAGTAGGTGATAGTGTGGATCAAGAAAAATTTGGCAAATTCATTAAAGAACTAAGACAAAAGCATAATTTAACCCAAAAAGAATTCGCTGATAAATATCATGTAACTTATCAAGCTGTAAGTAAATGGGAAAATGGAAAAAACATGCCTGACAGTACTCTAATAAAAAAAATTAGTGAAGACTTTAATGTCAGTTTAGAAGAGCTCTATAATGGTGAATTTAAAAACAATAAAAAAATAAAACCAACGTGGATTATTATAGGCCTCATTTTAATTTTTATAATTGTAATTTTAGTTTTGATGTTTTTCAAAAATGATGATTTTCAGTTTAAAACATTATCAGCCAATTGTCCAAACTTCACAATATCAGGAAACATTGCCTATAACAACCAAAAATCAGCCATATATATATCTAACATTGAATATTGTGGTGGTGATGAACAAGAAAAATATAAAGAAATAGAATGTATTTTATATGAAAAAAATGGCAAAACAGAAAATAAAATAAGTTCTTATAAATATAATGAAAAAGAAAGTATTACTTTAGAAGATTTCTTAAAAGAAGTAACATTCACAGTCGATGATTATGAAAAAACATGCAAAGTATATAAAGATGGTTCATTATACTTAAAAGTGAATGCTAGTGATGACCATCATAAAATTATTACTTATGAAATACCTTTAAAACTAGATGAAAGATGCACTAAATAAAACTCAACTTAAGGTTGAGCTTTTTTCAACTAATTCGTTATTGATATTTTACCTTTTTAAGGTTAAACTATTATTGTAGGAGGTTTTAGTATGAAAAAGAAAAGTATTATTATGTTAGTTATAAGTGTTTTAATAATTATAACAATTATTGTATGTGCATTCTTATTTAATGATAAAGGAAATTGTTTAACACCTCTGCCAGCCCCAGAAGTAACAGAAGGAGTTAGAGGTGAATTTGGAATTGATAAAAACATCAATGAAGAAACTATTGATAATTATTTAAATAGAGAAGACTCTGTTTATAGAGATATGAGAATGTTAAAAGATCCAGGAAATTATGAAGCCATTGGTGGAGATGCTTATTTATCTGGATTTGTTAAAGGTTTTGAAGTAGTGCCTTTACCATATTTAGTCAATGTATCTGGACTACCTGAAGAAGTAGGTGATACATATAAAGGAAAAACCTTATTCACTGAAAAAGATGGAGAATATACCGCTAATTATGAAGAATCAATGGACATTTTAGAATATCTATTTCCAAAAGATAAAAACATTTTCTTAATGTGTGGTGGTGGAGGTTATGCAGGCATGACTAAAACCATGTTAGTAAAACTAGGCTGGGATGAAAACAAAATTTATAATGTTGGTGGTTACTGGTATTATGAAGGTAAAAACAATGTCGAAGTTAAAACTACCAAATATGGTAACACTTCATATGATTTTTGGAAAATTCCATATCATGATATAGAGTTTGATTCACTTCATGAGGTTAGTGCAAATGAAAATGAATAAAAAAATCATGTGGGTTATACCACTTCTTTTATTGATTTCGCTAGTTTTTGTAGTCATAAAAATTATGCCCATTCAAAAATTTTCTTTAGAAGATAAATATTATGGAAGTAGTGAATTTATAGAAATTGGAACATCTGATTTAGAAAAATTAATGGATGATAAAGAATCTTTTGCTTTATTTGTCTATCAGCCCGCATGCGTTACGTCAGCTAATTTTGAAGAAGTATTATATGACTTTATAACAAATAATAATATCAAGATTTACAAAATTGCTTTTTCTGATATTAAAGATACAAAATTAAGTGAATCAATAAAATACTATCCATCATTTGCCATCTTTAACAAAGGAATAATGGTTGATTATCTAGATGCGAATAGTGATAATGATTTAAAATATTATAAATCAAAAGATGACTTTGAAAAATGGTTTACAGACTATGTTCTATTAAAAGAAGTTGATAATTCAAACTCAGTCAGTAATGAAAATAATGTCGAAGAAAACACCGATAATAATAGTGAAGAAACCACCAATACCACTCCCAAAGAAAATGTAAAAGAAATTAGTTTAGAAAATGTTACTCATGATAAAAATAAAGTTAATATTTACCTTTTCTGGGGAAGTACCTGCCCACACTGTAAAGAAGAATTCGCTTTCTTTGATGAAATAAAAGAAGAGTATGGTGATTATTACAATTTATATACTTATGAAGTTTGGGAAAACCAAGAAAATACTGAAATTATGAATAGATTTGCTGCTGCTTTAGGAGAAGAAGCTAAAGGAGTTCCTTATACAGTTATAGGTGATGTTTCTTTCAGTGGTTTTGGTGAAACTAGTAAAGAAAAATTTATAGAGGCTATTAAAACCAAACATCAAAATAGCAGTGATATATATTTTGATAAAATAAAAAACAAAGAATAAATCATTTGTCACAAAGTTAAAATTATGATAAAATGTATATAGATGAGAGAAATCTCATATAATAAAAAAAGGAATGTTCAATACGCAATGTTGAACGCAACCATTTTGTGTATGCGCCTAAGTCATCGCTGATGAGTTAGGCGCCTTTCTATTTAAATAGTAAAGTAAATACTAAAATAAATAGAAGGAGGATTATGCAAAAGAAATAGTTATCTCTTTTAGTCATAAACACCACCTCCGTTCTTTGTGAAAGAGTAGAGGCTGCGCCCAACTATTGAACATTCCTTACATATAAGTATAACAAACCATGACACTAATTACAATGACATTTTATTACTTTATGTTAAAAAATGGCTGCTTGTCATAAATATAAAACTATGATAAAATGTATATAGATGAGAGAAATCTCATATAATAAAAAGGAACATTCAATACTTCCATGTTGGATGTTGCCAATATTTTTGACTTCACCTAATCACAGTTAGGTGGTTTTTTCTATTTAAATAGTATTATAAACACCAAAATCAATAAAAGGATAATTATGGCAATTACTATATTGGAAGAAACAAAAAACTCAATTAAATCATTTTAATCAAGTTTTCGTTTTATTAAAATAAATCACTATGAGTACCTGTCTCGATAAGAAATAAAATTAAATTATTTTTACTTTTTTTGTACACAAGTAGCCAATCAGGTTCGATATGACATTCTCTACATCCCATAAATCTTGGACTATTAACCAAAGCATGGTCCTTATATTTTACATCTAAAATTACATCATTTGCAAGATCATTAACAACTTTAGTTAATTTTTTCTAAATCTTTGTGTCTTTTTTTAATTTGCTTTAATTCTTTTTTGAAAACGGAAGTAAGGATAATTTCGTATTTCATTAATCAATATCCTTTAATGCTTCTTCAAATGTTTTGTAGCGTTTTGCACTAATTTTTCCATCTTCAATATCTTGAACTTCTTTTAAGGCAGTTAAAAGTTTTTCGTTTGGAACATTCATCGTTGGAACAAATGGAATACTTTGTTCTCTTACACTTTGAGTTAAAAACATATTTAAAGCCACACTTGTATTTAAACCTAATTTTTTAAATAATTCATCAGCTTGCTTTTTTAAATTTTTATCAACCCTAAAGCTCATATTAATTGCATTAGAAGCCATATCAACCATCTCCTTTTCTATCAACATATTAACACATTCAAAAAAATGTCAATACGTTTTCAATATAATATCAATACTATTATATGTTTTTTTCTATAATATTATGCATATACTTTACCTAATTTAAACAAATAGTATAATATACTTAATAGAGAAAATCATATTTAATTAAACTCTACCATCAGTAGGTGTTCAAAATATCAAAACTGTTTTATAATGTAGCCAAAAGGAGAGAAACTATGAATCAAGAAAAAATAGGTAGGTTTATTGCAAGGAGCCGAAAAGAAAAAAATTTAACCCAAGCAAAGCTCGGAGAAAAATTAAATGTATCCTATAAAGCCGTTAGTAAGTGGGAAAACGGAAGAAGTATGCCCGATATTTCCATTATGCAAGATCTATGTAATATTTTAGGTATTTCTTTAAATGAACTTTTTGCTGGTGAGAAAATCAAAGAAAAAGATATTAAAAAAGAATCAGAAAATAATCTTTTAGAACTTCTAAAAATAAATTATAAAGGTAAAAGTAAAAGAAAAATCCTTATTACAATTGTTGTTATATTGATAATATTCTTTCTTATAATAATTGGCAAAATGTTACTCGTAAAATACGGCTTTGCCTATGACGATAATTTAAAATACACTCAGGTTTACATTAGTGGTGAAAGTAACATAAAAGGTGATGTCGACATAAATGAATTTGGTAAAATAAGTATCGATTTCGATATAGGAGCTAATAAATATGGCATGGCTGTTTTCAAAAACCCAAGTAAAGCCTTTGTTAGATTAAAAAAAGATTATTCTGAAGGTATTAGATCAATTAAGGATGAATTTAATTTACTTCCACTTACTAACTTCACTTATAAAGATTATAAAACCTATGGCTGGCAAGTAACTAAAGGAACAAAGAAAGCAAAAGAAGAGGCAAGATTTATCAGCGCGTTTTTAGATATTTATGAAAATAGTTTTAATTAAAATTCTAGAAAAAGCCTAGAATTTTTTTCTTATCAAAAATTATTGTCAAACATATACCCATAATGTATAATGAAATAGATGTGAAATAGTAGGAGGTACACATGAAATTAGTTATTAAACATTTAAAGAAAAATTTTGAAAAAAAAGAAGTTTTAAAAGATATAAACTTTGAATTTGAAAAAGGAAAAATCTATGGTTTACTTGGCCGAAACGGTGCTGGAAAAACCACCTTATTTAACTGTCTAAATGAAGACTTAGAGTTAGATGGTGGCGAATTTTATATAAATGATGAAATAGATAGAAAAATTAAACCAGAAGATATTGGATACGTTTTATCTACACCCAATGTTCCAGAGTTTTTAACCGGAAGAGAATTCTTAAAATTCTTCATCGAAATAAATAAAAATCATATTCAAAATGAAAAAGATATTGATGAATACTTTGATTTCATGCAGATAGAAAAAGAAGATAGAGACAAACTTATGAAAGACTACTCTCACGGCATGAAAAACAAAATGCAGATGTTAGTAAACATCATAGCTGGGCCAAATATTTTGCTGTTAGATGAACCATTAACATCATTTGATGTTGTAGCCCAAGAAGAAATGAAACAGATGTTTAAAAATATAAAAAAAGATCATATCATTATTTTCTCAACCCATATTATGGAACTAGCTTTAGACTTATGTGATGAAATAGTTGTTTTAAATAAAGGTATTTTAAAAGAGATAACCAAAGATAATCTAGACACTGAAAGCTTCAAAAATAAAATAATTGAAGCCCTAAAGGAGGAATAATATGTTAGAAGCATTTATTACTTCCTTTAAATTAAAAAACACCTACCGTGTCAATAGTGTTATTTATTCGATTAAACAATTGCCAATAATAAGAAAAATATTACCTGAAAGCTTATATAAAAATAAAGCCTTGAAAATCATTGGTAATATTGTCAGTATAATTATGGAGTTATGCACGATTTTCTTAGGTAAATTTCTATACATATTCTTCTGCATCTTTGCCATGCTTCCAGTATTTAAACTAAATAATGCCAATACTTTTATACATATATTCTTATTTTTAACCATCATTGGTGGCATTATGAACACTTATATGTTTAACCCAACTAAAGATAAATATTATGCTATGATGATTATGAATATGGATGCCAAAAAATACACATTGTCTAATTATATATATGCCATGCTAAAAACCTTCATCGGTTTTATGCCCTTTACCATAATCTTTGGTTTAATGTTAAAAGTTCCACTTTGGCTATGCATAATTACGCCTATTTTTGTCGTTATGGTAAAAATAACTTTCAGTGCCTATGTTATAACCGATTTTAAGAAAACTAAAATAGCTAAAAATGAAAACTTATTAAATAAACTAACTTGGCTAGTAATTGGAATATTACTTTTATGTGCTTATGGAATGCCTTATTTTAAAATTATAATTAATCCATTTATCTTCATTATTTGTTTTATCATAAGTTTAATCACTGGCCTTTTAAGTATTAAAGTAATTAATTCATTTGATAAATATAAACAAATGTATAAACAAATCTTAACAAACGAAAATGTATATGCAGTCGAAAATGCTAGTAGTACAAAAGCCATTAAAGAAAATGTTTCTAAGCAGATCGAGCTAGACAAAAACTTTAAAAGTAATAAACATGGATTTGCCTACTTCCACGAACTATTTGTTAAAAGACATAGCAAAATATTAACTAAAGCTATCAAAAAACAATCAATTGTTATCACTTTAATATTTGCTATTTTGATAGTTCTCACCTTAAAAAACAAAACAGTAGCCGCAGGAATAAATGCCTTATTACTAGTTTATTTACCATATTTTGTCTTTGTTATGTATATCTTAAACCGTGGAACAACTGTAACTCAGGCTATGTTTATGAACTGTGATCATAGTATGCTGACATATAGAATTTATAGAACTCCAAAAGTAATATTAGGTGTCTTTAAAGAAAGATTAAAAACTTTAATTTCCTTAAATCTAATTCCAGCACTCCTAATCGGTGGGGGATTAACCTTACTTCTATATTTATCTGGAGGAGTGGCCGAACCATTAAACTATGTCATCATATTTGTATCTATCTTAGCCATGAGTATCTTTTTCTCAGTTCATTATTTAGTTATGTATTATCTTTTACAGCCATATAACGTAAACACAGAAATGAAAAGTAGTACTTATTCACTAGTCCAAGGATTAACTTATTTTGTATGTTATTTCTTCATCGGAGAAAAACTACCAACCTTTTATTTTGGACTAGCAACCATCATATTTAGTATTTTATACTGTATAATTGCCTTAATTTTAGTTTATAATAAAGCTCCAAAAACCTTTAAATTAAGAGCATAAAACACCCTTATATTTAAAGGGAAAACAAACAATGTTAAACTTAGTTGACAAATTGCAAAGTGAAAATGCTAGTATTGTTAACACTTTTCATTATAAAATTATCTCGAGGTGAAAAAATGAAATTAGGAGAAAAATTATATGAACTAAGAAAAGAAAAAAATCTATCACAAGAAGAAGTAGCTAATATATTAAATGTTAGCCGGCAAACCGTTAGTAAGTGGGAAACAGGCGGGACAACCCCAGACTTTGATAAAATAGTTCCGCTATGTAACTTATATGGAATAACTACTGATGAACTATTAACAGGCAATAAAAAAGAGCAAACTCCTCATGAATTTAAAAGAGAAATTCAAAAGAAAAAAGCTTTCATGTATTCTATATCAGTCAGTCTATATATTTTATCAGTTGTATTTGTAATTATCTTTGGTAACATAAAAAATTTAGAAATATTAGGTATTTGTTTATTCTTAATCACTATCGCCATCGCAACTGGCATAATCATTTATACAAGCATGGTTTATGATAATAAAGAAACTAAAAAAATTAAAATAAAAACAAAAGAAAATAACTTATATAAAACCATCGATGAAACACTCGCACTCCTAACTCTCATCATTTATATGTTTATTAGTTTTTTAACCATGGCTTGGCACATAACCTGGATAATGTGGATTATTTATGCTTTAATTATGCAAATAATAAAACTAGTTTTTAACTTAAAAGGAAATGCCGTAGATGAAGAATAAAAAATTAATCATCGTATCAATAATCCTTTTATCTTTATGCACTATAAGTTTACTAGCTATTATGATATGGGGAATCTTAAATCCCTCATTAATTAATGTTAAATTTATAAACATTGGCCAAAGCGATAACCTAACTCTATCTAAAACTTATGATAATATATTTAATGAAATTAAACTAGACATCACAAATACTGATATTGAATTTAAAAACTCTTCAGATGATAAAATAAAAATAGATGTTTATAGTGAAAAAGAAAAACCTAAAATAAATCAAAAAGAAAACACTTTAAACATTGAATTTGATGCGCAAAAATGTTTTGGTATATGCCTTCAAAAAAGCCCACATCTAATCATATATATACCAGAAACATTTAGTAAAAAGTTAAATGTTAAAAATAATAATGGTGATATAGAAATTGCAAAAACAAACGGCAACATTAATGTTAAATCTACTACTGGAGATATTACTGTAAATAAAGCAAATATAATTAATATTGAAACAAAATATGGTGATGTTTTAACGGAAAACTCAAATGTTTTAACTGTAAAAAATACTTATGGTGAAGTAAAAGCTAGTACTATTAATGGTTATACCTCTATTAAAACCACTTACGGAGATATAAAAATTAATAACATATTTCTAACAAATAATTCAAAACTAGAAACAAAATATGGGGAAATTACTGTCGAAAAACTTTCAAACGGTAAAGCCTTAGGTGATACCAAATGGGGTGAAATAAAAATAAATAATTCATCTAATTTAGGTAATTACACTTTAACATCTGTTACTAAATATGGAGATATAAACATTGGTTAAGCATCTAAAAAAGATGCTTTTCTTGACATTAATTATAAAATTTCATATTATTTATTTGAGGTGCTTATATGAAATATAAAACTACCTATAAATCGGTTATAGGTAATCTAACTTTAATTAGTGATGGAACAAATCTAACTCATGTTATATTAGAAAAAGAATCATACTATCAGAATATAAAAAAAGAAGCTAAAACAAATGACAACTTAGAGATATTTAAACAAACCAAAATTTGGTTAGATAAATATTTTAATAAAAAAAAACCCAATATAGATAATTTAAAATTAAAACTAGAAGGCACACCGTTTCAAATAAAAGTTTGGAACATTTTAAAAACCATTCCTTATGGTAAGACGATAACTTATGGTAATATAGCTAAAAAAATAAACTCTAAAACATCAGCTAGAGCTGTAGGTGGTGCAATCGGCCATAATCCTATTCCAATCGTTATCCCTTGTCATAGAGTAATAGGGGCAAATAATAATTTAACCGGTTATACTGGCGGCATAGACGTCAAAATAAAATTATTAAAATTAGAAGGAATTGATATTACTAAATATAAAATACCGAAAGGAGAATAAGCATGCAAAGGTGTAGATGGTGTAATTTAAATAATCCTCTTTATATAAAATATCACGATGAAGAGTGGGGAACCCCTACTTATGATGATAAAGAGTTATTTGAATTATTAATTTTAGAATCATTCCAAGCGGGATTATCTTGGGAATGTGTTTTAAATAAAAGGGAAAACTTCAGAAAAGCTTATGACAATTTTGATATTGATAAAATAATTAATTATGACGAAGCCAAAATAAATGAACTAAAACAAAACCCAGGTATTATAAGAAACAAATTAAAAATAAAAGCATCTATTAATAATGCCAAAATATTTAAAGAAATTGGAAAGGAATATGGTTCGTTTTCTAAATATATTTGGGGTTTCACAAATAATAAAATAATCTATGAAGTAGGTAAAACTTCATCAGAACTATCTGATAAAATATCTAAAGATTTGAAAAAAAGAGGTATGACTTTCGTTGGGACCACTATTATATATTCATATCTTCAGGCTATAGGTATTATCGATTCTCATGACAAAAACTGTTTTAAGTATAAGAAAGGAAATCAAAATGGATAATATAAATAAAATAATTAACTTAACTACCGAATATATTGACCAAATATCATCAGATGGTAGAGTAACTGGTGGTCTAATAAAATTTATAAATAAAAATATTGATAACAAAGAAACCCTTGCTATGGATATATATGTTTTTCAAACTAATTTCATAAGACACTTTAATACGCATATTTCTGATGGAAATACTTTTATAAACAAATTAAAAGAAAAAATAAAAGATAATTATTCTAAATCAAAAGATTACAAAATAAAAATAGCCGATAATAAAATTGAAATAACAAGAATTAGAAAAGAAGCCAAACCATGCACTTTAACAATTACTTATGACAAGTAGTTGTTTTTTTGTATAAATTTTATAAACCTCTCACATAATAAATGTTGAAAGGAATGATATAAATGAACGAAAATGAAGAAATACTTGAGTATATTTATCAAACAAGTAATATGGGTATGCAAAGTACCAAAGACTTAATTAATAGTTTAAAAGGAAAAGATAACAAAATAAAAAAACTAGTAGAAGAAATTGAAAAAAATTATGAAAAATATGCTAAAGAAACAGAAAAATTATTAAATAGACAAGAACTAAAAGCCAAACCGATTGGTATGATGGCTAAAGCTATGTCTAAAATGAGTATTAATAAAGAAATGATCAGTGATAACAGTGATGCTAATATTGCTGATATGTTAATTCAAGGTTTAACCATGGGTAATCTAGAACTATCTAAGCATATTGATAACTATGAAAAAACCGCCGATAAAAAAATCATAAATTTAGCCAAAAACTTAAAAAAATTTGGTGAAGAATATATTGAAAAACTAAAAAACTATTTATAATTTAAAATCTAAAATATTTATGCTTTATACTATAGTATTGAAATTATTCCCGAAATACATTATAATAGAATAAAGAAAGTAGGGGATTAAATGAAAAAATTAAACAAAGAAAATATAATTAGTTTTATAAAAAAATATAAACTATATTTGATTATTTTCCTTGTTGTTGTCGTTGCTTTAATTATCGGTTTAATCATTTCTCTTGGTTTTGATAAGGAAGAAATTAGTGTTGCTGAAGAGCCTGGAATAGTAGCAAATACTAGTGAAGAAGTCGTTAAAGAAGAAACTTATGAAGGATTACAATTTAGTAATATATCCTTGATTACCGAAAACGGATATACGACATTTACAGCTGATGTTACTAACACTACAGAAACCGATAGTACAATTAGTGATGTTGATATCATTTTGCAAGACAAAGATGGTAATGAAGTCATTACCTTAAGAGGAAATATTGGCGAGCCATTAAAGTCAAATGAAACAAGAACCATAACAGCCGTTACCAAAGGAAATTTAAAGAACGTAACTGCAAAAGTAATTGCCGAATATGAAAAAACAGCTCAAAATTAAGCTGTTTTTTTAAATATCTAAACTTTCGACATCTTCATAACTGTATATATTTTTAGGAGTCCCATCATCATTAGCTAATTCTTCACGAAAACCTAAATACTCACCTTCGTTTTTCTCTTTAGCTGCTAAAGCCTCTTTAGTTTCTAAAATAGCTTCCTTTAAAGCACTATTACTATTAATCTTGTCATCATCCTCAAGTTCAATCAACTTAAGTATTTCCTCAAAAGTAGTTAATCCTTGGGCAACTTTTTCTAATCCATCTTGAAGCATTGTTGTAACATTTCCTGTACCATACACTAATTTTCTTATTTCTTCTTTTGGCTTACCATTACTTAAAGCATCACGTATATCTTGATCTATTCTAAGCACTTCGTGAATAGCAATACGGCCAGCATAACCATCGTGACAATGTTCACAACCTTCAGTATCGTAAATTTCATCGACATCTTTATTCAATACTGTTTTAAACACCATTTTTTCATATTCACTAGTTTTTCTTTTAGTTTTACAGTGTGGACATAACTGCCTAGCTAATTTCTGTGAAACAACACCTTCTAAAGCCGATGCAAGTAAATATCTTTGAACATCCATATCAATTAATCTTTCAATAGTATTTAATGATGTATTAGTATGTAAAGTTGACAAAACTAAGTGACCAGTAATTGAAGCACGAACCGCAATCTTTGCTGTCTCTGTATCTCTTATCTCACCAATCATAATAATGTTAGGGTCTTGTCTTAAAATAGATCGTAGTGCGCTTGCAAACGTAAGTCCTATCTTAGGATTTGTTTGAACCTGATTAATTCCAGTGATATCCATTTCAATTGGATCTTCAACCGTAATAATATTTGTAGCTGAAGTGTTTAATTGTTGAAGCATCGAATAAACCGTCGTACTTTTACCACTACCAGTCGCACCAGTAACTAAGATAATACCATTTGGAACACTAATCATCTCTAATACCTTTTTATAATTTTCCTCGCTAAATCCTAACTCACCCAAACCAGCCATACTTCTTGTATAATCCAAAATACGGATAACTATCTTTTCACCTGTACTAACTGGTAGAGAAGACACACGCAAATCTAAATCTATTCCTTCTAAAGTTTCCTTAATTGCTCCATCTTGTGGCAATCTAGATTCTGTAATATTCATCTTTGCAATCGTTTTAATACGAGTCACTAAATAATCTCTATATGCTTCAGGAACTGTTGCATAATCCATTAAAACTCCATCGATTCTTATTCTAATAAGTAAATGATCTTCATATGGATCAAAGTGAATATCACTAGCTCCTTTTTTAGATGAGTCCACTAAAATTTCATTTATTATGTCAACAATTGGCACCTTTGCAAAATCAAAAGTTTTCATCATATATATTTGGCCTACCTTTCTTTCTTTTATTTTTTAGGACTAGATTTTATCCTAGATATATTATATAATAGTTTTAGAATAAAAACAATTCCAAAAAGGAGAAAAAACATGAAAAAAAATAATAGGGGCTTTTTATTAGCGGAATCTTTAGTTGTGTCAACCTTTGTTTTGACCATATTAATATTGCTTTACATCCAGTTTAGCAATCTAACAACTAATTATAGAAATAGTTATAATTATAATAATGTTGAATCTATTTATGATTTATCTTCGGTATCTAATTATCTTTTAGAAAATAATTACAATTTATCTAACCAACTTACTGAAGAAAAACCGTACGTTGTTGTCTATAAAGATGGCTCTTGTAATATGGATGCTGGAATAATAGATTCTTTTTGTGATAACCTTATTACTCAAATGGGCGCCAAAACCATCATTTATACATCTTCTGATATAAGTGTTATTCAAAAATATGTTTCAGAAAACAATGACAGTAATATAAACCAAAGCCTTCGTGAATTTATATCTAGAGTTGAAACTAACACAGTTTTAAATAAAGGAAGATTATTTGCTGAATTTAATAATGGTACCTATGCCACAATCGCAATGAATAATGAAACTTATCTTCCTGGAACTCCTTCAGAAGGCTCAATAAACATTGGTGGAGTAGAAATACCAGCGGAAAGCGGCAATGGTGGTATTTATGAAGATGAGCACGGCGATTTTAGATATTATGGTTCAGACCCAAATAACTATGTCAGCTTTAATAATGAACTATGGCGAATAATGGGAGTAATCGACGGTAAAATAAAAATAGTAAGAAATGATGCCTTAACACCTGTTACCACCGATAACGGAGTAACCATAGGAACAAGTAATGGATTTTATTGGAATAGAGTTCAGCAATCAGGAAAGAACTATAATAACTGGGAAGGTTCAACCTTACAGACATATTTAAATGGAACCTATTACAATAGTATAAATAGTACCTATAAAAATATGATATCAGAAGAAACATACTATTTAGGTGGAGCAACAAGTAGTAACTATCAAACCTTAACCGCAAGTGGATATTATGATGCTGAAAGAGATAGTACACAAGTATACAGTGGCGATTCAAATGACCCAAATCCCGCAAGTACAACCCAACACATTGGCTTAATGTATCCAAGTGACTATGGATATGCGGCCGGAGAAAGCTGCTTATCAACGGCTCTTAATAGCTATAATTCTAGTTGTCGAAACACTGACTACTTATATAGTGGAGTATACGAATGGTTACAGGCTCCTTATGCCAGTTATTCCATCAATGCGGCCTATCTGGACAGGACCGGTTATGTCTATGGCCTTGGTACCGTCGTGGACCTCAACGCCTATGCCGTCCGCCCAGTCTTATATCTAAACTCAAATATTCAAATAACAGGTGGAGACGGTTCAGAAAGTAACCCATTCACACTAGTATAGTAAGGAGGTAAAATCAATGAATAATAAAGGATTTACAGTTGTTGAATTAATCGCATCATTTGCCCTAACCATGGTTATTACGGTCTTTCTATTCGAAGTTTTAATCGAAGTAAAAGATATTTTTGCGGATACTAGTACAAAAACAGCAATCCAACAAAAAGCAAGTATCATTTCTAAAAATATTGAAAACATTTTACCTTCTATGGGTAGTACTGTCTCATGCGCCGGATCTAGTTGTAATATAAACGGAAAGACGCTCAACATTGAACAAAACAATAATAGAGTAGTCATCAATGGTCAAAACTTTGATATGCCAGACACTGTAAGTATTAAAAATTATTCCTTAAATAATCTTTGTGATGAGACAAACTGCTATTTATATTTCCAAATGACTTTAGATAGTGGTAATTTAAAAGATGAATATACTTATGATATTACATACTATTATGATCCAACAGCCGATTCTGAATTGTTATTAACACCAACATTTGAGGAAAACTCTACTTCTAGCGGAAAGACAGTTACAATTCATTTCCCATTAGGATGCGGTAGTAGTTATGTCTGCACTTATAAAAAGAATAATGGCAATACAGTAACAGCTAAGAGTGTTTCGGTAAAAGTTCCATTTACCGAAAACGGAAGTGTTGTAGCAACCGTAAATAATGGTAGCAAAACCATAAGTAATAGCTATACTGTAAATGGAATTACATCATTATCGGCTGGAGATGTTAAAGGTGGAACCATAAATTTATCTAAAAATAAAACTATAAATGATGAAACAGTATCATTTACACCACAAGCTGACGATACCTTTACATATAAAGGAGCTACTGTTGTTTGTGAAAACGGGGCTCAATATTCAATCGATGATAGTAGTAAATCGTTTAAGATTGAAGATAATAGTTGTACATCTGCAGTTGTATACCCATCATGGCAAAAAGGCGAAAAATTGATAATGGATTTAAATCATAGTGCTGCCAATCCGACCATAAAACAATATCTTACAGACGTATCTGGAACGGGTTCATATATTGACAGTGATGGAAGTAGCAGATACTATATTCAAATAAGAAATCCTCAAGGTGCTTGGTCAAGGGTTCAAATGTCAACCGAAGAAAAGGTCGACATTACAGAGTATTCTAACCTTTACATTGACACTTGGTGTACTGATGGTAATACGACAATGATGCTTGGAATAACCCAAGAAACTAATATATGGGTTCAAAATACAAACGGGGACAATTTTGGTACTAATGGAGGAACCTATTTATCCAAAGGTGGTATTACTACTAATGCTAGTTCGACTGAAAGAATAAGCTGTAATATCGAAAAGTTTACTGGAGAATGGTATATAGGAGTACAAAGATTATATACAAATAGTTACAATAGCCATTACTGTAATATAAATAGAATCGGCTTAACTGGAATGACTTATTCTTATGAGAATAGAGGAGTATAATAAGGAATAAAATACCATTAGCTTTCTATGAGGTCATCCAAAAATCAAATAAAATATACATTAGTAAAGAAGATATAACCGCATGACAAATTCTTGCACATAAAAATGGTAAATATTTAATATCGGTATCACTTAGTATGCTCATAATTTGCATGTGCACAGATAAGCCACCGAACGACAATATCATGACTGTCAAAATGCATTTAAGCTTTAATGGAATTGCTTCTAAACTGACATATTTAAGTCCTTGCGTCATTTCGATAAAACCATTTAAAACACTTTGAAAAACACTATTTAAATTTAAATTGTTATCGATAATTGTCGTAAGGACTAAACAAGTAGTAATGACCCCTAATATTAAAAGTAAAGTATTTATACTACTAACTAAAGAATTAGTAATTACTTCGCCAAAACTATCTTTATTACTAATTCTTTTTTTATGCATCTCATCTATGGCTTTTTTTAAACTTGTTTTCTCATTTTCCTTTTTACTAGGGTAATAATTCCTCATTCCAAAACCCACAAAAAGATTACCTATATAATGGCAAAATAAAATAAGTAATCCCGCCTCCTTGTTATTTAAAAATAGAATAGACACACTTCCTAAAATAAATAACGGATTAGAAAAACAAGTAAAACATAAAATCTTAGTTGCCTCATATTTGTTAATCTTGTCATCCTTGTAAAGCTCTCTTGTGTATTTTGCATTCGCTGGATTTCCTGATATAATACTCATGAAAAAGATAAATGCGGTAACTCCCTTAATTTTGAAAATTTTATTCATAATTCCTTTGAATAAGTTGCCCATAAATTCTGGAAGACCACATTTAATCAAAATATTTGACAGCACGAAAAAAGGAAATAATGATGGGAAAATATTATTTTTAAACACATTCAATGAAAAATCTACTGATTTTAAAATGGTTTCTGATTCCGTCAGTATTTCATATCCGATATATAATAAAATGATCATTATCAAAACACTTACTATTTTCTTCATAATTTCACCTGCTATCAAATAAATCTATTAAAGGAAGGGGTAATATATGAAAAACCTATTTAATAATATTAAAAAATTTATAAAAGAATACTATAAAGTCATCATTGTTTATGTTTTAATTTTAGCTTTCTTCTTAGTAGAATTTCCTTATTACATCTCGGCCCCCGGCGGTTTAATTAATACCGATGACAAAATTGAAACTACTGAAAGCTTTAAAATGTCAGGTTCATTAAATATGGCCTATGTTTCGGAAATTCACGCTACAATACCTACGCTAGTTATATCCTTATTAAATAAAGATTGGGATGTTGAAAAGGAGGAAGAAGTCAAAAATGATAATGAAACCATCGAAGAAAAAAACTACCGTAATAAAATGCTTTTAGAAGAAGCTAACGATACCGCACTTCTCGTCGCTTATAAACATTCTGACATCGACTATAAAGTGACAAATAATAAAGTATACATAACTTATGTCGATAAACTAGCTGATACTAATTTAAAAATTGGCGATCAAATATTAAAAGTAGATGACACCGAAATTACTGATAAAAATTCATTATTTGAATACATCGCTTCTAAACAAATAGGAGATAAAATAACGTTGGAAGTTAAAGATATTAATGGTGATGATAAAAAAAGAGAAGCCACTTTAATAAATGTCTTAGATGAGCCAAAAGTCGGCGCCGTGGTGACTGAAACCTTCGATGTCAAATCTGATGAAAAAGTTAGCTTCAATTTTAAAGATCGTGAATCCGGTTCATCTGGTGGCCTAATGTTGACCTTAACTATTTATAGCCATTTAAATGAAATAGATCTAACGGGTGGTAAAACAATTGTCGGAACTGGAACTATTGATATAAATGGTAATGTTGGTGAAATAAGCGGTATTAAATATAAATTAATTGGTGCCGTTAATAAAGGTGCTGACGTGTTCTTAGTTCCCGTTGGCGAAAACTATGAAGATGCTAAAAAACTAAAAGAAGAAAGAAATTATGATATTGAATTAGTTCCTGTTGCCACATTTGAAGAAGCTTTAAAATATTTAGAAAATCAGTAAATATTAAAAAAGTAATAACTTTTCAAATCTAAATAAAAACATTTTGTAAATCACCTAAATCGTTTATAAAGAAATAGATAAATTACTATAAAAAAATAAACTAAAAAATTATTTTGAGCTTTTGCTTTTAAAGATGAAAAACTTTATATTATCTCACTGAGGTGAGATAAATGAAGAAAAAATTCTTTAAAGGAACTAATGATAATATGTTTAAAGCTATATTCACTCCAAAAAAGAATAGAGAACTTTTAAAAGAATTTATAAAAAGGAGTTTAAAACAAGTTTTAAATTCAGATTTAGAAGATTTAGTTATTTTATCTTCTGAGATAGCAAAAACAAATGTCCATATTAAAGGAAAAACGGTTGATGTTTTAGCTGAAACCAAAAATGAAGTTTTAAATATCGAACTTAACAACAGTTATTATCCAGCTTTACATAATAGAAATGCATCTTATATTTTTAGTAAATATTCAGAAGAAGTAAAAGTCAGTGAAACATATAATAAAATGAAGATGTTTATTCAAATTAATTTAACTAAAGGCTTAAGTAAAGATTATCCATCATTAGAGATATATACATTAAAAGGCGAAAAATCAAATAAGAAATATATTGATAATTTAATCATACTAGAATTTAATATAGATAAAATAAAAGATGAATGGTATAATGGCATTAGTGAATATAACTTTGTAGCTGCTTTAGATTTAGAAGGTGAAGAGTTAGATAAGATATGTGAAGGAGATAAATATATGGAACTATTTGAAAAAGAAGTTAAGAGATTAAATCAGAATCAAAAGTTTACAGAATTTATGTCAGCCAAAGAGGAAGAAGAAAAACTTAAGAAAACACTTATTGAAGATGCGAAGAATGAAGGAATTCAAAAAGGTGAAATGAAAAAGCAAATTGAAATAGCTAAAAACATGTTAGAAAACAAAATGGATGTAAAGTTAATTTCGAAATTAACTGAACTTTCAATTTCAGAAATTGAAGCATTAAAATAAGAGCGTTGGTTTACGCTCTTTTAGTTTTTTTGGCTAATTTTTTAGCACGCTCAATATCTTCTTTTATTTCTTGTTCTTTTAAGTAGTCTGGGTTTGGATTATCCTTCATTTGTTCTAAATATAATTCATAAAGTATTTCATATTCTTCAGGGGTTATAGCTTCTCCAAAATAAAAATTTATTGTATTAAAATCGTCGCCTGTAATTGGATTATCTTCTATGATTATTGGTTCAATATTGGTACACTGAATTACTGGTGTTTCAGTTGGAATTATATTTAGTTCATAATAGTTTGGACAAGTAATGAAAAATGTCGTGGGTTTTGTGATTATAGTGAATTCTCTTTCGCTAAAAACGGCATAATCTTTTTCTTGTTCATTATTATTTATTTTAATTTGAAACATTTTATCATCTCCTTTAATGCTTAATTATAAAAGCACCTTTATATGAAAAATGCAATAATTAAAATGTTAATTTTTGGTAAGAGTCTTTAAAATTAAGTAAAATTAATATATAATGGTTATATATAAAGGGGATGATGAGGCATGGATATAGAATTTAATTCTTTAGAGGAGTTATATAACCGTTTAAGACCAGCTTTAAATGCGAAGATGAGTGAGCTTACAGCTAATGGTTATGGGTATTTAAAACCGGAAGATATATGGAATTATTTGAAAGAGAGAAAATGGAAAAATAGCCATGATTTAATGCTTAGTGATATGGTAAGTGATATTTTAAATAGTGATAATGCACTTATTGATGATTATTTCAAAGAAAAAATAAATGAGAAAAACCGAAAAGTTTATTTAGATATTTAAGAAGGTGATAAGATGAGTAAACATCAAAAAGATTTGACTATCGAAAAATTAATGGATAAAATTAAAACTTATATTACCGATGAAAATGAATTATCTGTTATCGATAAAGCTTATAAATATGCTTACGAAAAACATTTTGGTCAGAAGCGGTTAACAGGTGAGGAGTATATTATTCATCCACTTAATGTCGCATATATTTTAACGAGAATTAGTGCGGATTATGAAACTTTATCAGCAGCTTTACTTCATGATGTAGTGGAAGACTGTGGTGTTTCGGTTAGTGAGATAGAAGAAAATTTTGGACACAACATTGCTATTTTAGTTGATGGAGTTACAAAGATTAATAAACTTAACTTATCTGGTACAACAGAAGCTTTAATTAATAATCAAAGAAAGATATTAGTTGGTCTTTCAGAAGATGTCAGGGTTATTATTATAAAATTAGCTGATAGACTTAATAACATGCAGACGTTATTTGTTCATAGTGAGAAGAAACAAAAGGAAACAGCTAGGGAAACATTGGATATTTTGACACCGATTGCGGATAGACTTGGTATTAATAGTATTAAACAAGATTTAGAAGAACTTTGCTTACGTTATTTAAAACCTGATGAATATTATGATATTGTTGAGAAGTTAAATGCGACAAAAGCTGAACGTGATAACAGTGTGGCTAAAATGATCGAAAGTGTTTCAGAACTTTTAAACAAACACGATATTAAACATGAGATTTTTGGACGTTCTAAAAGTATTTACAGTATTCATAAAAAACTAGAAAAGGGTAAAAGATTTAGTGAAATTTATGATTTATTAGCCCTTAGAATACTAGTTGATACAGAGCAAGACTGTTATCAAGCTTTGGGGATTATTCATTCTAAATTTAGACCAAAACCAAAACGTTTTAAAGATTATATTGCGATGCCGAAGACCAATATGTATCAGTCTTTACATACAACAGTTTTTGGAATTGATGGTCAATTATATGAAATTCAAATTAGAACTTATGAGATGGATAGGGTAGCGGAATATGGTATTGCTTCTCACTGGTCTTATAAGGAAAAAGGTTCAGTTAAAGCAGTTATGCAAAATGAGATGGAACAAAAATTACAGTTCTTTAGAGCTATTATGGATTTGAAAAAAGAACAAGAAAATCCAGAAGATTTTGTAAATACAGTTAAAGAAGAGGTTTTCCATAATACGATTTATGTATTCACACCACTTGGAGATGTTATTGAACTTCCTAATGGTTCGACACCAGTTGATTTTGCATATAAAGTACATACAAATGTCGGAGATAAGACAACGGGAGCTATTGTTAATTCTAATATGGTGCCACTTGATTATAAGCTTAAAAGTGATGATATTGTTAAGATTATTACAAATAATAATTCGGCTGGGCCAAGTAGAGAATGGCTTAACTTTGTTCAGACAACACATGCGAAAAATAAGATAAAATCGTTTTTTAACCGAGTTAATAAAGAAGAAAATTTGAAAAAGGGTGAAGAAATTTTAAGCAAGGAATTACGTAAGCAAAAAATTAGTAATGATGAGTTTTTCGATGAAGAAAAATTTAAAAAATTGCTTAGTGATTTAAAGTTTAATTCGGCTAATGAACTTTATGGTAATTTAGGTAGTGGTAAAATTTCTATCAATACGGTTATGGATAACTTCTTAAAGAAAGAAGTTTCTAAAGAAGAAAAAATTCTTGAGAAAGCGGCTAAAGGAAGTCAAAAACAAAGTTCTAGCAACAGTTTAATTGGTGTGGCTGGTATCGATGATATTAAGGTTAATTTAGCTTCTTGTTGTAATCCAGTGCCGGGGGATAGAATTGTTGGTTATATTACTAAGGGATATGGTATTACGGTTCATAGAATGGTTTGTCCAAATGTGTCTAATTTAGATGAAAGATTAATCGAGGTTAAATGGAATACTGATAGTAGTAAACTTCCAACAAATATTCTAGTTAGATCTAATAGTGATAATAATTCACTTATCAATATTATTTCGAAAGCGGCTAATAATGATATTCCGGTTAGAAGATTTAATAGCCACCGTTCTAAGGAAGACGATGCGATTGAAATGACAGTGCTTGTTAATAATAAAGAACAACTTTTAAAGCTTATGAATGATATTAAAATGATTCCTGAAGTTACAGATGTCGAAAGGTTAATCAAATGAGAATATTAGTTCAAAGAAGTTTAAAATCTAGTGTATCGGTGGATGGAAAGACAATCGGTAAGATTGATCGTGGTTTAGTTTTATTAGTAGGGTTTACTTATGGTGATAGTGAAAAAGAGATAGATTATTTAATTAATAAGGTTTTACATTTACGAATTTTTGATGATGAAAATGGTGTTATGAATAAATCTATTTTAGATGTTGGTGGTTCTATTTTAAGCGTTTCACAATTTACTCTTTATGCGGATACAAAAAAAGGAAATAGACCAAGTTATGTTAAAGCATTAGATAGTATAAATGCTGTAAAATTATATAAAATATTTAATGAGAGATTAAGTAAATATGTTAAAGTTGAAACTGGTAAGTTTGGTGCGGAGATGAAGGTTAATATTACAAATGATGGACCTATAACAATTCTTTTGGAAAAGGGGTGCGCGGATGATAAAAAATAGAATAGATTTTAAATTAGTCAATGTTGTATTATTTGTTTTAGCGGTATATTTAGTTTATCAAGCTAGAGATTTTTGGCTTGGAGCTGTAAGTGTGATATTTAAGATTTTACTACCATTTTTAATAGCTTTTGCAATTGCATATGCTTTTTATCCAATTGTTAAAAAACTTACTGATAGAAATGTTCCTAAAGCTTTAGCGATGCTTTTAGTGGTTGGGGGAGCAGTTGGAATTATTGGTTTGATTTTAGCATTAATTACACCGACAATTATGTCACAACTTACAAGCTTATTCAATGGAATTATTTCTTTCCTAAGAGAATTGTCGTCCGATTACAATATTAATTTTAGAGATATTCAAAACACTTTATCGACAAGTTTTAATGACACTTTAGAAAAACTCGGTACTTATATTTCTAATGGGGCTTTAAGTTTTATTGGAGTATCGATAGATTATATTTCTAAAATATTTATTATCTTAGCAGCTTTTGTCTATTTCTTAGCTGACATGGATAAGATTAGGAATTTTATTAAGGAATATTTATCACATAAGTCTAAAAAAATTTATAATTATGTGGCAACTATCGATGATGAGATGAGAAAGTATATAGTTGGTTTTATGAAAATTGTAGTTATTTCATTTTTTGAATATACGATCACTTATACTTTGATTGGGCATCCGAATGCTTTGATGCTTGGAACATTAGCGGCTTTAGGTAATTTAATTCCTTATTTTGGAGGAATTATTACAAATATTGTGGCGGCAGTTACGGCATTTGTGATAAGTCCGGCTTTATTTATTAAAACATGTATTGTCTTTATTGTCTTTTCAGCGGTTGATGGATATATAATTAATCCATTTGTATATGGTAATAGTAATCAAGTTCATCCACTTGTCGTTATTGTTTCAGTGTTTGCGGGTGGTATATTATTTGGTGTACTTGGAATTGTAATTTCACTTCCAGTAGCGATTATTATTATTGCAACCTTTAAATATTTTAAAAAGGATATTATGAATATTAATAAAAAAAGAAAAAGATATAAAATTATTAGATAAATTTTAATTTTATGCATATAATACTTTGACAAGGATAATATAAATGTGTTAATATTGTTTTATAAATTGATGACGAAAGAATATTAAATATTTCCTCATATAAAGCGAGCTTGGTCGGTGAAAGCAAGTTATGATAGTATTTAATTCCTACTTTCAGAGAGAAATGTAAACATTTCCGGGTAAAACCGTTATCTTAAATTAAGTTAAATAAAAGGATGGTACCGTGCTATAAGCACTCCTATGTATCATTCTTTTTTTGTTTTATAAGGAGGAGAGTTTTATGAAATTAAGTAACAGTTTTTTCTACACAATTAGAGATGACATTAAAGATGAAGATTCTAAGAGTGGTAATTTGTTAGTGCGTAGTGGCATGATTAAAAAAGAGGCTAGTGGAGTTTATATGTTTATGCCAATGGGACTTAGAGTTAAAAGAAAGATTGAAAATATTATTAGGGATGAGATGGATAAAGCAGGAGCTAATGAAGTTTTAATGCCAGCACTAATTCCTAGTGAGATTTTTCATAAGTCACACCGATATGATTCTTTTGGACCTGATATGTTTAAATTAAATGATAGAAATGATCGCGAGTTTTGTTTAGGTCCTACTCATGAAGAATTATTTGTTATGGCAGCTTCAGAGAAAATAAAATCTTATAGAGATATGCCATTTAATATTTATCAGATTCAAGATAAGTTTAGAGATGAAGCTAGACCTCGTTTTGGTTTAATTAGAACAAGAGAATTTACGATGAAAGATGCTTATAGTTTTGATACTGATGGTGAAACGGGAGAAGTTTCTTATCAAAAAATGGTCGAGGCCTATAAGAAATCATTTGACAGAATGGGTATAGATTATATAATAGTACGTGCTGATACTGGTGTTATGGGTGGCGATTTATCTGAGGAATTCCAAGCTGTTACAGATATTGGTGAAGATGTTTTAGTAATGTGTGATAGCTGTGATTTTGGTTCTAATATTGAAGTTGCGCCAGTTAAAGCTGAAGAGTTTAATAAAGAAAAAGCAAAAGAAATGGAAATGGTTGAAACACCAGGTGCTAAGACGATTGAAGATATAGTATCATTTTTAAATATTGATATTAAGAAAACCGTTAAAACTTTAGTTTACAATGTCGATGGTGAGATTATCTTTGCTTTAGTTAAAGGTGATAGAGATTTAAATGATACTAAATTACGCAAGTTACTTAAAGCTAATAGTGTAGAGATGGCAACAGAAGAAGAGCTTAAAACGATTACGGATGCATCTTTTGGTTCTTTAGGCCCTATTGGAGTAAATGTAAAAATAGTTATTGATAATGAAGTTGCGAATATGAGTAATTTTGTATGCGGTGCTAATAAAAATGGTTATCATTATATAAATGTTAATTTAAGTGATTTTGATGTTTATATGCAAGGTGATATTGTAAATATTCGTGAAGGTGATACTTGCCCACATTGCTCTGGTACTATTTATTTTAAAAAAGGTATTGAGATTGGTAATACATTTAAGCTTGGAACAAAATACTCTGAAGCTTTGAATTTAAATTATTTAGATAAAGCAAACAATTTAAAGCCAGTATATATGGGATGCTATGGCATTGGAGTGGCTAGATGTATGGCGGCTATTGCTGAACAAAAAGCTGATGAACATGGTTTAGTATGGCCGGTTTCTGTCGCACCTTTTACTGTTGGTATTACGGTTATCAATGTTAAAGATGAAAGCCAAATGGAAATTGCCAATGATCTTTATGAAGAATTTAATAAAGAAGGTATCGATGTTTTATTTGATGATAGGGATGAAAGAGCAGGAGTTAAGTTTAAGGATATGGAATTAATTGGTATTCCTTATAGAATTACTGTTGGTAAGAAAGCTAGTGATGGTATGCTAGAATTAAAATCTCGTGATGGTAAGATTGATACTGAGATTTCTAAGGATAAAATTATTGATGAGATTAAAAAGTATTTATAAAAGTTCAGATTATTGAACTTTTTTTGTTTAAAAAAGGAATTTTGGGCTTTACGTCGTATATTAATCTATAGTAGGAGCAAAAAAGGAGGGAAAAAGATGATACAAATTAAAGAAAATATTGATGAAACATTTTATACGGCTAAGAATGATAACGTATTTAAATCGATATTTTGTGATGAACATGATACTTTTTTACTTAAAACTTTAATAGAAAGATGTTTAAAGATAAAAATAAAACTTATAGAAATCCATTCACCAGAGAGGATAAAGGAAAATATATATGCGAAAGGACAAAGATTAGATGTATTAGTTAAAGCAGATGATAAGCTAATCAACATAGAAGTAAACTCTGGATATTATGAAGCTTTGCATAGAAAAAGTTTTGGGTATGCAGGAAGTAAATATGGTGAAGAAGTTAAAGTGGGTGAGAGTTATTTTGATATGAATGATGTTATTCAAATAAATTTTACATGGGGACTTCCAAATAAGCATCCTGTTTTAGGAGAATATCCACCAATTGATTCTAATACTGGAATTAAGTTTGTAGATAACTTTAATATTTATGAATACAATATGGATAAAATAAAGGAATTATGGTATAGTGGAGATAAAGAATATGAGTTTTTAGCCATATTTGATTTTGATAAAGAAGAACTTAAAAAGGTGGGGAGTGGTGATAAATATATGACAGAGTTTAAGAAGAAGGTAGAGAGTTTAAATAACAATGCGAGATATAAAGAATTTTTATCAGCTGAAGAAGATATGAGAAAGACGAATAATACATTTAAAGAGATTGGAAGAAGAGAAGGCATTGAAATAGGTAAAAGTGAAGGCGTTGAAGAAAGAAACATTGAAATTGCAAGAAATTTACTTAAAGAAAATGTTGACATGGAAATTATTTCTAAAGCGACTGGACTTGCTTTAGAAGAAATAAAAAAATTAGAAAAATAAAAAATGACATTATATTTAGGTCATTTTTTTTATACTTAAAAAGGTGAGAGTGATGACGGTATATATTGATGGTCTTTTGTTTTTAAATTTTTATTTAGATTTTTTATTGTTATTAACAGTAGTTGTGGCATTAAAGAGAAATGTTAAAGTATTTAGAATTATTTTAGGAGCTTTTGTCGGTAGTTTAACTATTTTAGTTTTGTTTTTTAAAATTGGTTCTTTAGAACTATTTTTTATCAAAATTTATTTGAGTTTTATTATGTGTATAGTTTGTTTTGGATATCATGATTTAAAAAGTTTTTTAATTAATATTGGGTGTTTTTATATTGTGAGTATTTTATTAGGTGGGTTTTTATATTTTTTAAATATTACTTTTTCTTATAAACATAATGGTATTATATTTTTTAATAATGGGTTTAGTATTAATGCTTTATTTTTGATTACTATCTCACCAATTATCTTATATTTTTATATTAAGCAGATGAAATTATTTAAACAGAAGATAGCTTTTAGTTTTAAAACAAATATTTATATTGGAAGAAAAGTTTTAAATTTAAATGGTTATTTGGATAGTGGAAATACTTTGACTTATAAAAATAGACCAGTAATTTTAACAAATATCGATAATAATTTTCGAAATAAAAAAATATATATTCCATATATTGTGATAGGAGGGAGCGGATTACTTGAATGTATAAAGGTGAGAAAAGTAGAGGTGATTGGAATAGGAGTGTTTGAGAATGTTTATTTGGGTTTTAGTAAAGATTTTAAGTTAGGTGGAGCGGATGTTTTATTAAATGGATTAATGAAAGGGGATATGACATGATTAAGAAAATAATTTATTTAATTAAGCGTTTTTTTGAGAAGGATAGTATATTTTTTATTGGTAGTGCGGACAAACTTCCTGCACCACTTTCGAAAGAGGATGAAGTTAAGTATGTGACATTGTCGATGAATGGCGATAAAAAAGCGCGAAGTAAGCTTATCGAACACAATCTTCGTTTAGTTGTTTTTTTAGCAAAAAAATATGAAAATACAGGGGTGGATTTAGAGGATTTGGTTAGTATTGGAAGTGTAGGTCTTATAAAAGGAGTAAATACTTATAAACTCAGCAAAAATATTAAGTTAGCTACTTATGCTTCTAGATGTATTGATAATGAAATATTAATGTTTTTAAGAAAAAATAAAAGAAGAAGAGGAGAGATAAGTTTTGAAGATAATTTGAGCTTTGATTCTGAGGGTAATGAACTACATTTAGAAGATATTTTAGGGACAGATAGTGATATTGTAACTAAAGGTTTGGAAGAAGAAACTAACAAAAAACTTTTATATGAAGAAATTGAGAAGTTAAGTGAACGAGACAAGAAAATAATGGTTTTAAGATATGGACTTTATGATAATGAGGAGATGACACAAAAAGATGTGGCAGAATTACTTGGAATTAGTCAGTCTTATATATCGAGAATTGAAAAAAAGGTTATAAGAAAATTGAAGTTACTCAATAAAAATTAAAAATAAGGTACTTTAAATAATTATAATTAGGATATTTTCATATTCTATTATGGAGGGATAAAATATGAAAATATGTGTTTATGCAATATGTAAAAACGAAGAGAAGTTTGCGAAAAGATGGTATAATTCGATGAAAGAAGCGGATAAAATCTTTGTATTAGATACTGGGTCTATTGATGGAAGTGTTGATACTTTAAAAAAGTTAGGAGCAGTAGTGAAACAAGAGGAAATTAAACCTTGGCGATTCGATGTAGCTAGAAACAAATCTTTAGACATGGTTGATGAGGATGCGGATATATGTGTATGTACGGATTTAGATGAGGTTTTTGAAGCTGGATGGCGAGAGAAATTAGAGAAGATTTGGGTTGGTGGAACTACAAGAGCTAGTTATACTTATAATTGGAGTTTGGATGACGATGATAATCCGATAGTCAGTTTTTATTCTGATAAGATACATGCTAGAGATGGTTATAAATGGACGCATCCAGTCCATGAGGTTTTGAGTTATGATGGAGTAGAAAAACGCGTATTTGATGAGTCAATTGTAATAAATCATTATCCAGATAGAAGTAAATCTAGAGGAAGTTATTTACCACTTTTAGAATTATCAGTTAAAGAAGACCCGGAAGATGATAGAAATACTCATTATTTAGGTAGAGAGTACATGTATTATGAAAGATGGAATGAAGCTATCGATACTTTGATTCGCCATTTGAATTTAAAAAGAGCAACTTGGAAAGATGAAAGATGTGCATCAATGCGTTTTATTGGTAGGTGTTATAAACATTTGAATAGACCTTTAGAAGCTGAAATGTGGTATCAAAAAGCTTTGAAGGAAGCACCTCATTTAAAAGAAGCTTATACTGAACTTGCATTACTTTATTATGATGAGGGTGAGTATGCGAAAGCAATACCATTACTTGAGAAAGCTTTAAGTATAAAGAAAGGTTATAAGACTTATATTACGGAATGGTTTAGTACAGATTTTAGTATATATGATGTTTTGTCAATTTGTTATTTTAATTTAGGTGATTATCAAAAATCATTAGATTATATTGATAAGGCACTAGATATTAATAAAGATGAAAGGTTAGTAAAAAACAGAAAACTTATTTTAGAAAAAATGTAAAAAAATAATTTCTTACTTTAATTATCTTTTAAAATAAATATATTTACTATATAATGAAGTAGGAGGTTAGATGATATGGCAAAACAGTCGAAAGGATTATTAAGTTGGAGTTTTTGTTTGTCACTTATTTTAATTACAATTGGAGCTGTAATGTCAGCAGTAGCTCTAGAACTTATTTTAATACCTAATTCAATGATCGATGGTGGTATGAATGGTATTTCAATTATTTTAAATACTCTATTTGGTGGTTCACTTGGTATTATAATTTTTATTGTCAATTTACCTTTTTTAATTTTAGGTTATAAGCAGCTTGGAAAAAAGTTTGTATTTAAAGCGGGATATGGTATGATTTTATTCAGTATATTGCTTGAGGTTTTTCATAATTATACACCAATCATTGATGATACGCTTTTAGCTACGGTTTATGGTGGTATTTTATTAGGTGTTGGCTGCGGACTTATTATTAAAGAAGGTGGCTGTTTAGATGGTACCGAAATTGTCGCTATTTTAATTAATAGAAAGAAAAGTTTGTCAGTTGGGCAAGTGGTATTTTGTTTTAATATTGTAATTTATGGAGCGGCTATTTTCGTGTTTGGAGCTGAAAGAGCACTTTATTCATTACTTACTTATTTTGTTTCTTATAAAGTTATCGATATGGTTTCAGATGGCCTTAATAGTGCGAAAGCAGCCTTTATTATTACGGATGATGGTTCGGAAATAGCTAGTGCAATATTAAAAAGATTAGGTAGAACAGTAACGGTTTTAAGTGGAGAAGGAATTATTTCACATGGTGATAAAAGAGTTTTATATACAGTTATTACAAGATTTGAAGTGTCAATTTTAAAAGATATTTTAAATGAGGTAGATGATTCTTCATTTGTAACAGTATTCGATGTTTCAGAAATTATTGGTAATCATATTAAAAAAGCGCCTTCTGTAAAGGAAAGCAAAGAAAGTCGTCAAATTTTATGACGATTTTTATTTTGTGTGCTATAATGAGATAGTTATTAGGTGATGGTATGAAAAGAACAAAATGGGCACTTGTAGTTATTTCATTATTGATATTTAGTTTTTTAGCTTATTTAGTATTAGAAAATAAAACTGGTGAATTTGATGGTTTTATTTATAGTATTATTACTTTTGGTAAGAATGATTTTTTTACCGGATTTTATAAATTCATAACGATGTTTGCGAGTGAAGTGATGGTACTATTTATTTCACTGATGTTTTTATTAATCTTTAAAAATAAAAGATATGGTATTTTTGTTATTTTTAATGCTTTTAATATTTTAATTTTAAATGTTTTGCTTAAACTTATTTTTATGCGTGATAGGCCTTATGATTTAATGATTATTACAGAAACAGGTTATAGTTTTCCTTCAGGTCATGCGATGGCAGCTTTAGGATTTTATGGTTTTATAATTTATTTGATATGGCATTTTAATTTAGAAAAAAGAGCTAAAATTATATTTACTATTTTACTTGGTATTTTAATTGTTTTAATTGGGATGAGTAGAATTTATTTGGGAGTTCACTATGCGAGTGATGTTTTAGCTGGTTATATGGCCTCGGTAGCTTATTTAATCATTTATATTACTTATGTTAAGAAATATTTGAGGTTTAGTGGTGATGTTGAATGAAATTTATAAAAAAATATATAAGTAAGAATTTGTTTTATATATCTGTAATAATTACTGGAATTACTAGTTTACTATTAGGAATGTTTTATGCACTTTTTAAAGCAAATGTTTTTGAAAGCGCATCTAATGACTTTTTGGAAGGAACAGGTGTTTTAAGTTCTTATATAACAATGACAACAAGTAGACCTTCTGAGGTTAATTATTTTGTGATTGGTCTTATTATTAGTATATTGTTTTTCTTTATCATTACTTTATTATTATGTTTATTTTTGAAAAAAAGTTATTTTAAAATATTTAATTTACTTGCCCCTTTAAACATTATTTTGGTAGTTGGTTTGATTTTTGCTTGTTTATTTATTAATATATCGAGTGTACTTAGTTATATTATTTTAATTATTTCTTTTATTTTATATTTATTTGTTTTGTATAAAACACTAGATAAGATATTTGATACTAAATTAAAACAAAGAATTATTTCTTTATTAATTTTTATAGGTCCAATTATTATTATTTTAATTTTGTTAAAATTATTTGTTTAAAAAAATCTCTTTTCACGCATTATAAAGTTGAAAGGAGATTTTTTATGGCACGTCACAAGGTGGAAATTGCGAACGTGAATACTGCGAATATTAAAGTTTTGAGTTTAGAAGAACAATTAGAACTTTTTAAGAGGTATCAAAGTGGTGATGATGAAGCGAAGGAAAAATTAATAAATGGTAATTTGAAATTGGTATTATCTGTTTTGAAAAGTTTTTCGGGCAGAGTAGATAATTTAGATGATTTATTTCAAGTAGGGGTTATTGGTTTAATTAAAGCTATCGATAATTTTGATTTAGATCATGAGGTGCGTTTTAGTACTTATGCGGTTCCAATGATTTTAGGTGAGATAAAAAGGTACTTGAGAGATAATAGCAGTTTAAGGGTTTCTAGAAGTATTAAGGATTTAGCTTATAAAGCTTTAAAGGTTAAAGATGAACTTACATTTAAAGAAAATAAGGAACCAACTACTTTAGAGATTGCGGAAAGGCTGCATATTCCAGAGTGGGAGGTTGTACAGGCTTTAAATTCACTTAAGGATACAGTAAGTATGTTTGAACCAATTTATAATGATGGTGGGGATGTTATTTATTTAGCTGATCAACTTTCTAATGATGAAAGTGTTTATGATTTGGAGACAAAGATAGCTTTAAGAAATGCTTTACAGCAAATTAAAGAAAAAGAAAAGTATATTATTTTACAAAGATATATGATTGGCAGAACACAGACAGAACTAGCTGAGGAAATTGGAATTAGTCAGGCACAAATATCGCGTTTAGAAAAGAATGGTTTAGCGAAGATTAAAAAGTTGATTAAATAAACATGCTGTGGTATGTTTTTTCTTTGTATACTAGGAATTTGCTTTGCAAAAGGTAAAAGTTTGCAAAAAGTTATTTACAAGAACATCTGTATGTGATATAGTGAATGCAAAAATGATAGAAGGTGATGATGTGAAAATACTAAAAGGCTATGTGTTTAGAATGTATCCAAATAAAAAGCAAGAAGAACTAATTAATAAAACTATTGGGTGCTGTAGATTTATATATAATTATTTTCTGGATGATAAAATAAAAGAATATAAGATAGCAGGAAAAAGTAAAAGCGCATATGAACAAATAAAACTAATACCATCACTTTCTAAAGAATATCCTTTTTTAA
>ENA-OPVV01000534-OPVV01000534.1-human-gut-metagenome-genome-assembly--contig:-NODE-534-length-34150-cov-3.474674_pt1 | contig 34150 bp, 32 predicted proteins | sample MGYA00241500_ERZ501992 | MGnify/ENA primary metagenome ERZ501992 (study PRJEB25962, sample SAMEA2043052) | human gut metagenome | biome: human gut; feature: human-associated habitat; material: faeces...
ATATTATCCTCGTAAGAACGCTTTTTGTACTGTCCGCACAAATTGGAGCAGTTCACTGCCAAACACAGGCAATTCACACTTCTTTTTCTTCATTTCTGTTCTGTTTCTGACGAGCTTTCGCCATCGTAATCAATGAGAATCTTTTTGCAGGTCCAGCAATTCCATGCTTCCACACGTTGATTGGTGTAACCGCAGGACTGTTCCCTGCCTACAGCCAAGGTTTCACCGCCGCCCAAGGGCAAAGCCGGAACAGGCAGTTTCTTTTCCGTCCAGTACACCCCATCACGATTCTGGATATACCCCAATGTCATTTCTTTTCCGCAATAAGGACATTTCATGGCACATCGCCTCCTTTTTCTCATCATAACAGAGGTTGGGGGATTTTGCCAAATGCTTTTTATGCCACTTTTCCCCTTCTGCCAAAGAAAATCCGCCGGAACAGGAACCGCACCAGAGGACCGCAGTAGAAAATCTGCCAGAAAAACGCCATGGGGAAATTACGGATGACGGTGCCGAACCACTGATTGACAAAATCCAAGCTGATGCCATGGAAAATGAGGGTAGCCCAAAAACTCATGGCAGGGCACATCAAACTTACGGTGATGCCGGAGCGCACCAGCACCACCAGAATGGGCTTATCCTGCCCCGGCGTTACCAGACGAAACATCAATTTCTGGGCAATTTTATCCATAACAAAGTAACTGGTGACAAAACACAGGGGCAGCATGAACCGCATCTCCCCGAACATAATGGGAAAAACAGCCCTTGTCCATTCTCCCATCTGTATGGAGCCATTATAAAACTCCATGCCCAGCACCATAAAAAATGACATGAGCAGGGCAAAGACCACTTCCTGCAATCTTGTTTCCGGCATAACATCCAATCCTTTTCTTCCATGAAAAAAAGCAGCCTGCGGGAAAACAACTGGACTTATGTTTTACCTGCACGCTGCTTGATTTCGTCAATGATTTACTTTTGCTCTGCTTTCAGCATACCACAAAAAACAGAGGGACGTAAGGATTTTTTTAATATTTTTCGATGTCGATGATTTCCGCTTCATAGGGATGTTTCAGTGCTTTCTGACACAGGAAGCCGAAAGTGTTTGTGGTGTCGCTGAGATAGAACCGACGCACGCCTTCTTCCTCGTTTTCGTTGAGCTGATCACGCTCCGCCAGAAATTCCTTCACCTGTCTTGCGGTGGCTTTTGCCGGGTCTACCAGCTTCACCGCATCCCCTACGGTAGTGCCGATGCACCGTTTCAAAAGAGGGTAATGGGTACAGCCCAGCACCAGAGAGTCAATGCCCTTTGTCAGCAATTCCTGCAAATAACTCTGGGCTGTCAGGCGGGAAACCTCGTTATCTGTCCAGCCTTCTTCTGCCAGAGGCACGAAAAGAGGGCACGCCTTGGAAAAGACCTGAATGTCAGGATTTTCCGCACGAATCATGGTTTCGTATGCACCGGAACGGACTGTTGCCGCTGTGCCGATGATGCCCACCTTATGGTTTTTGGTGGCACGGACTGCCGCTTCCACGCCGGGCACAACCACACCAAAAATGGGTGTGTCTGTCGCCGCACGCATGGCATCCAGACTGTTGGAGCTGGCAGTGTTGCATGCCACGATGATGGCTTTTACGTCTTTTGTTTCCAGAAAACGCACATTCTGCAAAGAAAATTTGGTTACGGCTTCTTTGGATTTGCTGCCGTAAGGCACCCTTGCCGTATCCCCGAAGTATACAATATTTTCATGGGGCATGACTTTCATGACCTGTTTGACCACAGTCAAACCGCCTACCCCGGAATCAAATACGCCGATTGGTCTTGTATCCATAAATGTTTTGTCCTTCTTCCTATCCGTGGATGTCCCCTTTCAAAGCGAGAGAAATGAGAATATCCATCCATTCTGTTTTTGACATGCCTTCTTCCTCCCAAGCCATGGGATACATGGCATCAGGCATGGTATTGAATTCGTCGAAAAGCACGCGACCGCTTTTCTCCATAAAGAAGTCTACACGAGCAATGCCTTTCCCGTCAACTGCATGATACATTTTTTCGGAAATTTTTCGCATCTGCGCCAAGGCTTCTTCCGGCACTTTCGCAGGAATGATGATATGCGCATCCTTCTTGGCATCATCGCAAGATTCTGCCCTAGTAACGATTTCTCCGATGCTGCTGATGTGCAGTTTGCCCTTTTTCAGCATGGCACATGCGAATCTGCCACCGTCAATGGCTTCTTCCATAATTACTTTTCTATCATATTTTGCGGCATAACACAAGGCTTTTTCCAGTTCTTCTCTGTTTTTCGCCTTGGAAGCCCCCATAGAGGCACTGGCATTGGCAGATTTGACGAAACAGGGATAACCCAGTTTTTTCTCTGCCTGACGCATGATTTTTTCCTTTTTTTCTGCCAGAGCTTCCCTATCACACCAGAGAAATTTCGCCATGGGGATTTTTTCCGCCCTGGCAATACGCCTGATACAAATCCGATTCATAGAAAGGGCAGAAGGCAGAACACCACAGCCCACATAAGGGATTTTTGCCATTTCCAGCAACCCCTGCACCGCGCCGCCTGCCTCATAAAGGACAGGAATTGCCACATCTACAGGGATTTCCTTATACTTGCCCCCTACCAGTTTCAGCAGGGATTTTCTGGAGGCATCAGGGCTCAAAATGGCATCCACGCTGTATTTCTCCCAACGTTCCTCCCTTATGGCATCCACAGAGCCATGGCAGATACGCCAGTTTCCATTCTTCGTGATGCCCACAGGCAAAACGTCATATTTCTCCTCATCCAAAGCGGCAATCATATCCGCTGCCCACAGGCAGGAGATGGCGTGTTCTGGCGACTGTCCCCCAAAAAGCACGACTACGGTCAATTTCTTCATCGGGACTCCCTCTTTTCTTCTGCCTCCAAAGAGGCTGCAATCCCTATACAGTATATGCGGCAGGGAGTTTTTCCGTGCATGAAAAAAAGACAGCTTTTAGGGACTTTTTCATAAAAGCAAAAATAGCCAGAGCCCTTAAAACCATAGAGCTTCTGGCTATCTTTTTTACTGAGTTGTAAGAGGAATATTTTCTTTCGTTCTATTATGCCGGCAATGTCACATGGAAACAGGTGCCTTTGCCTTCCTGGCTTTCCACTGTGATTTCCCCCTGCATTTTCTCCACTGCCGTTTTCACAATGGACAAGCCCAGACCATTCCCGGCAATCTCCTTATTTCTGGAAGGGTCTGCCCGATAAAAGCAGGTGAAGATATGAGGCAGATGTTCCGGCGAAATGCCGATGCCTGTATCTGCCACTTCCAGATGGAGTTGATTTTCTTTTATTTCCGCTGTCAAGCGGATACTGCCGCCCTGCTGATTATACTTTACGGCATTGGACAGCAGATTTTCCAGCAAAAACCGCATGAGGACGGGATGGGTATACCATGTGTCCTGTTGGATCTGCTGCCAAACCACCAAATCTTTTTCCTGTATCTGTGCTGCGTATTTCTGAAAAATTTCCTCTGTCATTTTCTTCAGAGAAATTTCTTCTTTGGCTTCCTCCTTGGGATTGCTGATGACTAGAAGTTCCTCCACCATTTGAGAAAGCTGTTCTGTGGTCTCCAGACAAAGCTGCAATGTTTCCTCATATTCCTCCGCAGAGGGCTTTTCCTCCAGATGGAGGACTTGAATGGCAGACTTCATCACTGCCAGAGGGGTTTTCAGCTCATGGGCAGCATTGGCGGCAAAATGCTTCTGTGCCTGAAAAGAATCCTGGAGCCGCTCCATCAGATGGCGGAAAGATTCGGAAACCTGACCGATTTCATCATGGGTATCCGGCTCCGTCATAGCGCAATTCCAGTTGTTTTCGTCCATCTGCGTCATTTTGGCGCTGAGTTTTGTCAAAGGCTGCAAGGCTCTGCCTGCCACAAAATACGTCAGCAAAATGCCCACAATGTCCACAAACAGAAACGCCAGCAGGATTTCCTGACGAAAGCCCGTATTGGCTTCCTGCAATGTGGAAATGACAGCAACTGCCGGCTCTGTGGATACCGCCTGCATTTCCAAGGGGACTTCCTGCCAGCTCTGTATGGTCTGTGCCTCTGTTCCCTCCGCAGACGGCTTTATTGCGGACATTTCCACCTTCAGCGCCATAGTCGCTTGGGTAAAATACTGCCCACCGCTATAGACACTGTAGCCCACCAACACGCCATTGAGCACCAAAAGCAGCAGACTCACCAGAAGGGTGATTCGCAGCCGCAGAGAAATGCCCTTATTTTTCCCTATGTTCTGTATAACGGTATCCTTTTCCCCGTTCATTTTGAATCACCTCCGGCAAACCCAGCTTCTTTTTCAATGAATGGATATGATATTTCAGCGTATTGGAAAACAAGTCCGCTTCTCTGTCCCAAACATGCTCCAGCAGTTCTTCCGCTGACACAAAACGTGTCCGGTTCTGCACCATATATTCCAAAATGCCGTATTCCTTATGGGTCAGGGCAATTTCTTCTCCATCCACAAAAACGGTTTTGGCAGAAAAATCCATTTTCAGCCTGCCGTCCTCCCACTGGCTCTCCCGCTGGACAAACTCCCACCGCAGCAGATTGCGGATACGGGCTGCCAATTCCAGAAAATCAAAGGGTTTTTCCAGATAGTCATTGGCGCCCAGATCCAGCCCGGCGATTTTATCCTCCACCTGATTTTTCGCTGACAGGATCAGCACTTTTACCTGTCTGTCCTGCTGTCGAATCTGCCGCAGCACTTCCCAGCCGTCGATTTTGGGCAAGTTCAGATCCAATACCACCAGATCATACCCATAGACAGAAAACAGTTCCAGTGCTTCCTCGCCGTCAAAAGCCTGATCCACCGCATAGGACAGTTTTTTCAGACCTTTTGCCAAAACCTGTGACAGTTTTCTTTCGTCTTCCACCAATAACAATCTCATACTTTTCTCCTCTCCTTTGATTTTCCTTTTTCAGAAGAAAAAGCAGTACGAAACGGTTCGTACTGCTGCTTTCATATGTTTTATTTTACAATAGTCATATCCAAAGCTTCTAAAATGACTTTTTCCAGTTTTTCCATGGGCACTGTATCATTTTCGCCAGTTACTTTCTGTGCTTCCTGGGCTGCTACCACCGCAACTGCCACAGTTCCTTCCATATCGTCTGTCAGTTTCATTTCATCCACTTCCACGGCAGGTGTGCAAGCCACCGCAGCTTCTCCTTCCGCTGCAAAAGCTGCTGTTGTGCCGCCCAGTGCCATCATTGCCATTGCCAGTGTTGTTACCATCATTCTTGTTCTTTTCATCTCAAAAACCTCCTTGATACGTTTGCTTTGTTTTTCGGTACCGCAAGGAGAGTATAGCAAAGGCTTTGTTAGATGACGGTTAGATTTTTCTATTATTTTATATTTTTTTATAAAAACTTTCCACACAAAAGAAAAAGCACAAAATCTCTTGCAAAGGAAAGATTTTGTGCTTTGATTCTCTCATATCACATAACAGATGGGTTGTTTTTGGGAAATCATTCCCCTTTCAGCAGATGGGAAATGGATTTATACAGTACAAATGTGATGGCGCAGTTCAGACCTGCTTTGATCAGGTTGAAAGGAATGATGGCAGGCAGCAGCATGGGGATAACTTCTTCCATGGATGTGCCCAGGAAAATAGGTGTCAGTACCAGGTTCATCAGTACCATAGCGCCTGTCATAACCAGTGCGCCTACGATGAGGGCGATGGCTGCTGTTTTTCTTGTTTTATTTCTGCGGTAGATGTTGCCGGCAATCAGTACGCAGCTGCCAGTTGCGAAGATGTGCATGATGATGCCGATGGGACCGCCGCTTGCTGCGCTGACAGTCATACCCTGAATGATGGATACCACTACGGTCAGCAGGAAACCAGCCACAGGACCGAATGCAAAGGTACCAATGAGGATAGGCACGTCCGCAGGATCATATTCCAGGAAAGGTGCCGCGGGGATGATGGGGAAATGTACGGTTGCCACCAAAATCAGAGAGATGGCGCCCAGCATACCCAGCGCTGTCAGTTTTCTGACATTGTTTCTTCTTTTTACTTCTGTTGATTTTACCACGTTTTCCATGATGTTCTTCCTCCATTTTTTGTTTAGACTTTTCAGGCTTCCGCCAATCTTTGTGACGAACTTTTTCTCTTTTTGCAAAAGAAAAAGCCTGAAAATCTTCAGGCTAAACAAGCAAAATAAAGGTCGGGCTTTTTCGCATCCGCGCGAAAAACGCACCAAACTTTTATTCTTCTCCCATCCAGACTATACTGTCGGTTTCGGAATCGCACCGAATCCTGCGCCAAAGCGCTCGCAGACTTTACTGCCGATCGGGAATTTCACCCTGCCCTGAAGAATTTCATATTTCATTTACAAGTTCATTATATCAGCTGTGAAAAAACTGTCAAGATTTTTTATTAGAAAATACTATCAAAAAAATAGGCTTTACTTTATGCAAAACAACAGTTTTCCGCAGACCATCCTGAATTCTGGAAAAAAAAGCCCATGGACTGTCATGGGCTTAGAAAATGCTTAACCTTCCTGCGCTGCAGTATTCGCAGATGTTTCAGCTGCAGGTGCTTTTACAGTCGCTGGATCTACCGCAAACAGTTTAATAGCGGTTTTCGGGTCCGCACTCTTATAGTACACTTCCACCAGGCTGTCCGGTTCCAGACTGCCTGCCCGTGTCATGTCTGCCTGATCTTTGGTGAAGATCCGCAATGTGCCATCTTCCAGACGCAACACCAGATTATACTGTGCCGCTTCCACAACGGTACCGGTTACCTGTTCCACGCCTTCCGCTGTCAGGTCTGTGAAAACAAGCTGACCTGCCTTTGTCTGCATGGCTACAGGGAAGAAAGCGGAGAATAAGTCCGCAGGCACATACTGCACGCCATCCATCAGTTCCGGCGCGCCGCCGATGCTTTTTGTTTCGCCGCCTACCAGATAGGCATCCTTACCAGAAGCAAAACCAACAGTGGTTGTACCGTCAGAAAGGGTAACGGAACGTGTCTGTTTATCCCACGCTACGGTATAGCCCAGAATATCCCCTACTTCCCGGACAGGTACCAATTTTGTGCCCCATTCGTCTGCATACAGGGGCTGGGTCACTTCTGTATCCTGCACCATCATGGTACCGGAAATTTTTTCTGCCCCAAAAGCTGTTGTGCCGCAGCCCAATGTCAAAATACCAGCCAGCATATATGCCATCATTCGTTTCATAATCCTCTCTCCCTTCCAATATGTATTCCGTTCTTTTTTCAGTATATCAAATAGTATGGCACAAAAACATTACATTTCTGTAAAGAATCTTTGACAAAACCATAACAATTATTCCACGCCCCGCATGGTCAGAGAAATGCGTTTGCGCTGCAAATCCACACTCATTACTTTCACTGTCACGATGTCCCCCAGTTTCACTGCTTCTAAGGGATGCTTGATATAGCGGTCGCAAATCTGGGAAATATGTACCAGACCATCCTGATGGACGCCGATGTCCACAAACACGCCGAAGTCAATGACATTGCGGACAGTGCCTTTCAGGACCATGCCTTCTTTCAAATCTTCCATGGTCAGTACGTCACTGCGGAGCACAGGTGCAGGGGCTTCGTCACGGGGGTCACGACCGGGTTTTTCCAGTTCCTTGACGATATCCTGCAAGGTAGGCAGACCGATGCCCAGTTTTTCCGCTGTTTCTTCTGTCATGCTGACTTTGTTTGCCAGACCTTTCACCTGACCAGATGCCACATCCTCCAGAGAGTAACCGCAGAGTTTCAGCAATGCTTCTGCCGCCTTATAGCTTTCGGGATGAACGCCGGTCTTATCCAAAGGCATATCGCTTTCGGCAATGCGCAGGAAACCAGCGCACTGTTCAAAGGCTTTGGGTCCCAGTTTGGGAACTTTTTTCAGTTCTTTTCGGTTGTGGAACAGACCGTTTTCTTCACGATATGTGAGAATATTTTTGGCAACGGTGTTGTTGATGCCTGCTACATAAGAAAGCAGAGCCGGGCTTGCAGTGTTCAAATCAACGCCGACGCTGTTTACGCAGTCCTCTACCACGCCGCCTAATGTTTCGCCCAGACGTTTCTGGTTCATGTCATGCTGATACTGCCCAACGCCGATGGATTTCGGGTCAATTTTCACCAGTTCTGCCAGAGGGTCCTGGATACGTCTGCCAATGGAAACGGCGGAACGCAGGGCAACGTCATAATCAGGGAATTCCTCCGCACCCAGTTTGGAAGCGGAATACACAGAAGCCCCTGCTTCGTTGGCAATGATATAATAAACCTTTTTATCCAGTTTTTTCAGCATCTCCGCCACAAACTGTTCCGATTCTCTGGAAGCGGTGCCGTTGCCAATGGAAATCAGGTCTACGTCATATTTTTTGATAAGAGCCGTCAGTTTCTTTTCCGCTTCGGCTGTCTTATTCTGAGGGGGTGTGGGATAGACCACGGTGGTTTCCAGGGGTTTGCCTGTTTCGTCAATGACAGCGATTTTACAGCCAGTACGATAAGCAGGGTCTAATGCCAGCACGGTTTTTCCCTTGATGGGCGGCTGCAAGAGAAGCTGTTTCAGGTTTTCCCGGAATACACCCATGGCGGATTCTTCGGCTTTCTCTGTCAAATCATTACGGATTTCCCGTTCCAGAGAGGGAGCAATGAGCCGTTTATAGCTGTCTGCAATGACTTCTTTCAACAATTCCACCGCAGGACTGTTTTTGCGGATAAGTTTCCGTTCCAGTTTTTGCAGGAGTTTTTCTTCGTCCCCTTCCAGCTTCACTGTCAGGATGCCCTCTTTTTCCCCACGATTCACCGCAAGGATACGATGTCCTGCGGCTTTTTGCAGGGGTTCGCTGTAATCGTAGTACATTTCGTAGACGGTTGGTTCTGTCTGCTCTTTTGCTGCCTTTGTCACCAGCTGACCAAACTTCATGGTTTCTTCACGGAGCATTTTCCGCAGGTCTGCATCATCGGAGAACTGTTCTGCCAGAATATCTTTCGCCCCATTGATGGCATCTTCCACAGATTCCACGCCTTTTTCCGCGTCTACAAAAGCGGCTGCGTATTCTTCCAGCGGCACCAGAAATGCCTGTCCGAAAATGTATTCCGCCAGAGGCGCCAGACCTTTTTCCTTGGCAATGGATGCACGGGTGCGGCGTTTGGGGCGATAAGGGCGGTAAATATCCTCGATTTCTGTCTGGGTCATGGCCCCTTCCAGTTTTGCGGAAAGTTCGTCGGTCATGGCGCCCTGTTCCGTAATGGCATTGCGCACCATTTCCCGTTTTTCTTCCAGATTCCGCAGGGCAGTGAGCCGTTCCGCCAGCTGACGGATAATCTGGTCATCCAGAGAGCCGGTGACTTCCTTACGATAACGGGCAATGAAAGGCACGGTGTTCCCTTCATCCAGCAGTTTCACGGTGTTTTCCACCTGAGAAGCCTTGATGCCCAGTTCTATCTGTAACTGTTTCAAAATATCCATAGATGTGTTTCCTTTCTCCAAAAAAATATCTCTTTTTCCATTTTAGCATACAAAATGGACAGGTGCCGAAAAAATTTTCTTCCTCCGTTTTCCAAAAAACGTGTTTTTCCGCATAAAAAAACGCCAGAATCAAATAATCCTGACGTTTTTTCCTTTATTTCGCGCGGTAGTTTTTCCAGATGCAGTCCAGTTTGGATTTGCACAAAGCACCATCCATGGTGAGCCAGTAAGCGTTTTTGCCATCTACCACTTTCCGCTCCGCATAGCCTCTGCACACCAGATAATCCAGATGGGCAATGGTTTCCCCTACGGCGAACCAACGCTGGGACAGAGGGAATTCCTCCCATGTTTTCCCGCGCATGGACCAGCGCAGACAAGCGGCAATCTTTGTGGCATGACTGCCGGGGAACTGCTGGATGGCGTCTACCGTTTCTTTCATTCGTTTCAAATGATGCTCCACGATTTCGTCCATACGTTCATAAACGTTCATATCGTTTTTCCGATGGGCAGGCAGGGCTGTCCGAATGGGGATGTCCCTTGTTTTCACCAGGGAATCCAGATAATTCCCCAGAGAATCCGCTGTACCTACCCAACAGGTGATGTTAGGGGTGATGTCAAAAAGGATATGGTCTGCCGTAAAGAGGAGCTGTTCCTCTCTCTGGTACAGAAGCATCTGCCCCGGTGTGTGTCCGGGCACCAGAATGCACTGAAATTTCCATTTCCCTACGGTGATCACGTCCCCGTCCTCCAGCTCTTCCACATCGAAAAAGCATTCTGGCTCAAAACCTCTGGCAGGATTGCCGCTGTGGAGGATATTGATCTGTTCCTGTGTAAAGCCTTCGGCAATGAAATTGGCATCGGAAACTTTCCAGACTTCTCCCACCATCAGCCCTTCCAAAACGGCATAATCCACACGGCTCATGTACATTTTGCCGGGCTTGTCCTTCATAAGGGTAGGCGCCAGACCAGTATGGTCTGCGTGAAGATGGGTCAAAAACAGGTTTGTCTTTTCCCAGTCCGCGTCCAGTTCTGCCAGCCCTTCCAGAAGGGCATCCAGACATTCTTTCCGATTGAATCCAGTATCTATAATCAGTGTTTCGCCGCTGTCCTGAATGACATAGCAGTTCAGGTTTTTCAGGGGGTTGTCCGGCAGAGGCACATCCACCCGATAAACGGCGGGGTTTTCATATATCTTTGTCAGCATAATTGTGTTCCTTTCTCTTTTTCAAACTGCATTTATTATAAAACAATCAGACAGTGGCATACAAGGCGGAAATCAGACGGTTTTTCTATGGTATTTCTCATTTGCTTTGAGCAAAATGCAGATTTTTTGCAGGAAACCATTTCCTTTGGGGCATCTTTATCAGAAAACAAAGAAAGCGGAAATCCTTATCATAATAGAAGATTTTCCGCTTTCTTTTATTGAAATTTTCATTGGTATGTTTTCTTCTGAAGACAGCTGTCACAATTCCCCTTAAGAAATCAATAAAACAAAAAACCAATGTTTTCTTAAGGGGAAGTTGCTTTGTCCGTCTTGTTTTTTCTATGGAAATTCCATTTTTATTTTTCATAATGTAATATATACTTGACATTTAGAAAGATATAGTATATAAATAAAGTAAGAGATGAAAATGAAGATACAGGAAGGGGGAACATCCTTGAAAAATCTGAAGCTGAAAGCCGCCCGGGCGGCGAAAGACCTTTCCCAAGAGCAATTGGCACAACTGGTGGGCGTTACCCGGCAGACCATCGGCATGATTGAGGCCGGGAAGTACAACCCTACCCTGAACCTGTGCATTGCCATCTGCAAGGCACTGGGAAAAACACTGGATGAATTATTCTGGAACGAGGAGGAATGAGGTATGATCAAAGACGAACGTATTGAACAGGCAAGGAACAAAATCTGGGCGGAAATGATGCAGATTCTGTATTTTATTGCGGTATTGTCCTTTGTGGTGAAAATCCTGTTCCTGCAGCAAAGTTTGCAGGACTGCACTTTGGAATATGTGATTTTGATTCTGACACCCATTTATCAGATGATTCGTGCCAGACAGATGGGCGTTGTGCTGAATGTAGTGGCAAAGCCCAATCCCAAACGGCTGGTGGCTTCTCTGGTAGGGGGCATGGTTGCGGTAGGCATCTGCTTTGCCATGCAGACAGAAACAGAACAGCCTGCGGAAATCTTCACCATGCTGGGCACCTTCGTGGTGGTATTTCTGGTGGTGCAGTTCGGCATGTACCGCATGGGCAAACGCAGACAGGAAAAGCTGGAAAAAGAATATGACGATGAGGATTAAAAAACCGTGGTACTTTGTACCACGGTTTTTCATTCAATCTAAATTCCACCGCCTGCAAAGGCGAATGAGGGACAGCACAAAAATCACAAGGGACAATCCCAACAGCACTTTCAGCCAAAAAGTCTGATTTGTCAGAGAAAACGCCAAGCCGGGCACAGTCACCGCAAATCCCAGCACTGTCACCACAACGCCATAGCCCACCAGCAAAAGCCCGAAGGCATGCACAGGAATCCCTTTTCGCTTCATACCCACCAGCACATCCACCACCAGACAGGCGCCAAGGCAAAAAGCGGAATCTCCCAAGTTCAGTCCCCTAAAAGGAAAATCCGGGGCGAAAAGGGTCTGCGCCAGACACAGGGCAATGAAGCCGCTGAACAGGCAGCCGTCTTTCTGGGGGCTGCGTTTCCATCGTTTTTCAAATTCCGCTTGCAGGATTTTTTCGTCTTCTGTCATGGAACATCTCCCCTCTGCCTTTACGCTCTTTTCTTTTATGATACAACAGGTCAGACAAAGTTTCCTCGGACAAATCCACGAAAAACCAGTGTAGACAACAGACAATCTGCACGATGTATGTCTAGAAATCATGGCGGCTACCGCCATCGCTTCCGATTTCCTCAAAAATATTTATAATCTCCTCTATTTTCTGAAAACATGCCGCATCTGTCAGGCTTTCATCCTCCAAAACAGCCTTAATTTTCCGCAACGCTTCATAACATCGCATTTCCAACAATTCTTCCACCGAAAAAGATAATTCTGGAAAATGTATTTCTATTTTCTGTTTTGCTAAAATTTCCACCAACATTTCCGTATATAAATCCATTTTTTCACCATCCTTCCAATGTGGACTAATTCTAGTCCCATTATACCATAGGGATTTCCTAGAATGAAGCAAAAAAAGAACTTGTTTCAGTCCACAAGGAGGTACCCATGGAACCAAAAATCAAACAATCCCCCACCATCCCCATTGGGGAAAACATCCGCCGCATCCGTCTGGAAAAAGGCATGGGGCAAACAGAGCTTGTCCGGCAGATTCAGCTTCTGGGCGTTCCCCTGACCAGAGAATCTCTGGTGAAAATCGAACGGGGCATTCAGCACATCTCCGCCGTCCAGCTTCGTGCCATTCGAGATGTGCTCCAAACCACCTACGACGCCCTCCTTGCGGAAAAATCCTGAAAAAATGCAAATTTTCCGAAAAAAATCCTTGCCTTTTTCTTTTTGGTATGCTATGCTGTTTTGGTATGGGCGCATACGTCCATCTAGAAGTAAATCCTTGCTCTTTCTTCGGGAAAGGGCCATTAGTCCAAAAGGAGGTGTAACCTAACATGAACAAATACGAATTGGCGTTGGTATTGAGTCCCGCACTTGACGATGAAGGCAGAGCGGCTGAAGTTGCCAAAGTACAGGCTGTCCTGGAAAGATTCGGCGCAAAAATCGAAAAAGTTGATGATTGGGGCAAAAGAAAACTCGCTTACGAAATCCAGAAAGTAAACGAAGGTTTCTACAGCTTCACAACTTTCGAAGCACCCGCTTCTGCACCTGCAGAAATCGAAGCTCGTATGCGTATTATGGAAAACGTTCTGCGTTATCTCATCATCCGCAAAGAAGCGTAAGAAAAAGGAGGGTTTTCTATGAACAAAGTGATTTTGATGGGCAGACTGACAAAGGACCCCGAAGTGCGTTATGCGCAGGGCAGTGAACCCCTTGCAGTAGCCAGATACACTTTGGCAGTAAACCGCCGTTTCAAACGACAAGGCGAGCAGGACGCTGACTTTATCGGATGCGTTGCATTCGGCAAAGCTGGCGAGTTTGCAGAAAAATATTTCAAAAAAGGTCAAATGGTCGGTGTTGTCGGCAGATTACAGGTTCGTTCCTGGGACGACAACGAAGGGAAAAGACACTGGACAACAGAAGTTGTGGTAGAAGAACAGCACTTTGCAGAAAGCAGAGCGTCCTTCGAAAGCAACAGCAGCCGTGGTGACTATGCCCCTGCTGCTCCCGCACCCGCTGCTCCCAAGCAGACAAGCGGTGGCGCTGACGGTTTCTACCCCATCGACGAAAGCATCGAAGACGACGATTTGCCCTTCTAATTCATCGAAAAGGAGGCTCGGAACATGATTCAGAAAAAACGTGGTCGCAGAAAAAAACGCGTATGCCAGTGCTGTGCAGATAAAGTGACAACAATCGATTACAAAGATGTAAGCAAACTGAGAAGATACGTTTCCGAAAGAGGTAAAATCCTTCCCAGAAGAATCACAGGCAACTGCGCAAAACATCAGAGAGCGCTGACAACAGCAATCAAGAGAGCAAGACACGTATCCCTGATGCCCTACACACAGGACTAAGATACCGCTCGATTTTTTACAAACACAAGATTTCCCTTTGGGGGCATCTTCATAAGAAAACAAGGAAAGCTGAAATTCTTAAAAAAGGATTTCAGCTTTTTTATTTTGACTGAATGGATGATGTATGTTTTCTTATGAAGATAGCTCAGTTTTTTTCTGCTCATTTTTCCTTCCCCTGCCCTGTCCTTTTGGACAAAAACAGGAATAAAACCCAGTTTTTTCGCCTATATTATCTACAAAGGTCGTACATCCGGCGAAAGGAGGGGTTTTTGGATGCACAAAAGAAAAAAAGCCACCGAGGGCGAAAAAGTTCTGGCTGCCATTTACGCCATACAGTTAGAGCTGCGGCGGGCACAGGCAGGATTTCAGGATGAAACCGACGAAGCCCTCATTGACAGCTACATTTACGAGATCATCTCTCTGCATAAAAAATACGAATATTACCTGCGGCGGGCAAAGGAATTGGGGCTGGCTGCCACAGGATGCGCGAAAATCAGCTGATACAAATAAAGGGGGAAGAAATATGAGTTCTACCACCGTTTTATCTGCCATGGTCATCACCTGTCTGGTGATTGTGGTGCTGGTGGCGCTGGCAAAGCCGCTGCAGGGGCTTTTTCGCTTTCTGCTTTCAGGGATTTTGGGCTCTGCCCTGCTCTTTCTTTTGGGCAGGCTGGGCTTTGCCGTAGGCGTCAATGCTGTCACCTTTGTGGTAACAGGGCTGTTGGGGATGCCGGGGGTGGCAGGTCTTGTGGTGCTGAGCCATTTTCTTTGAGAAAATGTAGGTTTTTGTAAACTCCTGTCGAGAAGAAATGGCAGAAAAATCATTGGGGCAAATTGACAGCACGCCATGATTTGTGATATGATATCCACAGATAAGATCAGTATCGGAAACGCTGGTTTTATCGGAAACAAAGTCTTCTTTTATGATAAGAATACCCCCATTTTTTCTTATCACTTGCCGAAAAGAACCATCGGGTCCCCCAATCCGATGGCTTTTTTCATTTTTCCCCATTTTTTCTAGAAAGGAGTCTTTCTATGACACCTGAACAACTGGCAACGGATCTGCAAAGCCTGCTTTTACAGAAGGACTTTCGCCTTGTACAGCAGCCCGAGGACACGCCTGCATTTGATCTGTACATACGCATTGAAAATCCTGTCTGCTGTGTGCTGGCAGTACAACCCCATGACACTGCCGAACATCGGGAAGATGTGGCTGCCTTTGTGGAAGGACTGCAAAAACAGCTTCCTAAGATCCAATGTACCCAGCTCATCTGTCTGTATCTGACCATCGGCGCGGAGTCTTTGGCGGAAGTACATCCTCTGGCAGACACAGACCGCATGGGCAATCTGCACCACATCGCTTGGCATTACGCCACGGACACACAAACCTTGCAGACAGCCGACGGCAGCCCGGACAAGCTCATGGGCATTGAAAAACTGCTGCGGATGGCAGCCACCGGCGAAGAACTGCCCAAGGACACCCTGCGGAAAGACACCGCCGGAAAACGCCCCGTGGTAACTTTCACTATTTTTGCCATCTGCGCTGCCCTGCTCCTTTACGGCATGGTAACGGGACAGAACGAATTTCTCTGGGAGCGTTTCAGCGTCAGCAGAGAAACCGTATTGGGACAGGGGCAGTATTACCGCCTCATCACTGCCATGTTCTTCCACGGCAGTATCATGCACCTTGCCGCCAACAGCATTTACCTCTTTTACTTCGGCAGTCGGGCAGAACTGCTGCTGGGCAAAGTTCGCTATGTGATCCTGTATCTCATTTCCGGTATCTGCGGCGGACTATGCAGCATTTTTCTGGGGCATTACGCCTCCATCGGCGCATCTGGTGCCATCTTCGGACTTTTGGGCGCCATGCTCATCCTCACACGGGAGAAAGGTTCCCGTTACACAGGCATGAACTACGCCACCATGATATTGCTGGCATTCACAGCCCTTGCCATGGGCTTTCTGGATGTGGGTGTGGACAACTGGGCACATCTGGGAGGTTTCCTCTCCGGCGCGCTGGTGTTCTTCCTCATGTTCCGTGCCAAAGAATGAGCTCTGCGGACGGTTGTTCCCTCTTGACAAAGTGGGAGCGACCGTCTTTTTTTGCACAAAACCGACCACTTTTCCCCACAGGTTTTCCACGTCTTTTTTTGGGGATAACTTGCCATTTATACACAGAATAGGATACAATAAGTGGGAAAAGGTGAAAATGTAACAAAAACCACACCAAATTTTCAATATATTCCACCAAATAAATTTGAAAAAACAAGATATAGTCCACAGGCAACCCATGTTATCCACACTTTTTCTGTGGATAACCCAAAAACCATGTGGATAACCGGAAAGGAAGGATAGAAAAATGGACCATTTGACACAATTATGTGCCAGATTGCAGGAAGCCGCATCCGCTTCCCCCTACGCAGAAAAAAAACTGGTGTTCGGTGACGGCTGCCAGAATCCCCGACTGATGATGATCGGCGAAGCCCCCGGCGGCGATGAAGAAAAGCAGGGTCGTCCCTTTGTGGGCAAAGCAGGGAAAAACCTGTCTGCGTTTCTGGAAACCATCGGCTTGAATCGGGAAGAAATCTACATCTCCAATGTGGTGAAGCTGCGCCCCACCAAGGAAAGCCCTAAAACAGGAAAAGCCGTGAACCGTCCCCCTTCCAAGGATGAAATCGCTTTTTTCCTTCCTTTCTTACAAGAGGAAATCAAAGTGGTGAATCCCCAGTGGATTGTCACATTGGGCAATGTGCCGCTGAAAGCCGTCACAGGGGATGCAAAAGCGATCATTGGCGACTGGCACGGCAAGCCTTTTACGCTGGAGGACGGCAAAATCCTGTTCCCTCTCTACCACCCCGCTGCCATCATTTACAATCGGGCATTGTCCGAAACTTATCAGCAAGACCTGATGATACTGAAAGGACTGCTTGAGAAATAACTGCATAAACATGCCATTTTATCGCAAAATCGGGCACCTTTTCAGGTTGCCCGATTTTCTTTTTTTCGCAAAAATCATATCCGTTTACTATACTATAATTTGCAGACAGTAAAATCAGCAGTAAAAATTTTGTATAAAATTACTAAACAAAAAGTATTGCATTTTTATAAATTAATTGGTATGCTTATGCTCGCATGTATCCATGCAGAAAAACAAAAAATGGGCTGGCAAAAACCGCCCAAAGAAAGGATGTTGATAAATGAAAAAAATCGCAAAAGGGATGTCCCTGGTACTGGCACTGATTCTGATGCTTTCTGCCTGCACGACAGCAACGCCTCAGAATGAAACTGCCGCATTGACTGCTGCCCAGACAGCTTATCTGGAACATGTGGACACGGAATACTCCTATAATCTGGCACGTAAGCTGGAAGAGATCCGTTCCAATGACACCCTTGGCTACCGCACCGCAGGCTCTGACGCTGAGATTGCCACTGGCGATCTGCTGAAAGCCGAAATGGAAGCCATTGGTCTGTCCGATGTGACAAAAGATGCCTTTACTTTAGATACATGGACCTTCCGTACGGCACAGCTGACCTACACAGCTGCTGACGGCACAGAAAAGACTGTGGAGCTGGGTGGTTACCAGACCACATTCCAGACAGAAGGTCTCCAGACCTTTACCCTCATTGACGGGGGTCAAGGCACCGAAGACGATCTGGCAAAGCTGGACGTTACAGACAAACTGGTGCTGGTAGACATCAACCAGAGAGAAAACTGGTGGATCAACTACCCCGCTTATGAAGCACACCTCCACGGCGCCGCTGCAGTGCTGGCAGCACAGGACGGCGGTTACGGCGAAGTAAGCCCTGATGCCCTCAACGCACAGGATATTTGTGGACCTGAGGACGCGCCCGCTTTCTCCATCAGCCGTACCCATGCCGATGAGCTGCGCGCCATCATGGAAGCGGAAGGGGTCAATGAACTGACCGTTACATTCAACGCTGACAGCAAAGTGGAACGTGACGGCACTTCCTACAACATCGTCGGCGTCATCCCCGGCAAAGACCCTGATGCCATGGTGCTCATGAGTGCCCATTACGACTCTTACTTTGCTGGCTTCCAGGATGACAACGCTGCCATTGCCCTGATGATGGGCATTGCCAAAGGCATCATCGACAGCGGTTATGAACCGGAAAAGACACTGGTATTCTGCGCGATGGCCGCCGAAGAATGGGGCGTTTCTGACACTCGTTACGACTGGTCCACCGGCGCTTACAACCAGATCTTCCGGGTACATCCTGAATGGGTGGGCAAAGTGGTGGCAGACATCAACTTTGAACTGCCTGCCATGGCAGAAGGCAGCACCGACCAGATCCGTACTTCTTACGAACTGAAAACATTCACAGATGATTTCAAAACCGTGGTACCTGCCGTAGAAGGCATTTTTGAGGACGGCATCGAAGTCATCGTCCCTACACAAACATGGTCTGACGACTTTTCCCTGTCCATCGCCGGCGTACCTTCCAGCGTGACTGCCCTACGTGGTGGTTTCGCGGAAACCCATTACCATTCTCAGTTCGACAACGCAGATACATACAGCCCCGAAGCATTCTTGTTCCACCACAACATGTACGGTCTGCTGATGCTAGCTTATGACCACTGCGCCGTGTCCCCTCTGGACTTCTCCACCAGAATCCAGACCATGCGGGATACCATGGACACAGAACGCCTGTCCGCACTGACACTGGAAGACGGCTCCAACGCCGCTGACGCACTGAATGCCGCTCTGGATACAGCAGAAGCCGCTGCGGCAGAAGCGTGGGAAAAAGTAAACACAGCCAACAGCGAATATGCCGCTGCCCTGGAAGCAGGTGACACAGAAACAGCTGACAAGATTCTGGCAGAAACACGTACCCTCCACAGTCAAGTACTGGAAGCTTTCCGTTACGCGGAAGACCAGTTCGTACGGCTCACATGGGAAGACGTTTCCATTTTCCCTCACGAACACAGCCAGAACAACCTGTCCGCGCTGGAAGACACCATTGCGGCGCTGGAAGCTGGCAACGCACAGCAGGCGCTGGACGAAAACCTGTACCTCATCGACAACAACTGGTACGCTTACGACTGGAGCAGAGAAACTTTCGACCACTTCACAAACTACGTACTGGATCAGCCTGCTGACCGCCTCATGTGGGGCGCCGGACGTGTACAAGGTCATGTAGACTTGTATGATGTCATCAACAGCCTGCAAGAAAAAGCAGAAAGCGGTGACACAGACTACACAGAAGAACTGGAAACACTGAACACAGCCGTTTCCACAGAAACAGAAAGTCTGAAACAGCAGGTTTCCCATGAAATCGAATCTCTGGAAACACTGACAGACTCCCTGACAGCTATGGCTGCTTAAGACAAAAGAAAAACAGCTTGGAAAGCAACTTTCCTTAAAAAACATTGGGTTTCCTTTTTCTTGATTGCTTAAGGGGAATTGCGACGGCTGTCTTCAGAAGAAAACATATCAAATAACATCTTGTAAAATAAGAAAGCTGAAATCCTCTATATGAAAAGGATTTCAGCTTTCTTTATTTTCTTATGAAGATGCCACTAATGCAGGGCTGTTTTTTTATCTCCTCAATCTGCCAGTTTTTTCAACAGTTTTGCATAGGTTTCCACGCCCAACGCCAAAATTTCCTCATCAAACTGGAACTGTGCACTATGAAGAGAATGGATATAACCCTTTTCTTCGTTGCCGCTGCCTAAGAAAAAGAACATTCCCGGTACTTTCTGCAGATATAGGGAGAAATCCTCCGCCAGCATATAAGGGGGTGTTTCTTCGTAAGCATCCCCTGCCACTTCCTGCAAAAGTTCCACCAGTTTGGGGTCGTTATCCACCACACGATACATGTGACGGAACACGGCTTCTCCTTTGCAGCCATAACCAGCGGCAATACCAGAAGCCACTTCCTGGACGCGTTTTGTCATGGTTTCGTAAGCTTCATCACTGAATGCACGCATGGTGCCTTCCAGCTTCACTTCCTTGGCAATGATGTTGCAGGCTTCGCCGCCATGGATAGCACCGAATGTCAATACGCCGCTGTCCAGAGGGGATACATTCCGGGAAAGGATGGTATGCAGTCCTGTAATGACTGCCCCTGCTGCCAGCACCGCGTCATGCCCCAGCTGGGGCTGCGCGCCGTGGGCACTTTCCCCATAAATATGCACATCCACTTCCCCGTTTCTTGCCATCATAGCGCCTTTGCGGCAAGCCACTTTCCCCTGAGGTACCTGAGGGAAGATATGACAGCCGATGATGCAGCGGACAGGATGTTTTTCAAAGAGTCCCGCATCCACCAAAAGCTGTGCACCGCCGGGGCCTTCTTCCGCAGGCTGGAAAATGAGTACCACGTCGTTTTCCAGTTCGTCTTTATGTTCCTGCAAATATTTGGCAAAGCCCAGCAATACTGTCACATGTCCATCGTGACCGCAGGCATGCATACAGCCCACATGCTCCGAGGTGAAGTCGCAGCCTGTCTGTTCTGTTACCGGCAGGGCGTCCATATCCGCGCGGAATGCCACCGCTTGTCCCTTACCTTTGCCCCGAATCACTGCCACCACGCCTGTTTCCAGCCATGTTTCCAGCTCTGTGATGCCGAAGCCCTTCAGTTTTTCCCGAATATAAGAGGAGGTTTTGTATTCCTTCAGCCCTAATTCGGGGATTTTATGCAAATCGCGGCGAATCTGCCGCAGTTCTTCTACCATGTTTTGAAAATACGCTTCCATTGGCTTTCCTCCTTTGTTCTGATTGTTCTCATTGTATCACAGACATCTTTCTTTGGAAAGGATACAAATTCTGTGGAAAATCTGCCCAATTTCGTATATAATAAAAGGCAAATACAAAAAAATCAAAAAATAAAGGAGAGATTTACCCATGGATTATGATATGACCAATCCCTATGAAATTGCGAAATACATCAAGGAAGCCAAAAAGGCAACACCTGTCAAAGTATATGTAAAAGGCGACCTGAGCGGCGCATCCGCAGAAGGCGTGAAAGTATTCGGTCAGGGGGATTTCTGGATCCTCATGGGCGACCACGCTGCCGTACAGGCTCTGCTGGACAGCAAAAAAGACGCTATCGTTGACTGCGCTATGGAATATGACAGAAGAAACTCCGCTGTTCCCATGCTGGACATCACTGGCGTGGAAGCACGCATCGAACCCGGCGCATTCATCCGTGACCGGGTAAGCATCGGCAAAAACGCTGTTGTTATGATGGGCGCTGTCATCAACATCGGCGCTGAAATCGGCGAAGGCTCCATGGTTGACATGAACGCTGTTCTGGGCGCAAGAGCAACTGTAGGCAAAAACGTACACGTTGGCGCAGGCGCAGTGCTGGCAGGCGTTCTGGAACCCCCCAGCGCAACACCTGTTATTGTAGAAGACGGCGTAATGATCGGCGCGAACGCTGTGGTACTGGAAGGCGTACGCATCGGCGCTAACGCTGTTGTTGCAGCAGGCGCAGTGGTAACAGAAGACGTACCTGCTGGCGCTGTTGTAGCTGGTTCCCCTGCCAAAGTCATCAAAATGAAAGACGAAAAGACAGAAGGCAAAACACAGCTTATGGAAGACCTGAGAAAATAAGACTTTCGGAAAATCAAAACATCCCATCTCTCAGGGGCATCTTCATAAGAAAACAAAGAAAGCTAAAATCCTTATCATGACAAAGGATTTTAGCTTTCTTATTTTTTTTATTAAGATTTTTGTTATGTTTATTGATGAAGACAGCCATCGCAATTCCCCTTAAGAAATCAAGGAAAATAAAAATCAATGTTTTCTTAAGGGGAAGTTGCTTTAAGAGGGGATGTTTTTGTTGGGACGGAAAAAAGGCGGCAGTTGCCTGCCGCCGAAAGAAATATTCTTGATGTGTAAAGTTTACCAAAGATCCCAGAAGGAGTATGGTACTGGTGTATTGGGCATGGTACCAGGTTTCATGGCATTCAGGAACGCATTAAGAGCCATTTGCAGATCACGGTATGCGTCATTGACTGTATTCTGAGAAGTAAGCGTGGACTGCTGCAAAACACCATTTGCTGTATTTACAGCCTTTTGTAAATCATCCTTCTGCTGCTGTACCACCCAGTTTTTCATAGGAGGAACATCTTTACCGTTCTGCGCAGAAACTTCTGTTTTATCCAGCAAAGCCTGTGCTTCTGTTACTTTCGCTTTCAACGCTGTGGTATCTGCCTGCTGTACGGTTACCACACAGCTGCCGGAAATGCCGCTGCCATCCTGTGCTGTGGCTGTGATGGTGGCTGTGCCGGCTTTAAGAGCTTTTACATTGCCCTGCTGGTCTACTGTAGCAATGTCTTTGTTCTGGCTGTCCCATGTCACAGCTTTATTGCTTGCCCCATCCGGTGTGATGGTTGCTGTCAGTTTTGTAGTATCCCCCACATAAATGGATGCTGCACCCTGCACCTGAATACCGCTTACCGGTACCGTTTTCGGGGTTACGGTCACTTTACATGTAGCTATCTTGCCGCCATCTATTGTTGTTACGGCGATGATGGCTGTGCCTGCTGCTTTCGCTGTCACAGTGCCGCCTTCTACTGCTGCAATTTCCGGTTTGTCACTTATCCATGTTACGTCTTTGTTTGTTGCACTTTCAGGGTTTACGGTTGCGGTCAGGGTTGTGTTATCTCCTGTTTTCAGGTCCAGACTGGTTTTATCCAGTGTTACGCTTTCCACTGCCACATCTGCTTTTGCTACCGTTACGGTACAGGTTGCTGTTTTATCCCCTGCTTTCGCTGTGATGATGGCTGTGCCTGCACTCACTGCGGTAACAACACCGTTGTCCACTGTCGCAACTTCAGGATTGCTGCTGCTCCATGTTACAGTATTGTTGGTAGCGTTTTGAGGTTCTACGGTTGCTTTCAGTGTTCCTGTGCTGCCTTTTTCCAGCGTCAATTCGGCCTTATCCAATGTTACCCCTGTTACAGGTACTGTCTGGGGCGCATTGACTGTCACTTTACATGTGGCTGTCTTGGCGCCATCTTCTGTTGTTACCGTGATGATGGCTTCGCCTGCACTCACTGCGGTAACAACACCGTTGTCCACTGTCGCAACTTCAGAATTGCTGCTGCTCCATGTTACATTCTTATTGGTTGCATCACTGGGTTCTACCTTTGCTTCCAGTGTTCCTGTTTTTCCCACTTCCAGTGCCAATTCTGTTTTATTCAGTCCTACACTCTGTACAGGTTCGCCGATCTGTATTCTGACTCTCACTGTACATGTGGCTGTCTTGCTGCCGTCCGCTGTTGTTACTGTGATGGTAGCTTGACCTCCTCTCCTTGCTGTTACAGTACCATTCTGGTCTACTGTGGCAATAGCTTCGTGATCGCTGCTCCATGTCACATTTTTATTAGTTGCATTTGTAGGTTCTACGGTTGCTGTCAGTTTTTCACTGCTGCCCTCAACCAGTACAATTTCTGTTTTGTCCAGACTCACGCCTGCCACACTCACGCTAATCTGTCCACTGCCAGTCTGCTTCTTGATATCACCATTGCCGCTAACTGTCACATTGGCATCTGCCTGCAATGTATCCACAGTGCCGTTGACTGTCAGCGCTGTATTGGCTGTTGTTACCTGCATATCTGTTACATTGGCATCCACGGTCACAGGTTTTTCTGTTTTTACCACAACTTTTTTCAGAGTTGCGGTACTGCCAGCGTCTTTATTTTTCAGCAGTGCGCCGTTTCCTTCAACAATGACACTGCCTTTGAGTTTATTGGCTGTGTTTTCATCAAATTTCAGAGCAACCTGTTCGCTGCTTGTTTTCTGAACATAGATATTACCGCTGATGGAGCAGTTTTCAAATACAACGGAATTATCCCCGCCGCCCTTCACATAAACATCACCGGAGATGTTCATATTTGTCAGTGTTGCGGTGCCGTTTCCTACTTTTTCATCAATATACAGATGACCCAGTACAGTCATATCTTTCAGATCCACGCCGTTTGCCGCCACTGTCACATTGCGGTATGTGCCGCCGGTACGGTCATCTGTCACAGTGATGCTTTTCCGTCTGCTGGGTGTCCACCAATCATCATCGTCATCCGTATAATCCGGTTTGCTTGCATTATCCTTTGTTTTCACCGTATCGGGACGGATACTGCTGGTAACGCCGCTGACATAAACGGTCATGGTGTCGATGTCGCCGCTGCCTTTGATGGTCACTTTATCTTTTACGATCATATCTTCCACTTTCCCCTTGGAAAAGTCGATGGTAGCCTTATCGGCGTTTTTGGTGATTTCCATATTTTTGATTCTGGCATCAGAACCCAGTTTCAGGTCTGTTTCTGCATCCAGTGTCAGATTCCGCACCTTTGCGTCGATGGTGATATAACCAGACAGCTCTTTATCCACGATAACGTCTGTATAATCGCCGCCGGTCAGTTTACCGATTTTCTTAAATGTGGTTTTTTCCACAGCGGTCTTGCCGCTGGCTTTCACTGCGGTATCCTTCTGATCCATCACCATTTCTTTGATGTCACAATCTTTCAGAATGATTTCGCCGCCGCCATCCACAATGAGTTTGCCTTTGACAGTCACGTTATCCAGTGTAATGGTCTTTGTGCCAAGACGGTCAGAAATGGTCAGGTCACCAGTGATGGTGGTATCTTCCAGTTTAGACTGGGTCAGGAGCATATCTTCTTTTTTGGTTTCTTCTTTATCTTCTTCCTTGTCACCGGGCTTGTAGTTCACGGTCTTATCCAGTGCCAGAACAGCTTCGGCTCTTGTCAGAACACGGTTCGGTCCAAAGGAGCCATCGGGATAGCCTGCCATGATGCCTGCTTCGCTGACAGCGCCCACCACGCCTTTTGCCCAATTGGAAATAGCGTAGGAATCGGTGTAGCGGTATGCCCGACTTTCATTCTGTTTCAAATCCAGAATACGGGAAATCATGGCTGCCGCTTCCTGTCTGGTAACAGGGTCATTGGGACGGAAAATGCCGTTGCCGTCGCCGGAAATATAGCCTGCTGCCACACCAGTCTGGATGGCATTTTTACCCCAGTAATGGCTGGGTACGTCGGAGAAATAAGCGTAGCCGCTCTTTGTGTAGCCCATGGCGTTATTCACCAGCACCACAAACTCCGCTCTGGTAATCATGTTGTTCGGGCGGAAAGTCCCGTCAGGATAGCCGCTGATGTCTCCTTTATCCACCCATTTGTTGATGGTATTCTGTGCCCAGTGACCCTGAATGTCTGTGGGCGCACCGAAAGCGGTGACGCTCATAGCCATAGAAGCCGCCAGCACAGCCGTAATGGTAATCGCATGTTTCTTCTTCATAAATTACACCCCCATATCAATGAAAAACTTTTCATGGAATTTTTATCCTCTTCTAATGCTACTGTACTCTGTTTTTCCTTAAGAAACAACTGTTTTCCGCCATTCGTAAGAAAGCCTTAAACAAATCGTAATATCCGTAACATAAGGATTTTTCCGCCCTCATTCTCACGCAAAAATCCCCTGCTATATTTTCAATGCCTCCAAACTGTGCTATCATAAAAAATATACAAAATCTTAACACCAAAGAAAAAAGGAGGTGTATCCATGGAAAAAATCAAAAAATATCTGCCCAAATTTCGACCCAACTGGCGGGGTGCACTGCCGGTGGTGCTTTTCTTTGGCGCATCTTTCCTGATTGTGGCAGTATTTTTTGGTCTGCAGTTTGTCATGACAGCCTCTGTCATCACGGTACTGTTCCAGATCCGCCATGCCCGATACAACTCCTGGGGGTATCTGTTCCGTCAGCTGGTCATCTGCGAAGCCCTTGCCCTTTTCGCCATGATTGCCACGTTGGATACGCCCCTTTCTCTGCTCTTGAATTTCACCATTCCCTTTGCATTGGTTTTCCTGCAATCTTCACAATTCGTGCCAAAAGGATATTTTGCCAGCGCCATGATATTCGTATTCCTGCAATTCATGCCGCCGGAACCAAAGGACTTTGGCGTACAGCTGGAAGTGGTGCTGGTCTGCTGGGTATTCCTTGCCATTGTACCGAAGCTGTATCCCTATTTACAGCGGGGCAAAAAGCAGGCAAAACCTACGGTTCAGACGTTGCATACCGGACTGAAACAGCTTTCTCAAATACTCACCCGCATTGCTGACGGGGAAACTGACGACGATTTTTCCAAGGAACTCTACAAATTAGAGGACACTTACCACCGCATGGCATACCAGATGCAAACGGTGTTCCAAAAAGGCGACCACGGCAAAAAATGCTTTGATATGCTGGCAGTCATGTTCCAGCGAAGTTTTTATCTGGTGCGGGACAAAGCTTGGCAGCAGGACGAAGTTTAGCAAAATGCCCTGCCCCGTTTGACAGAGGTGGCGGAATTGGCAGAAGAAGCTTCCCAGACTCTCAACGAAACAGACAACACAGAACTCATTGCCAAAGCCCGTACTCTCTTGGAGCAAAGAGAAATGCCCGAAGGACGGGTGCGCATCTTTTACCGGAGTTGTCTGCACATGCTCATACTGATCTGCCATACTTACCCCGCCACAAAGAAGCAGAATCTCCAGTGGTTCGGCGTAGACTGGCAGGAAACATGGCTGAAATTCCGGCGGCGCATTTCCCGCCATTCCATCGAAACTCGTTTTGCCCTGCGGCTTTCTGTGGTGCTGACCATCAGCTGCGGCGCCATGGCTATTTCCCACGCAAACCATGTATACTGGTTCCCTTTGAACGCCTTTTTGCTGCTCCAGCCCAGCTTTGAGGACAGCGAGCATCGTTTGGTGACTCGTCCCATTGGTACGGCTTTGGGCTGTTTGGTGGTGGCACTGGTTGAGCCTTTCCTGCCCACAGTTCCCATGCAGTTTGCCTTTGCTTTTCTCATGATGTTCTTCATGTACTGCTCTACCCCCGGCACATGGGTACAGCCCATTTTCTCCACCAGTTTTGCCCTGATTCTGGCGTCCATGTCCATGCAGGACAATACATTGATCTGGCTGCGTATTGCCTATGTCATCACGGCTGTGTTGCTGGTTTCCGTCATCAACCTGTTTTTCTTCCCTACCACAAAAGAAAAGCAGTTTGCCCTGAACCTGCGGCGGCTATTCCAGCTCCACGCTTCCTACTGGGAAATTACCAGACGGAGTTTATCACAAAACGTGGATTTACATGAATACAATGAACTGCTGACGGAGTTCCATATGATTTACGCCCAGTGCAGGGAATACATACAGAAAGAACTGCCGGGAGAAACGGGCACGGTGTATCATGAGCTGCTGGTGACCCTCTGGAAAACATTCTCCGAGCTGGAACAGACGGCATACCTCATGCAGACAGGCTCTGCGGAACGAGAAGAATATCCTGCCCTCATGGATCTGACCATGCAGCTGCAAAGGGAAATCTTCCCGCCCCAGCCCACAACGCCTTCCATTGCCCTTCATCGGGATTTTCATGACAAAGACCTGACTTATGTACTGACCCAGTACATACGCAACAGTGGACACCTGCGGTCGTTGTACAGTCAGATAGCAAGCAACACCCTGATTTTTAAGAAAAAAGAACTTGCCCGCAAATAAAAACAGAGAATTTCTCAAAAGAAATGCTCTGTTTTTTTTATTTTCTGCGGAAATTGCGGACTTTGGCGGAAATTTCCCGAAGTTCTTCTTTGGACAGGGTATCCAGATGTTCCAATTGATCCATGAACAGCACAAGACTTTCGTTATAGCGAATCTTATTGAACTCAATGAAATAATTCACCATGACCCCCGGCACCAATGCCACCACAAAAATGCCGTAAAGCGCCAAAAGTACCGTCAAAATTCTGCCGCCCCATGTCACTGCCACAAAATCTCCAAAGCCAATGGTGGTAGACGCCGCAAAACAGTACCAAAGACTGTCCGCCAATGTGGTGATGGACGGCTCTGCCAGCCAGACTGCCACTGCCACCAGTAACAACAGCAGTACATAACCAACGGCAAACCGTTCCGCATGGGTGATACGAACCACTTTCCAAAGCAAAGATATCCTGCGCATGTTATCTCCTTCCCCCTCTTTTTCCAAAAAAATACCCCGTATTTTTTTGGGAGGGAAATACGGGGATATCAAAAATCGCTATGGGGTTATACTGCACATAACCCCATAGGGTGACGTAATCTTATTTGCCTCTGACGATTCTGGACAGCTGGATCAGGAAGGTAGGCGCGAAAGCCAGACCTACAATCTGACCGATGTTTGTCAGTGTCAGAGCGTTGTCGATGTCAAACAATCCATGGAGTGCGGGCACAAACAGTACCAGCATCAGCAGCAGTGTGCCTACGAAGAAAGCACCTACGCTGTAAGGATTGGAAGGCAGACGGAAGATGGAACGGGAGCCGCGGCAGTTGAAGCCGTGGAACAGACGTGCCATACAAAGTGTTGCAAAAGCCATGGTGCAAGCCATGCCGTTGTTGATCTGCATACCCAGATAGAAAGCTGCCATGGTTGCCACTGCAATGAGGGCACCCTGAATACCCAGTGTCTGCAAGAAGTCTTTTGTCAGAATGCCTTCTTTGGGGCTTCTGGGTTTCTGGTTCAGCAGGTCGCCAGTGGGTTTTTCCATGTTCACTGCCAGTGCGGGCAAGCTGTCTGTCAGCAGGTTGATGAACAGAAGCTGTACTGCTGTGAAAGGCAGAGGCAGACCAAAGAGGGATGTGATCATAACCACCAGAATACCAGCCAGGTTACCGGAAAGCAGGAACTTGATGGAGTTCTTGATGTTGGTGTATACGTTTCTGCCGTTGGCTACGGCTTTGACGATGGTTGCGAAGTTATCGTCTGTCAGAATCATGGACGCTGCGTCCTTGGATACTTCTGTACCAGTGATACCCATGGCAATACCGATGTCAGCCTGTTTCAGTGCGGGCGCGTCGTTGACGCCGTCACCTGTCATAGCTGCCACATGACCTCTGTCCTGCCATGCTCTTACGATACGGATTTTATGCTCGGGAGATACACGGGCATAAACGGAAATATGTTCCACTTCGTTGCGAAGTTCTTCGTCTGTCATTTTTTCCAGCTCGCTGCCTTCTACAGCTCTGTCGCCATCCTGCAGGATACCGATTTCTCTTGCGATGGCAGAAGCGGTGATCTTATGGTCACCGGTGATCATAACAGGACGGATACCGGCTCTGCGGCAGTCCGCAACAGCAGGCGCGGATTCCACACGAGGAGGGTCCATCATAGCAATGAGACCAGTGAAAATCAGGTCGGTTTCGTCCTCCAATGTCAGAGGGCGGTTTTCAGAAAGCACCTTTTTGGCAAATGCCAGTACACGCAGACCCTGAGAGGAGAAATCTCTGTTCTGGTCTACGATGGCGCTGCGGATTTCGTCTGTCAAAGGCAGGACTTCGCCGTTCTGTTCCACAGAAGTACATCTTGCCAGCAGTACGTCCGGCGCGCCTTTGATGAGCATTTCATAACGGTTGTTTCTGAAATGCAGAGTAGACATGAGTTTTCTGTCGGAGTCAAAGGGAATTTCCTGCAAACGAGGGAATTCTTCTCTGACTTTATTTTCATCGCCGCCGATGGTACGGCAGAAGGACAGCAGAGCCGTTTCTGTAGGGTCGCCCACTGCTGTTTCGCCGTTGATGGCGCCGTCATTACACAATACACTTTCTGCCACCAGACCGTTCACGGCTTTATCATTGCCTTTGGCTTCTTCGGGTTCCCAAACTTTGCCGTTGGCATAAGCTTTCTTTACAGTCATACGGTTCTGTGTCAAAGTACCTGTTTTATCGGAACAGATAACGGATACACAGCCCAGACCTTCCACGGCACGGAGGTTTTTGATGATGGCGTTTTCTTTTGCCATTTTCTGAGTACCAATGGCAAGACCGATGGTCACGATGGAGCTGAGGGCTTCGGGAATGGCAGCAACTGCCAGAGCCACAGCAAACATCAGGGATTCTGCCAGACCCATGTTCCGCCATACACCCAAACCAAAGACGATGGCACAGATGACCATGATGATGATGGACAGTTTCTTGGAGAAATCGTCCAGACTGCGCTGGAGGGGTGTTGCCTTTTCCTGTGCGGATTCCATCAGGTCGGCAATCTTACCGATTTCTGTCTGCATCCCTGTGCCGGTGACCAGTACCACCGCACGACCGTAGGACACCAGAGAGCTGCTGTATACCATATTCAGTCTGTCACCCAAAGGCAGTTCATCCTGATCAATGGGTGTGTCAATTTTGTTTACGTTTTCAGATTCCCCTGTCAGTGCGCTTTCGCTGACCTGCAAGGAGAAGTTCTGCAATACACGACCGTCTGCTGCGGTCACGTCCCCTGCTTCCAAGAGCAGGATGTCCCCGGGCACCAGTTCTGCCGCAGGCACTTCCATTTTCTGACCGTCACGAATGACGCGGGCATTGGGTGCTGCCATCGCTTTCAGGCTGTCCAGAGATTTCTGGGCTTTGAAGTGCTGCACCGTACCCAAAATGGCATTGAGGATGAGCACTGCCAGAATAACGATGGTGCCTTCCAGACCGCCTGTCAGAGCGGAAATGATGGCTGCGATAATCAGAATGATTACCAAAAGGTCAGCAAACTGTTCCGCAAATACCTGCAAAACGCCTTTGCGCTTGCCTTCCTGCAATTTGTTGTAGCCGTACTGTTCCAGCCGTTTCTTTGCTTCTTCCGCTGTCAGCCCGTTCATGGAGCTGTTCAGTTCCTGCAGGAGTTCTTCCTGCGATAATTTCCATTGTTTGTCCATAGAAATTCCCCTTTCTCTGTGTCCCGTGCAAATAAAAAAGACTTTTATTGCACCGAATCCTCTCGTTATGCAATAAAAGTCTTGCTTTTCAAGAAAATGTTCTTTTAGTCGCGCCCGGGTAATAACACCGAGATGACGAACGCTGACGATGCGGCTTGCCGCACAAGCTACTCCCTTTTATTACAATGACTCTACCATACTTTTGCACAAAAGGCAAGAGAAAAATTCATACAAATTGCAATTTTCTGTTTGCCCCTGTTATTTTGCCCCAAAGCCCCTGATTTCTCCGTCTTTTTTCCCGAAAACGCCCTTTCTGTTTTTTCGGCAGTCTGCATTTGCATTTTCTTGTCATTATGCAAATATAACGAAATTTTGTATGCAAATCCATGCAATTTTTTTCAAAAAAGGGGCTTGTTTTTTTCTTAACATGGGTCTATGATAAATGCGTCAACTACATACGGCAGTATCTTCAGGGCAGGGTGAAATTCCCGATCGGCGGTATAGTCCGCGAGCGCAGCGATGCGTAGGATTTGGCATAGGTTCAAGTCAGGATTTGGTGAGATTCCAAAACCGACAGTATAGTCTGGATGGAAGAAGATCATGACAGTACAAGGCAGATTTTTCTGTTTTTGTTCTGTTCTTTTGTGTATACCAAAAAGGGGTGTGTTTGTGGTACCCTTTGTTTTGGATATGCGTATTTTTTTCATGGATTTCAAAGCCCTGAGTGGACGGTTTCCCGTCTGTTCAGGGTTATTTTTTTGCAGAAAAGGAAGTGGCGAAAATGGAAAAACAGGATTTTATGCGGCACGCCATTGCCCTTGCCAAAAATGGCATCGGCGCCGTTGACCCCAACCCACTGGTGGGCGCGGTCATTGTCAAGGACGGCGAGATCATCGGGGAAGGCTGGCACGCACGCTTTGGCGGACTCCACGCGGAGCGCAACGCGCTGGCAAACTGCCGCACCTCACCCAAAGGCGCCACTATCTACGTGACACTGGAGCCCTGCTGTCACTACGGCAAAACACCTCCCTGCACAGAAGCCCTGTTGGAAGCAGGCATTGCCAAAGTGGTCATTGGTTCCCGTGACCCCAATCCCAAGGTGGCAGGCAAAGGAGCAGCCATCCTCCGGGAAGCAGGCGTGGAAGTGGAAGAAGATTTCCTCCGGGAGGAATGTGACGCCCTCAACGGTCCTTTCTTTCACTACATCACCACGAAACGGCCTTATGTGGCAATGAAATACGCCATGACTGCCGACGGGAAAATTGCCACAGTCACCGGCGCATCCCAGTGGATCACCAACGAAGCCAGCCGCCATCATGTCCATGCTCTGCGGCGGCGGTATCCAGCCATACTGGCAGGCATCGGCACCGTTCTTGCAGACGACCCCATGCTGAACTGCCGACTGGGTGATGAGGCACGGAATCCCATCCGCATCATCTGTGACAGCAAACTGCAAATTCCCCTGGAAAGCAAACTGGTGCAGACGGCAAAGGACATTCCCCTTATCGTGGCAACCTGTTCCAAGGACGAGGAAAAACAGGCAGCTCTAACAGCAAAAGGTGCAGAAGTGCTGGTATTTGACGGGGAAAAAGTTCCCCTCCCTGCCCTTATGGACAAACTGGGGGAAAAACAAATCAGCGGCATCCTGCTGGAAGGCGGCGCCACACTGAACGCAGCTTTTCTGGCAGAAAACCTGATACAACGGGCGTATGTATACATTGGGGCAAAAGTATTTGGGGGCGCAGCAGCAAAATCACCCATTGCAGGAGGCGGCATATCCCTTCCATCAGAAGCGGCTGACCTGCATCTGGCAGAAGTACAGACCTTCGGAAACGATGTACTCTGCGTTTATGATTTCCCGAAACAGGAGGCGAAGTAAATGTTCACAGGCATCATTGAGGAACTGGGCACCATTCGGGGTGTTTCCCTCACCAAAGACGGCGGCGAGCTGCAAATTGCTGCAACCACCGTACTGGGCGGCACAAAGCTGGGGGACAGCATTGCCGTCAACGGCACCTGTCTGACGGTGACGAAACTGGAAAAAGACGGCTTTACAGCCTTTGTCATGGCGGAAAGCCTGCGCCGCACCAATCTGGGCAGTCTGAAACGGGGCAGCGTGGTACATCTGGAAAGAGCCATGGCAGCAGACGGGCGTTTTGGCGGGCATATGGTCACGGGGCACATTGATGGGCAAGGCACTTTCCTTTCCCAGAAACCGGAGGGGCAGGCTGTTGTCCTCACCATCGGCGCAGACCCGGAAATCCTTTCGGGCATTGTGGAAAAAGGCTCTATTGCCATTGACGGCACCAGCCTGACAGTCATGGATGTGGGCAAAGACAGTTTCCGTGTGGGCATCATCCCCCACACCGGCGGACATACAGCCCTTTTAGACCGTCCCAAAGGCTACGCCTGCAATCTGGAAACAGACGTCATCGGCAAATACATTCAGAAATTTTTAGCAAAGAACACAGAATCCACTCCCAAGAAATCCACACTAACTATGGATTTCCTGCGAGAAAACGGATTTTAAACATAGGAGGATAACGTTATGCGTGAATATAACACCATTGAAGAAGCATTGGAAGAACTGCGTCAGGGTCGTATGATTCTGGTGACTGACGACCCCGACAGAGAAAACGAAGGGGATTTGATTTGTGCGGCAGAATTTGCCACCACAGAAAACGTAAACTTTATGGCAACCCACGGCAAAGGGCTCATCTGCATGCCCATGAGCGAAGAACTGGGCAAAAAGCTCATGCTGCCCCAGATGGTTTCTGATAACACAGACAACCACTGCACCGCTTTCACCGTTTCCATTGACCATGTGGACACCACCACAGGCATTTCCGCTGAGGAACGTGGCTACACCGCAAGAAAATGCGTGGAAGACGACGCAAAACCCCAGGATTTCCGTCGTCCCGGTCACATGTTCCCGCTCATTGCCCGCAGAGGCGGCGTGCTCACCAGAGAAGGACACACAGAAGCTACCGTTGACCTGCTGCGTCTGGCTGGGCTGAAACAGTGCGGTCTGTGCTGCGAAATCATGGCAGACGACGGCACCATGATGCGTACCCCTTCCCTGTGGGAACTGGCTGACAAATACAACCTGAAATTCATCACCATCCACGATTTGCAGAACTACTGCCGCCGCAACGAAAAACACGTCATTCGGGAAGCAGAAGCAAAAATGCCCACAAAATACGGCGAATTCCGTATTTTCGGTTATGTGAACGACCTGACTGGCGAACACCACGTTGCACTGGTAAAAGGCGACATCGGCGACGGCAAAAACCTGCTGTGCCGTGTACACTCTGAATGCCTGACTGGTGACGTATTCGGTTCCC
>ENA-OPVV01000548-OPVV01000548.1-human-gut-metagenome-genome-assembly--contig:-NODE-548-length-33701-cov-7.711348_pt1 | contig 33701 bp, 28 predicted proteins | sample MGYA00241500_ERZ501992 | MGnify/ENA primary metagenome ERZ501992 (study PRJEB25962, sample SAMEA2043052) | human gut metagenome | biome: human gut; feature: human-associated habitat; material: faeces...
GGAAGAACGGATTACGAAAACCTTCTTCCCATGACAATATGCAAATAATAATCGTTAAATTTGTGGATTCTTTTTTAGACGGGTGCCGACTGGCGCCCGTCTAAAAGGGGATACCCTAAAATTGGAAGTTTACGCTTCTATATCAGTTCTTACACGTATTCCTGTTATTCTACAACCAGACGAAGCCTTTTCGTTCCTGTACGTGCCTGAAGCCATTCCAACATTTTGTCTTTTTCCTGTTTGGAAAGACTCCGGTCGCAATCAACAAAAGCATAAGTTAAGGTATCCATACGAAGACTGTCTACACGAAGCTGAAGACTCTTTGAGACAGAAATCGTTTTTATACATGGGAAAAGAACCTTAATCTCCTGCCCCATCTTCTCATTCATCAAATTCGAACCTGTAAAATCTGGTAACAAACGATTCAGTGAGTCAAGTGCAGCCTGTTGTGACATAAGCTGCTTCTCACTATTCTTATAAAAATCCTCCATTACCATCGACTTAATATTTCCTATATCCATCGCACCGGCTCCATTAACTCCCTGAAAAACGACCAATTTTGTCTGATCCAGCTTATAATCAGCAAGTTTATTCCGCGCATTCTGTATTTGTTCCTCTGAAACTTCCTTTCCGATAAATACCACTTTAATCTCCCGTTTGTCAAATGAGATTTCACGATTCAGAATCTGGGAATCCGGGAATTGGCGCAGGGTAAAATTAATTGGTTAGCAGAAGAATGATAAATCGTTTCACGTACAATGTTATATGTCAGATAAACGGCCGGACACATGGTAGCAATTGCAATACCGATGATATATTTCCGGACCAACTTTTCTCGTACCTTATCAACAAACTGCTTACGCTGGAAATGCATTACCCGCACTCCTATATAAGTAGCCAGACTGATAAAAACAGAATTAATAAAATAAAGGTAAAAAGCTCCCAAGAAATAAAGCAGGTTGCCTGTTGCCAGTCCAAATCCGGCAGTACAAAGCGGAGGCATCAACGCCGTAGCAATAGCAACTCCCGGAATCACGTTTCCTTTTTCTTTTGTAGCCAATGCTACAATACCAGCCAGACCACCTACCAGAGCAATAAACACATCATAGATAGTAGGTGATGTACGGGCAAGCAGCTCCGACTGAACCTCATCAAGTGGAGTAAATGAAAAATAAATCGTTGCAGTAGTTACACTAAACAAAGTTGCCACCAGATAACTTTTCAATGAACGTTTCATCAGCTCAAAGTCATTCAACCCGACAGCAAGGCCTACTCCCATAATCGGTCCCATCAGCGGAGATATCAACATTGCACCGATAATTACCGCCGTAGAATTCACATTCAACCCAAGTGAAGCAATAAAAGTAGCAAAAATAAGTACCCACAAGTTTGTACCTTTAAACTCCACCCCATTCCGGATGGAATCAACAGTCACCTGTTCATCTTCCTTGCTACGGTTCAAGTCCAGATATTCATTAAAAAACTTCCTGATAATAAATTTTTTATCTCTTTCCATAACCTAAAACTGTGTTTTATTTAACAAAACGGTTCACAAAAGGGATTGTTTTCAAAGGTAAATCTTTTTTTAATATATAGGCGATAAATATCAACAATAATAAGGTACGGAACACTAATCTTAATCCGACATTAGATATTATAACCTCCTGCGAAAGAACAAATAAAACTGCAGCCAGTATCAGATAAACAGCCATATTCTTTAAAGGATAGCTGACCGGATATTTTTTCTGTCCGATGATATAAGACAACAAGGTTATTACTCCATAACCGGCCACTGACGCCCATGCAGAAGCGACATATCCATAAGTCGGAACCAACCATATATTCAATACCAGAATTACCGCACATCCGATGATTGAAAAATATGCTCCCCATTGTGTTTCATCCGTCAGTTTATACCAGAAAGACAAGTTAAAATAAATACCCTTAAATATTTCTGCCCCCATTACGATAGCTACTACACTCAGTCCTTCCCAATAATCACGCGCTACCATATAACGAAGTATATCCATATAAAACATCACAGCAAGAAAAGCCAGTAAGGAGAAGATAAAGAAATACTTCATAGCTGCCGAATACATCTTACGGTTATCTCCTTCCTTGTTTTTACCAAAGACAAAGGGTTCGTAAGCATAACGGAAAGCCTGGGTAAACATAGCCATTATCATAGCCACTTTACTGGTAGCACTATATATTCCAAGCTGCACCAACCCTTCCTGACGGTCATCGAACAAGAATGGATAAATCATTTTGTCAATCGTCTGGTTCAATATGCCTACCACTCCGAAAACCAAAATCGGGAATGAATAAGAAATCATCTGTTTCAGCAGAACTTTATCCACACGATAAGAAAAACCTCTCAGTTCCGGAATGAAGAAAAACATCTGTACCAGCGACATGATCAGATTCGACACAAAGATATATCCTACCAGATATTCCGGACGGTAAAACCATGAAACCAGCTGATGGGCATGAACATCCAGCCACGGACACAACAAGAGGAAGAAAAGATTCAGGAGAATATTACCAACAATATTGAACAGCTTGATAGATGCGAACTTTATCGGACGTTTTTTGTATCGCAGATAAGCAAACGGAATACACTGAAATGAATCCAGGGCAACCACAAGTACCATCATCGCAATATAATCGGGATGATCGGGATACTCCAGCAATGCGGAAATGGGATGCAGGAACAGCATACACAGTATAACAAAAATCAGCGAAAGCCCACCTACAAAAATCAACGTATTGGCATATACCTTTTCCGGATGTTCACCCGACTTATTGGCAAAACGGAAGAATCCTGTTTCCATACCAAATGTCAGAAAGACCAAGATAAGTGCCGTATATGCATACACATTCGACACCACACCGTAACCACCTGTCGATGCAGGTATTACTGCTGTATAAAGCGGTACAAGCAGATAGTTAAGAAAACGTCCTACAATGCTGCTCAATCCATAAATAGCCGTATCTTTTGCTAACGATTTCAGTCCAGCCATAGTCTTAAAAAAAATAAAAGTGTGTGCCGCTGTTATGGCACACACCATAATTAATCATCAAAAAGTGTTTTTACATTATTATATATACTCCGTCCCAGATGCTTATAAGCCAGCTCCGTAACTTCTCGTCCGCGTGGAGTCCGCTTCAGAAAACCTTCCTTTATCAAGAATGGCTCGTACACTTCTTCCAACGTCCCGGGGTCCTCCCCAAGTGCCGTAGCAATCGTTGTCAGTCCTACCGGACCTCCCTTGAACTTATCAATAATGGTACAAAGTATCTTATTATCTATCTCATCCAGTCCGTAGCGGTCGATATTCAGCGCTTCCAGTGCATATCGCGCTATTTCCACATCAATCCGTCCGGAGCCTTTCACCTGAGCAAAATCACGTACACGACGTAACAAAGCATTGGCAATACGGGGAGTACCACGACTGCGCGAAGCAATCTCTCCTGCAGCATCTACATCACATGGAATACCCAGAATACTGGCCGAGCGCAAAATAATACGCGACAATACTGCATCATCGTAATATTCCAAATGGAGATTAATTCCGAAACGTGCACGGAGCGGAGCGGTAAGCAACCCACTGCGGGTAGTAGCTCCCACCAGCGTAAACGGATTCAAGTCCAGCTGAATGCTACGTGCCGACGGACCTTTGTCTATCATGATATCAATCCGGTAATCTTCCATTGCCGAATATAAATACTCCTCCACCACCGGGCTCAAACGATGTATTTCATCAATGAACAATACATCATTCGGTTCAAGACTTGTCAGGACACCGGCAAGATCACCCGGCTTATCGAGTACAGGACCGGAAGTTACTTTAAATCCAACCCCCAGTTCATTGGCAATAATATTGCTCAATGTTGTTTTTCCCAATCCGGGAGGACCATGAAGCAACACATGGTCAAGCGCTTCAGCACGAAGCCTGGCTGCCTTGACAAAGATACGCAGATTGTCGACTACCTTATCCTGACCACTGAAGTCACCAAACTGTAGTGGTCGGAGGGCATTCTCGAAATCCCGTTCTTTTCCTGTAGGTTTATAATCACGTATGTCGAATTGTTCTTCCATAATGATGCAAAAGTACAAATAAATCGTGTGAAGAACGATATAAAAAACTTTATCTTTGCAAGAACTACAACTAACTTTTTTACTTTAAAGCCTATGAACGAATTTAGCACCAATCATCTGGTATTTTTCTCTCCGACTCATACTTCTGCTAAAATAGCACGTGCTATTGGCGAAGGAATTGGTATGGGAAGAAGAATTGAAACCGACCTGACACTCGATGAAAGTGACTCACCTATCGAAATAAACGATTCACTTACAGTCATTGCTGCACCTGTATATGGCGGACGTGTTGCTCCGGTTGCCTTACAACGCATCAAGCGCCTGAAAGGTAACAACTCCCCGGCAATCGTCGTAGTGGTATATGGTAACCGCGACTATGAAGATGCCCTGTTGGAACTGCGTGACACAGTAGCATCATTGGGATTCACTCCTCTCTCGGCAGGAGCATTTATCGGAGAACACAGTTACAGCACAGCCGAAATGCCTGTTGCAGCCGGACGCCCCGATGCGACCGATTTACAAATAGCCCGCACATTCGGAGCCGACAGTTTAAAAAAACTGGAAAAAGCAATGCAGAATTCAGAAGCATTAAGCACACTGACTCCTTCTCTGCAAGCAGGATGCCGGTTAAAAGCTATGGGGGATAAATTATCTATGCTGATTGGATCTTTTTTTATAAAAGGTACTTCTCCTTATAAACTGATACAGGCTTCCAAGCCATCAGCTCCAGTCTGCAATGAAGATTGCTTTGTTTGTGGAGAATGTATAGAGGTATGTCCTACCCATGCCATACGTATCAGCGACGACGGCAGCCATATCGAAACAGATGTAAACCGCTGTATACGCTGTTGTGCCTGTGTAAAAGAATGTCCTAACGGAGCCCGTATCTATAACACTCCGTTTACAGCTATTTTACACGAGAAATTCAGCACACCACGTCAGCCTGAACTTTTTCTATAAAAAAGAAGCGGATACCATTTTTAAGAGAGATTAAAAACAATGGTATCCGCTATAAATTTCTCTTACCGAACCTCACGGTCAAGCAGGCGTTACATCTCATTTATGGAAATGCGGCCCAAAGAGAATAAGAAAGGGAAAATTTATATTTCTTCAAAATTCATTTTACACATCAATCATTCCATTACATGGTGTGGCAATTCACCCGAACCGGCAGTACGAGTCGAATTCGATATTTCACGATTCTTAGGACCGGGAACAAATGCTCCTTTTTCCAGTATATATCGTACTCTTTCTCGCTGATTCGCAGTGAAAGTATTCGAATAAGACACTGCATAATCCATAATATTTGTCGACTTATATTCTGTTCCCCGCACACAGTCTTCACGCATGATCAGTACATCCAGATGTTCAAGAAGACCTGCAGCCCCAATTGAGTTTACCAGGTTATTATAAGCCGTCTTATTATAAGTAGGAGTATCTTCACACAAATCACTGTCTATACACTCTGTTCCTGTTTCATTTTCAGAAAATACATGACGCAATCCCAGATAGTGCCCCAGCTCATGAGCAATAGTAACAGCTACATAATTTGCATTTCCATCCGGAGTTTCAGGAGTCAGCGGACAGTTATCTTCATAAATATACCGGTTATTTATAGATACACACCGCGGAGATACCAGCTGATCTTGAGTAGGTACTCCACCCGTCCACTGTTCACATCCTTCCAAATAATCAGGAGCCACAGTATAAGGAAATTCAGAGATACCCAAAATCCCTGCATCGCTGAAATTATACAGCATGATATTAATATACCGGTCCGGATCCCATATTAAATCTAAATAACGTTTTTCTTTATAGCTGTTCATAAAAGCCTGGCAGTCAATAGTAGATGTAGTCCACATGACACGGTTTACACCCGGTTCTTCCAAAGTATTGCCTGCCGGATCTTCCGTAGCCATAACAAACTCCAAACCTAAGTCTTCTCCACAGTTGCGGTAAAGTTCATTGACTTTATCTAATAACTTCTGTAAATGTCCTTCTTCCACATATTGGTTTTTATCCGACTTATTCACATAAAGTACCTGAAATACAACAGGCAATTTATAATGATGATTCTCACTAAAGACTTCCGCCAACTGTGAAACATGTATTTCTTCTTTCAGTACACCATCTGTAGAAACTATCTCCAAAACGGCAGAACGACTCTCTCCTGTCAGGTTTTCGCCAACTTGTACTTCAACGGCAGCATTGCCTGTCCACGTATTCTCAGAAGGAACTACGCACCATGACTTTTCCGACACAACCTTCCATTCTACATTACTCTCCACCTTCAGAGTCAATGTAGCAGCAGCGGAAGAAATATTCTCACAGGAGGTTGTTTCTACCACCCGAAGATAAGGTTCTGCAACCTCCGGCTGCTCATCGTCACTACATCCTGCCAAGAAAGGAAGCAGTACGACAAGCATCCAGAGTAAATAATATTTCTTATTCATACTCAAATGCAGTTTGACCATCCAACGGACAAGTTACCACATTATCTGCAACGAAGCGACCAGAAGCATTCGGTACAGCGGTAAATACAACCAGACGACAGTTAGACAAATCATGAACATTACTTACATCCATACGATATACATTCTGGCCTGCGCCATCAGCATCCAACTGGATACGGTCACCGTAAGCGACTGCTGAACTGGAAGCCCACAATACATTGTTATGAACTTCATTAACACTACCACCATTCTGTTCTGCTACGATGCCGTCTTCCAGCAACCATACAGCTATACGGCAGTTATCCACATTATCCGACTTTACTTTTACATTTACCACTACAGAACTTCCAGCATTTTCAGCTGCTACTGAAATACCGGTCTTACATCCATTGCTTGCCGCCTGATCTATTTTTGAAGCAAGTAACTCTGCTTCCTTTGCTGCATCTGTTCGATGTTCCTGAGTCAAATTTGTAAAATCCACACTAAACGAAGGGAAACCTCTAACCCCCAAAAAATTAGTAACCTGATTACTAGCCTCACTTGTCAAAGCATCATTATTATGTGCGGCAACAAAAACTGCACGATTATCTGGATAATTTTGTTGATAATACTCAATACCTCTTATTAAATAAGGACAAAATTGACACCATGTACCCGTATGCTGAATAGTAAGTACACGCTTCGCGAAACCGGTATTTTGATCAGGTTTGCTGTCGGCAGGCAAAGAAGGAATATTCTTAAATGCTCTTACCGTAATATTTTCTGTTTTCACACCTTCATAATATGCATAAAACACATAGTCACCTTCAGTAGTAGTGCTGAAAGAAGTTGCCGTAAACGAAGAAGTATTGCCCGAAGGATCTTCCATATAAACCTTAGACTGTGAAGTGATGTCTGTTTCTCCCTTCATCACAGCTACGGTAACCGCATCTGTACCATTCGCTTCGATGACAGTCTTAGATATAGACAATGCCAAATCACCTTCTACTACTGCTCCTGAATCTTCTCCTCCGTCATTGCCCGAACATGCAGTAACAGCCATTAAAAAACAAACCGCCAAGGTTTTAAAAATATATGCAGGTTTCATAAATATCTTTGTTTAATCGTTTATAAAATAATAGGTTTTCAATTTCAGGCTACAATCAGAAAGAAGAAGTCACTACCAGGTTGGCTCCGGTATATGCCGGTGTGTAACGGCATACTCCTCCCGAGCATACATAACCAGCACGGTTTCTTCCATAGCTTAACTGTACACGGGTATTCTTACGTGTATAACTTACAGAAGCTGTATAGTAATGTACCTTTGTCGTACCATGATTATACATATCGCTTACACTGACACTCCAGCGTGGAGCCATGCTGAATTCCAGAAGAGCTGCCATCCAGTCTTTTTCATAATCAGTAGAGTAAAGATATTGCAGTTCTGCACGCAAAGCCATTTTGCTGTTGAACTTGTATGTATTGTCAACAACAAAAATATTCGAAGCATAAGTTTTGTCATCCATTCCATGTGTAGGGCTCCACTCCTGAACAGATACCAATACAGCAGTTTTCCACTGCTTATTCCAACGGTGTTCTACATCTGCATTGATGTCACGCCATAACAAACGAGATTTTCCTGTAATATTTTTATCCGAATAAGCTGTCGAGAAGTTTGCATGGAAATTCCAATAACGAGAACGGTTTGAAGCTGGGCGCAAAGAGTAATAAACATCAAACTGTCCGGCAGTTTCACCCTCTGCATTTACCTGATACGGCTCAAGATTGGCAAGCATATACGTGTACTGACGTGTCAGCGCAGGCAAATAGTTTAATGTATTTCCCGCTCCCTGTCCCTGTAAGGTAAGCATGGTATTCATATGCTCCAGACGACGGAAAGTACCCAAGGCAGAGAAATTACCTGTAGCATATCCTACTTCTGCAAGAATGGCATTACCATCCACTTCGGTTGCAGATGAAATCTCCGGTAAGTCTTTCGTTTTTGTTACATATTCAGCGCGGACGTCCAGACCATTCCAGTTAAAATTACCACCAACAGCATACATATCCAGATTGTTTGTAGTCAATCTGTCCACATAATCTGCATTATCTTTCAAATTCTCATAACGATTTACATAGCTACCTTCCAATTGCAAAGATGCACTTTTCCAACCGGCAATATCAGATAAAGATAAAGTAAGGTCTGCTCCACGCACTGCCGATTCAGCATAATCCAAATATAAACGTGGTCTTCCATACATACCTTTCAGTGACAGGTAGTTCTTATAACTGTAGTGTCCCCATACACCTTCTATCGAATTATTAAATCCCAAGGTACGGTCTTCATAACTGCGGAAAACAAGTCCACTTCCATACTGGTCAAAGATATCTCCTACACGAAATCCAAAATCTCCATCTTCCCAAGCAACATATTTTGAACCAAGAATCGTACGGCGTCCATTTCCATAAGTACCGTAGTCATATCCTTGTAATGCCGGCAAAAAACCCTCCAACTGAATGCCTGCAGAAAATTTGCCACGTGTATAGTCCAGTTTCAAATAATTGTTCGAACCGAAATGATCGTCAGGATTAGCTGCAGCCGCTCCCAGCTCACTATCATCTACATAATAAATACTGTTCGACTCCAGACTTCCAGTAAGTGTTCCTTTATCACGAGTCTGAGCATGAAGAACGGTTGTTGCTCCAACAGCCGCCATGCATAATATCATCATTTTCTGTTTCATCGTGCCGGATTATTTTTGTTGTAATTCTTTCAGTTTCTCAAACAACTCCAATTCGCTGCCTGGAGTGTAACCGGTATGTGAATATACGATATTCCCCTGACCGTCTACAATAAATGTATGCGGAGTAAAGGTTACATTCATTGCACGCTTCAAATCCTGGTTTTTATCGAATACGCAAATAAAGTCCCATCCCGAACCCGAAGCCATAGAGCGCGCACGAGTAGAAAAACGGCTATCATCTATCGATACAGCAACAACTTCAAAATCTACTTCTTCCTGCCATTCTTCCAACTGATCGTTTATAGCATTCAGCTCCATCAGACAAGGTTTACAGGTTATTCCCCAGAATGACATAATAAACGGCTTACCATTCACTAATGAAGATATTTCAACAAGCTTTCCATCTGCATCTTCTACTTTCACATTCGAAAGTTTTCCTTGTGCTGCCACTTGCAGGCAACCGCATACCAGGCAAAACACTAATAACAGTTTTCGTAACATAGTAAATTTCCCCTTTTATTTTTTAGAATTAGTACCCAAAAATATTCCGTTCGGAAAGGCTCAGTCAGGCAACAGTCTGTTCTTATGAAAAGAGCCGTTCCAAACGGAATCATCATTTATCTTAAAACGAACATTCGCAATTATCTGCTATACAATTTTATTTCTGTATTTTCTTAATGAAACTACTCTTTGAACAATCTATTGTAACAGACTCACGTTTCAACTTGCGTGCAACATCTGCCGACGGCAAGAATGTCTTAGGCATATTCTTGATTGTTGCAGTCTGATAAGCTGCCCATGGAGTTGTAAGAACTGATTTCTTAACAACCGACTTCAACGGAGCAACAGATGACTGTAAAGTTCTTGCTCTAGAAGAAGCATCACTGCGTGACAAAGTCATATCTCCAGTTCCATAATATGTACTATATACATTATTATTATATGTACCTATGAACGAAGGAAGAAGATTCATGCCATTATAATCGAGAACTTTCACTACAAGATTATTGTCATCAACAACCTGTACATTAAAGTCACTGTAATAAACTTTTCCAGCAGCACTATCATAACCTGCTACATAATAAACGAATGGTGTATTCCATGCACTCAAAGGCGGAACAGAATAGATATTAGATGCACTCAAGATAACAGCATACAAAGTCTGTCCATTATCTTCTACAGGAATTACCTCGAAGAAGATCTTAGGTCCATAGTCGAAGAACAAATCATCAGCATCAACAGCAGAATAGCTGATATTGTTAAACAAATCCCATGGGCTGGCATATTTGTGCGGGAAGTCACCTTTAAAGCGTCCTACGACACGATTCTTCATCTTATACAGTTCTATTTGCTTTTCACGTGCCTGGATATAGTTTGCTTTTTCTTCTTCAATATAAAGCTTGGCTTCTTCTTCAGTCATGTTCTTCATTGTCATGATTGTATTGACAAGCTTATCGTAGTCAGCATATTCACCAGCTTCTTCCGGTTCTCTAGAGAACTCAATAGGGAATGTAATTGTTTCAGTTTCTCCATTAGAGCCCTGACGGTTGAATGTAGCATTCCAAGTTCCACATAATGCATCCAGAACAGACTGTCCGCCCGCATCAACCGGAGTTCCGAAATCTGCTACTGCCGTAGCTTTTGCCATATAAGGTTCTGACAAATCTTCATCTTCATTGTAAGCCTGTACAACCAGCATATTTTCTTCTTCAGGGAATGAATCAAAATACATTTTATAACCTTCAGAACTATTTATAGCCTGTATTACGTCTGCATCTGTAACATCTAAGCCATAGTTTGTCACATAGTATTTCTCATCCATACCATACTCTGGGCGAAGCGACGCATTCCATTCTGACATAGAGTTTTCTACATAACGGATACCTCTACAGTCACCATTAGGAGCTTTGATTGTATAGCTAACTTTATAAGGCTGATCAGGTTCTACATTGCCAACAACAGTCAATTCTACATCTGGCTTAGTAGACTCAACAATTTCATATACTTCTTCCTGGAAGCTCTGCTTAGAGAAATCATCAGCAAAATTACAAGTAATGAACAAATGATACTTCTTACCGATACTCATTCCTACATATTCAATTTCCTGAGGTTCATAAAGCGGTGTACTTTCATTAAATACCAATGCAGGAATACCTTGTTCACCCACATATTTTTTCATCAATTCATAATCGTCTTCCGAAGTCATATATACTCCATAACTCTGTGCACCAGCCGGAGGAGTAATAGCTACTTTCAGTTTGGTTTCGTTCTTTTTCAAGACAGTTACGGTAGCCTTTTTATCTACCCGGTCAGCGCTTTGAGCATAGACCATCTGCTTGGCATACATTCCATTGAAAACAACACCTTCATCTGACCATTCTTCTGTATAGTCGCCAACAGTCGGAGCCAGCGCCTGACTCATCAACATGCCACCGCCATAGTCTACTTCATAGTCCAAATTACCTTCTTCATCAGATTCACCAACAAGGATAACATAAGCTGTACCCTGAGTAACCTGCCATTCTCCCCACATAGGATCATCCGGATCAATCTGAACACCACTGGTTATAGTGATGTCCTGAGGACCACAAGAAACACCTACAGACGGATTTCCCAAAAAGTCCACATCACTCTGCATAAACAGGTCTTTCATTGAATTATAGTTCAACGCATCGGTAAAAGACCATTTATAATACACACCTTCAGGCATTTCAATATGGAATTTTATTTCATCACGAGTAGCCGAGATAATAGTAATACGTCTTGAATATTCCGGAGTTGTAAATTCAAATCCTTTTACCTGATATTCGGTTCCCACTTTAAAGGCGAAAATTGCCGTATACTTTGTATTTCCATTCAGGCCATATAAGTAAGCTGTATTTTTACCATCCTGAGCTGTAAATATGCCGTTACCATTTTCCTTTTCAGCATTGGCAAACATAATCTCTCCGTCAGGGAAGTCAGATTCGGAAACACTTCCTTCTTCTACTTGATAAGTATAAGTTTCTACCCCTTTCAAATTCAAGGAAATAGTGGCCGAAGTTGCATAAATGGCACTACCCTCATCTCCTTTCTCACTCTCAATCTCAATAGCTACTTCTGAGCTTGGGCCTTCTCCCGGAGGAGTTACCTCATTATCGTTACCGCTACATCCTCCTAATACCAAAAGGAATAACATCGATAAACAAAAGGCCGAAAATTTAAATTTCTTCATAAAAAAAGAATTTTAATTAATTAATATAAATCAAAAAATACTCTCTCTACAGAACCTTATTTTTTATCCAATAAGCCTTCTTTTTACTAACTAATTGTTGTTAATCAAGATGCAAAAATAACCAAGAGATTGGAAAAATAAAATAAATTATGAAAAAAGTACGAAATATTATTGCACAATCAAACATCATAATAAGAGGTAACATATTATTAATTATACACACATAAAGAAGGTAAAACATATCGTTTTGACACTATAAATAAACATATAAGCAAAAAACGTCATATCAAAACTTTACAAAATTTGTTAAATACCAAGATAGAGTATCATTTTACTTTTTTAATAAAATCATCTTAAATCTTTTAAGAGTTTAAAGTATTTATAAAAAGCGATAGTGTTAAAAAACACTAACTGAATTGTTATACAATATTTATAAACACATATTCTACAAACATTCGTAGAAGAATTCTGTTTTTATCTTTACTTTTGTCTTATACAAACGGCAGATTTTACAACATGGAAAAAGAGAAACGAATACTAGTAGGAATGAGTGGAGGAATTGACAGTTCCGCTACCTGCATTATGCTACAAGAACAAGGTTATGAAGTTGTAGGTGTGACTATGAGAACCTGGGATATACCTTCTCACTTTTCAACTCCGGAGCAAGAACAACCCGACGAAATATTAGAAGCAAAGGCTCTAGCCGAACGCCTGGGTATAGAACATCATGTTGCCGATGTCCGCGAGGAATTCCGCAATGTCATCGTACAATATTTTATCGACGAATACATGAAGGGACGCACTCCCAACCCTTGCGTCATGTGTAACCCGCTGTTTAAGGAACGCATCTTATGCGAATGGGCCGACCGTACTGGCTGTGCACAGATTGCCACAGGACATTACTGCCGACTGGAAGACAGAAAGGAGCACCGATATATAGTAACCGGTGATGATCCGACAAAAGACCAGTCATATTTTCTATGGAAACTTCCACAAGAGATATTGAAACGTATGGTGTTCCCATTAGGAGGAATGACCAAAACCGAGGTAAGGGCTTACCTCGCAGATAAAGGCTTTGAAGCCAAAGCCAAAGGAGGAGAAAGCATGGAAGTCTGTTTCATCGATAAAGATTACCGGGACTTTCTGAGAGAACACTGTCCGGATATCGACGAACGAATCGGAACAGGATGGTTTGTCGACAGCAAAGGACTGAAGTTAGGTCAGCACAAAGGTTTCGCCTATTATACTATCGGACAGCGCAAAGGACTGGAAATCGCACTCGGACGTCCGGCGTATGTTCTGAAAATCAACCCTGCCAAAAACACAGTCATGCTGGGAGATGCCGAACAGTTGAAAGCCGAGTATATGCTTGTAGAAGATATAAATGTAATAGATTTACAGGAATTGCTGGAATGCCCCGACCTGTCCGTACGAATCCGCTACCGTAGTCGCCCTATTCCTTGTCAGGTTATCTTACTGGATGAAGGACACCTCCTTGTAAAATTCAAGGCTGAAGCTTCAGCCATCACTCCAGGACAGTCGGCTGTTTTCTATGATAAAGGCCGTGTATTAGGTGGAGGATTTATCGCTTTCCAACAAGGCATAAAGAAACTGATAGCCGAAAATGAAGAAAAAGTCTAGTGTTTAACCCTTCATGTACCTGACAAAACATATCTTCCTGAAAGCACGTTTTGTCAAGTACGTGAAGGCACACGAAAAATATGCCGAGAAATCAGGAAAAACTTCTCGACATATTTTTAAAATTTGTACAAAAAATCAAGTACTTTACATGAAGTTTTTGAGAGACTTCAGCATTAGCGGTAAGACTCCGCAAATTCCTTTGATACAGAATTACTTACACTCTTACACACATCTGCGCTGAAATCCATTCCGCAGCGGATGATTGCATCCCAATCCGCTTCCGTCAGTTCGGCAAGATCAGCCCGACGGACACGATATTTCAGCAACCCGTATACCACACCTGCATTAAAATTATCGCCAGCACCAATGGTACTTACCGCTTTCAGCGGAGTCACCGGATAATCCTTACATACATATTTCGTACGCAAACGGACATCACCATCAGCATCGGTACAAATAAAGTTCGGACAGTAGAATCCTACATGATTGCTGTACACCTTGTCAGCATCCGGCTGACGGAACATATTCTGAAAATCTTCCGTCGAACCCCTTAAGATATCGGCATACTCAAAGTTCTCTATAATAGTAGGCATCAACTTAATAGCCTCATTAGCATGCGTACTGCGGAAGTTGACGTCATAATATATGATTGCGCCTGCATCATGAGCACGGTCAAGCAACTCTTTCACTTTATCACGCAACACAGGAGTAATAGCAAAATAAGAACCGATCATGATAATATCATCACTCGATATTTCAGGCATATTTACTTCCAGCCTCTGGCGAGGATAGTCTTTATAGAAAATATACTCGGCATCATTCCGTTCGTTCAGAAAAGCCAGCGACACCGGCGACTTCCCCTCCGGAAAGACATTCACATTTGCCGTATCAACTCCGTTTTCGCGCATGTTTGCCAGAATCATCTCTCCCACACGGTCGTTTCCCGTTTCACTGATAAAGGTAACATTCTGCCCCATTCTTCCCAGTGAAATTACAGCGTTATAAACAGAGCCGCCCGGGACAGCCGCCTGTGGCTGTCCGTCGCGGAACAGAATATCAAGAATCGTTTCCCCTATACCGATAACCTTTCTCATAAGCAAAAATCTGTTTATTTACTCAACGCACGGGAGCGCTCGCCCAGATAACCTCCATGATGGCGCTTGCTATATTCTTCAATAGTAAATCCTGTCTGCTTCATAGTTTCTACCACCAGTATATCTCCGATAACAGTCATGATGGTAGTAGAAGTAGTAGGAGTCATACCCAACGGACAAACCTCGTCCGGATGTCCGGTAGCAAGACAGATATCCGCAGCTTCAGCAAGCGGACTTTCCGGATTTCCGGTAATGACAATCTTCTTCAACGACGGATTCAAACGATCAGCCAAATCGGTCAGTTCCACGATTTCACGCGTTTTACCCGAATTGGATATAAGAAGCAGCAAGTCATTTTCCTGCAAAATTCCCAAATCGCCATGTTGAGCTTCACTGGGGTGAAGAAAAACAGCAGGAATACCCGTAGAACAAAAAGTAGTAGCAATGTTCATGGCAATCTGTCCGGCCTTTCCCATTCCACTGGTTACCAGCTTTCCTTTTTTGCGGTGTACTTGTTCTACAATCAGCTCAACGGCCTTCTCGTATGCATCTGTTACGGGAATATTCAATACAGCCTGTGCTTCACGCTGCAACAGTTCGTGAATAGATGAAATCATATTATGATGAGTTTAGTAAATTAATATTCGAGTAATTGTTTCAGCTCATCGAAAGTGTTGGCCACAGTGAAATAATTTTTCAGCGGGCGATGAGCGAAGTGTTGTGTTTCCAGCCCGGCAAGAAATTCAAGAATCCCGTTCCAGAAACCATTAACATTATAAAATATCACTTTCTTTTCGTGATAACCTATTGTGGCGGCAGCCATGACATGAAATATTTCATCGAGCGTTCCCACTCCACCAGGCAACGCAACAGCCACATCTGCTTCTTGCAGCATGATATCCTTACGGTCACTCAGATTGACAGCACGAAACGTCACATCAAGCAAATCGCTGACAGCCCCCCTTTCTTCCAGCTTGGTAGGAACTACTCCCATTATCATAGCTCCATTTTCTTTTGCAGAGCGGGCAACAGCCTCCATAAGTCCTGTATTCGAACCTCCATAAATGAGCCACTTTCCGGTTTTACCAATCCATGCACCCAGTTCGGAAGCTTTTTCGGCATAAATCGGCTCGATGTGATCGGAAGCCGAACAGAATATTGCAATTTTATTCATAATACCTTAATTTATATAATACCGCAAACGGCCAGGAACAGCCAGTGCAGTCTGTAGCGAAGAAAATCAATATACCTGCAAATATCTGTATTTTTTCAGTTACGACAATAAGTATTATTGTATTTTTGCAACGAAAATCCATGCAAAGAAGAAAACTCATGCCATACAATACTTTTATTTTGCCAAACGGACTGCGTATTATCCACGCTCCCAGCCCTACCAATGTAACATATTGCGGATTTGCCGTCGATGCCGGAACGCGTGATGAATTTACCAACGAACAAGGGATGGCTCATTTTGTAGAACACCTTATATTTAAAGGAACCCGCAAACGCCGTGCATGGCATATCCTGAATCGCATGGAAAATGTAGGAGGCGATTTGAATGCCTATACTAATAAGGAGGAAACAGTTATATACAGTGCCTTCCTGAAAGAACATTTTTCCCGTGCCGTGGAATTGCTGACAGACATTGTTTTCAACAGTATCTTTCCCGAGCAGGAAATAACCAAGGAGGTAGAAGTCATTATCGATGAAATACAAAGTTACGAAGACAGTCCCGCAGAACTGATATTCGATGATTTTGAAGAACTGATATTTCCCAACCATCCGTTGGGACGAAACATACTAGGCAAGCCGGAACAGCTCCGCCAGTTCGGAAGTCAGGATGCACTTTACTTTACTGGAAGATATTACAAGCCTGCCAACATGGTATTCTTTGTTCAGGGAGATATCGATTTCAAACGGGTAGTTCGCACCATAGAAAAAGCTACGGCAGACATTCCTTTTTCAAACGTAGACAATAACCAACGTCAGGCGCCACATGCCTACCTGCCCAAGCAACTCACTCTACACAAAGACACTCATCAGGCACACGTAATGATTGGTGGACGTGGATACAATGCCTACGATGAACGACGAACAGGCCTCTATCTACTTAACAATATCCTAGGAGGACCCGGAATGAACAGCCGGCTGAACGTATCACTGCGTGAAAAGCGCGGGCTTGTATACAATGTAGAATCGAACCTCACAGCTTACACTGACACCGGAACATTCTGCATTTACTTTGGTTGCGATCAGGAGGATGCCGATTACTGTACCGAACTCGTACATAAAGAACTTAAAAAGTTATGCGACCGTCCGCTTACAACCACACAACTACACGCTGCAAAAAAACAAATCATCGGACAAATCGGAGTAGCAAGTGACAACTTTGAAAACAATGCACTCGATATGGCAAAATGCTTCCTACACTATAAGCGTTACGAAGAAAAAGAAGAAGTCTTTCATCGCATAGAAGCATTGACTGCACAACAACTGCAAGACATAGCAAACGAGATGTTTTCCGAGAATTATTTGTCAATATTAGTATATAAATGAAATATCTGCCTAAATATTTTTGTCTAATCATAAAATCAAAGCCAAAAATCAAACAAATATTACATTTTGACAAATGAAAATTTTTGTCAATCATACATATTTCATAAATTAGCCCCCACAAGAGTTAATAGATTATATCTATATATAAAAGATATTATGGGGGACAATGTTTTAATACTTGAAATCACATCAGGAATATGCTGTATACTGACAGCTATATTCTTACACTACTCAGCTATACCCAAAAGCAGCAATAAAAAGAATTATCAAAAAGGGTACACGGTAGTAAAAATAGCATCTTTAGTGCTAGGTATATCAGCACTATTGTTTGCCTACTTTGGAAATGTTATAGATACATATGATAAAAGAAGCTTTATACAGATAATACTTCCTGTAGAAACCCTATTGGTTTTCTGGGTATTTGTATACCCTCTATACGATAAAAACAAACTAAAGAATTTCCTTAAGTATCAGGTATTTTACACGACAGTATTATGCACAGCAAACATCATCTACCTATTTGTTGCAAAAGGGATGTCTGGAGAATGGGTTTATTATCTGCTGGTATCATGTTATGTCATACAATTTGCCTTTTACACAATAATATTTATTCATATATCGAAAATCTGGCTAAGGAAGAAAAGCACAGAGTCAAGCAACTTTAAAAAATATCCTTTTCGTATATGGGTAGCAGGATTTATCATAGGTGTAATGGGCATAGTAGCAGAAGTTTACCCAAACGAAATCTACTTACAAATATTCACTTTATGCTATACGGTATTTTTCATTTCGCTCGGCATACAGTATCACAACTATAGCATTATAGCTCCAGTTGGAACAGTAAGTCAAGAAGTTAAAACAGCCCCGGAAGAAACAAATAACAAGCCCGAGACACCTAAGCCCGAGGAAAAACGGCATGGACAGGGAAATGACATTATTAAAGAAAAAATTACAATATGGGTACAGCATAAAGGGTATCTGCAATTGGGCGTCACCATACAAGATTTAAGCCGTGAAATCGGCATAAACCGTACATATTTGTCAAATTACATAAACGAAACATACCAGAGCAACTTCAACGGATGGCTAAACGACCTCCGCATTGAAGAAGCAAAGCAAAAGATCATATCATCTCCTGAAATAAACTTGAGCGACCTTGCTGAAATGGTAGGTTTTGCAGATCAGGCACATTTCAGCAAGCAGTTCAAACAGAAAGAAGGCATCCCGCCCTCCGTCTGGCGAAAAGAGCGTCGAGCCCGAAATGAAAAAGTCTAATATTTTGTGCTTTTGTCGAAAAATACACAATTATATACAAATAGACAAGCGGGCACGAAGTATTTACGCCTAGATTTGCACAATCAAATAAAAAGCGATAAAAGAAAGTAAAGAACATTATCAATTATCATTCATTAATTAATTAAAAAGTATGAAGAAAAAATTCTATGGAGCTCTTTTGTTAGGAAGCTTGTTCCTTGCAGGGGGTATGGTATCTTGCTCTGATTACGATGATGACATCAACAGCTTGAATGAAAGAGTTGATGCATTGGAAAAAACAGTAGCAGAACTGCAGAAAGCCATCGAAGCTGGTGCTGTCATTACAAATGTTCAGAGCACTGAAAATGGTGTTACTGTTACTTTGAGCGACGGTAAGACTTTCGAAGTGAAGAACGGAACTAACGGAACAAACGGCGTTGATGGCGTTGATGGTAAACCAGGTTCAGTAGTTACAATTGATGACGAAGGTTATTGGTGCATCGATGGTGTAAGACAAACAGACAAAGAAGGTAACCCGTACAAAGCTCAAGGCGAACAAGGTCCTGCTGGCGAACAAGGTCCTGCTGGTGTAGACGGTAAAGACGGATGCTGGTATATGCCTAACGAAGATGGTTACTGGCACAAGCAGTATTATAATGAAGAAGGTACTGTTGTAGATGAAAAAACAGAAAACAGTTGGACAGATACAATTAAAAAAGATGTTGTAACTGTTGTTTACGATTCTGAAAATGGTCGTCTGTTAATCTCTAATGCAGAAGGCTTGCAGGAAGGTGAGGTTGTAGTTATCGAAACATGGGGTGAATTGAAGTCTTTGGCTGTAATTCCTTATGCTATCGATAAAGAAACAAGCATGCCGGTAGTTAGCTTCTATAACATCGTAAAAGATGGTGAAGTTTTGGAAAGCACTGATGCAACAGCTCACTTCCGTTTGAATCCGAACAATGCAAACATCAAAGATTGGGAATGGAGCATTATCGATCGTAAAGCTGTTGTTCGTGCAGAAGGTGACAATGTAAACGACCTGTTAGCTATTAGCGAAGTATCTCGTGGTGATGGCGAAATGATTGTTTCTTTGAAATCTAAAAAATCTATCGCAGATTTAAATGCTGACGAAATTGCAATCTTCGCATTGAACGGTACTAATACTGCAAATGGTAACAACATCGCTTCTGATTATGCAAAAGTTACTAGCGAAGATTTGAAGAATTTTGCTATCGTTAACGAGAGTATGCCTCGTGAATTCGTAACAAAATATGTATATCCGACAACAGAGCCTAATGTTCTCACTGACAGAAATGATGCAAAACTTGTTTACACTGAAAGTATTGATTTAAATACTTTAACCTATACATGGGCAAAAGACATTGATTCATATCACGGTGTAATGCTTGAAGATCTTAACATTGATGGCTTAACTTATGAATTCTCTAAACCTGAAAAATATTTAGGTAGTGATGGTACAACCAACCAACAAGAATTCGTAAACTTGGATGGAAGTATCGTAACAGTAAACGATTACACAACTGCTGCAATCGGACGTACTCCTATCTTCTTGGCTAAAGCATTGGTAAACGGTACAGTAGTTGCTACAGGTTATATCAAACTGGACATCGTAGAAAGTGCTCCTGCTGAAGATAAAGAAGATGAAGTATTAACAGTTGCTTGTGGTACTATCAATTACCAGAAACTGGATGCTATCTCAGCAAATACTAAAGTAAATGCTCTTGCATGGCAGGTAGTTAACCAGTTCTATAGCAAATATGGATTAACAGCAGAAACATTCCATACAAATTACAATGAACCAATAGCAAGCGATATTAAAGCTGAAACTGGTGTCGTATTAACTAACAATTGGTGGGATAACGGAAGTGCAACATCTTCTGACGCTGCTATCATTGATATTGATCCTGCTACTGTAAAAGTTGTAGACTTACTTGGTAAAGAACGTGAAGCTACTATCACATTCACTTCTAAGAATAAGAAAGTATATCCAAATGTAGTTGTTAAATTCACTTATACTATTAGTGATGATATCACATTCCCGGCTTTGAATAATGACTACTTGGTTGCTGGTGAAGAAAATATGGTAGAAGTGAAAGGTAGAATAGAAAATGGTACTTGGACAATGATTTCAGGTATTAAAGAACACTTCAAAGATTATTTATCTACTTATAAACTGGCTTCTAACCATGTTAACATGTATGCAGAATTACCGTTAAGAGTAGAAGATGAAGATCCATTCTTAGTTCAGCATGGTGCAGAAATAGTACTTAATGGAGAAGATGAAGTAATTCTTGCAAAGAAACAAGATATCCAGTTAACTGAGCCATTGACAACAGCACACCGTGACTACTTAGTATACTTCCACATTGTACTTGCAAATGGTGAACAGCAGACAATGAAGTACAAAGTTCGCTTCTCTACTCCGTTTGAAGTTTCAATAAATGAAGTTGAACTGAAGACATTGGCTAGCCCAACAACAGCTGACTTGGCTAAAGCAATTGTTATCAAGGGTGTAGCAAATGAAGTAATCTACGAAAAGGGTGCACTTGTTGCTAAGAATGCTGAAGCATATGCTATCACAAATGCAAACTATTTCGGTATGGTATATGGCCTGAGCGGTTCAGACTCAGACTCTTGGGAATCATTCGGTAAGCGTTTGACAGTTGCTAACGATGGAACTATTACATGGAACAATGAAGGTGCTCTTCTCCAGAATAATAAGATTGCAACTTCTGAAGCTACTGTAACAGCAGGTACTATTGCAGTTATCAAAGCTACTGGTAAGGTAACAGTTTTGAGTAGTGAAAATAGCAAAAACTAATTTCTCTATAGAGAAACACTAATATTAAGGTATGGGGGTGGCGGAGGTCGTCATCCCCATTCTTTTTAAATAACAAATAAAAGTTTAGCCTATGATTACTAAACGAATTCTCCCGGCAGCATTATTGCTGATGAGCGTAATCGCCGGAAACGCACAAACATCTTCCCCACAAATCAAGGAAGAAGGAAAAACAGAGTTTGTTCCTCATTGGTTCATGCAAGTACAAGCCGGTGCAGCACACACACGTGGTGAAGCGAAATTCGGAGACCTGATTTCTCCAGCAGCTGCTATCTACGGCGGCTATCAGTTTACACCGCTCTGGGGACTGCGTGCCGGAATAAGCGGTTGGCAGGCTAAAGGAGGATGGGCTGCCGACGGACAACTTTACAAGTATAACTACTTGCAGGGTAATGTAGATGCTACATTGGATTTGGGCAACTTGTTCTGCCATTATAATCCAGACCGTTTCTTCAATGCATACTTGTTTGCTGGTGTGGGCCTGAATGGTGGCTTCAACAATGATGAAGCTGTAGCATTGGCTAACAAAGGCTATGATCTGCGCTACTTATGGACAGATAATAAGATCAGCCCGGTAGGTAGATTCGGATTGGGTACAAATCTGAGACTGACTTCTAATCTGTTCTTCAATATCGAAGTAAACGCTAATGTTTTGTCGGATAAATTCAATTCAAAGAAGGCTGGCAATGCAGACTGGCAGTTTAATGCGCTTGCCGGATTTACTATCAAATTCGGAAAGACTTCACGCAAGACAGAACCTGTTTATTATGAACCGACTCCGCAACCGGCTCCCGTTGTAAAAGAAGAACCGAAACCGGTACAGCAGCCTGCTCCGGTAAAACAGGAAAAGGTAACTATGACAGAAAATGTCTTCTTCGCGCTTAATTCTTCTGCTATCCGCAGCGGAGAAAAACAGAAGATTGAAAAGCTGGCAGAATTTATGAAGAACCATGCTGAATGTAAAGTTACTATCTGTGGATATGCAGACAAGCAGACTGGTAATGCAGATATCAACATGCGCCTTTCTAAGAAACGTGCTGAAAATGTAGCTACCCAACTGAAAGAAATGGGTATCGACAGCCAGCGTATCACTGTAGATTACAAAGGTGATACCGTACAGCCATTTAGCACACCGGAAGAAAACCGTGTAAGTATCTGTATAGCTGAATAACAGAACCCTTTAATTCTTCATAACATGTAAGGAACGTCACTCTCCTATTCCCTAGGGAGAAGATGACGTTCCTTTTTTAGTTTTTGTACACGATGATGCTTTCCGAATGATGAATAAATCACTATCTTTGCGCAAACTGATAAATGTCGGGAAATACAAAACCATATATACACATGAAAATAGAAGATAAACTGACTGCCTCCGTCATCAACGGGGTAAAAGAATTGTACGGTGCAGAAGTGCCTGCCAAAATGGTACAATTACAGAAAACCAAGAAGGAGTTTGAAGGTCATCTTACGCTTGTGGTTTTCCCTTTTCTGAAAATGTCGAAGAAGGGACCGGAGCAAACAGCACAGGAGATCGGTGAATATCTGAAACAGAACGAACCGGCTATCGCAAATTATAATGTCATCAAAGGATTCCTGAACCTGACTATCGCATCGGATGTATGGGTTGAACTGCTGAACCGCATTCACGCTGATGCTCAATGGGGTATCCAGAAAGCTACCGAAGATGCTCCGCTAGTAATGATAGAATATTCATCACCGAATACAAACAAGCCGCTGCATCTGGGACATGTCCGCAATAACTTGCTGGGTAACGCACTTGCCAATGTAATGGCTGCCAACGGAAACAAGGTCGTAAAGACAAATATCGTAAACGACCGTGGTATCCATATCTGTAAGTCAATGCTTGCATGGCTGAAATATGGTAACGGAGAAACTCCTGAATCGTCTGGCAAGAAGGGTGACCACTTGATTGGTGATTATTATGTGGCTTTCGACAAACACTACAAGGCTGAAGTAGCTGAGTTGATGGAAAAAGGCTTGAGCAAGGAAGAAGCAGAAGCTCAATCACCACTGATGCAGGAAGCCCGTGAAATGTTGCGTAAATGGGAGGCAAATGACCCTGAAATCCGCGCTTTGTGGAAGAAAATGAATGACTGGGTATATGCCGGATTCGACGAAACATACAAGATGATGGGTGTCAGCTTCGATAAGATATACTACGAATCTGAAACATATCTGGAAGGTAAGGAAAAAGTGCTGGAAGGACTGGAAAAAGGTTTCTTCTATCGCAAAGAGGATGGTTCTGTATGGGCTGATCTGACTGCTGAAGGTCTTGACCACAAGCTGTTGCTGCGTGCCGACGGTACTTCTGTCTATATGACTCAGGATATTGGTACTGCGAAGCTTCGCTTCCAGGATTTCCCGATCAACAAAATGATTTATGTAGTAGGAAACGAACAGAATTATCACTTCCAGGTGCTTTCTATTCTGCTCGATAAGCTGGGATTTGAATGGGGTAAGGATCTGGTTCACTTCTCTTACGGTATGGTGGAACTGCCGGAAGGTAAGATGAAGAGCCGTGAAGGTACGGTAGTAGATGCAGACGACCTGATGGAAGCAATGATAGAAACAGCGAAAGAAACCAGCAGTGAACTGGGTAAGCTGGATGGCCTGACTAAGGAAGAAGCTGATGATATCGCACGTATCGTAGGTCTGGGTGCGCTGAAGTATTTCATCCTGAAAGTGGATGCTCGCAAGAATATGACATTCAACCCGAAAGAATCTATCGATTTCAACGGTAATACAGGTCCGTTCATCCAATATACATATGCTCGTATCCAGTCTATCTTGCGTAAAGCTGCTGAAGCTGGTATCACTATTCCTGCTGTTATCCCGACAGGTGTGGAACTGAGCACAAAAGAAGAGGGACTGATTCAGATGCTTGCTGACTTTACAAACGTGGTACGTCAGGCTGGAAGTGACTATAATCCGTCTATTCTTGCTAACTATGCGTACGATCTGGTAAAGGAATACAACCAGTTCTATCACGATTTCAGCATTCTGCGTGAAGAAAATGAAGCATTGAAGGTATTCCGTCTTGCTTTGAGCCAGAATGTAGGAAAGATCGTCAAGCTGGCAATGGGACTGCTCGGTATTGAGGTTCCTGAACGTATGTAATTAAGACATTAATCATACACTATCTTTTATTCACCACGGATTATACAGACTTCTACACATATGTGTGAAACTTCTGCATAGTCTGTGGTGAATTGGTTTATTGATATCGCTATTATACAGATTATGGCAAAGCAGCAGAAATTTTATGTAGTATGGAAAGGAGCGGAACCAGGAATATATACATCGTGGACCGACTGCCAGCTACAAATTAAGAACTACAAAGGTGCTATTTATAAATCGTTCGCTACACGTGAAGAGGCAGAACATGCTTTCGCTACTCCTGCATATGTGTATCTGAAGAAAAGTCAGACAGCAACACACGAACCGGAAGAGAAAAAAATCCCTGAAAATTTCGATTTAAACTGTCTGGCCGTAGATGCTGCATGCAGCGGTAATCCAGGACCAATGGAGTACCGGGGAGTGTATTTACTTACCGGACAGGAAATTTTTCATTTTGGACCTATGTATGGCACAAATAATATCGGAGAATTCCTTGCTATTGTCCATGGTCTGGCGCTGATGAAACAAAAGGGCATAAACATGCCTATTTATTCTGATAGCCGCAATGCGTTGAACTGGGTGAAACAGAAGAAATGTAAAACAAAGCTGGAACGTACCGCGAAAACCGAAGAATTATTCCGGCTTATCGAACGCGCAGAGAAATGGCTGAATGAGAATCAATATACTACTCCACTGCGCAAATGGGAAACTGATTTATGGGGAGAAGTCCCGGCAGATTTCGGCAGAAAATAACTTTCTGCCTTATTGTGCGGGTTGTGAACGCTTCAAAAGCTGAATGTATCGGGAATGATTTCTTCTGACATATCGCAATAGTTTTCGCCAAACTTTCTGACTAAGTAAAAACAACAGGAATATGGTTCCCACGATACATACTGCACCAAACAGTTCTTTCAGACTGGTCAGAAGCGTCTGACGGGTAACTTCTTCATACAATTGCTGGATGGAAACATCAGGCATCCATTCTTTTACCAAATCCATTTTACGGCTTATCAGACCGATATTATCCTGCTGCATGTACTTCAGCCAGCGGTTTAATATGGCTGTACCCAAAGGAGTAGCAATGCTGGTGCGGATAAAGCTTAATACACATAGTCCCTGAAAGAAATGTTCGAAAGGGACAGTCTTGGCTACATAGATGGTCAGCGATATATAAAGTATGCCGTGTCCTAGTCCTTTCAGAAAGTTGGGGATGTAAAGGCTTTCAATATTCAGGTTGGGATGGATAAGGAAATACATATAGTACTGATAAACTACTATCAGCATGAAGCCGACGGTAATAAGCAGTTTATAGCCTTTGCGCAGGACTACCTGGCGGTAGAATACAACTCCTGCACCTGCCAATATCCCGATAAACACACACCAGTTCAGCGAAACGGCATTCAGCATATCATATTTCAGAATAGCACTCATAAACATTTCCTGTAAAACTGATGATGTAGTGAGAAACAAACACAGCATCAGAAAAAGGAACAGGATAGTCGGGAAATGACGGTACTTAAACACATGAGGATGGATGTACGGACGGTGAGTCGTAAACATTCGGTTCACATTGATAAGGGTGCATACCACTGCCAGTACGATACAGCCTCGTATCAGAGCACTGTCAAGCCAGTCGTAATATTCGCCGTAAATGCATACAAATACAATGGAGAAAAGCACTACAGCCCAAAGAAGAGCACTTGTCCAGTCTATGCCATACAGAGGCATCTTGCGGGCCATCCGGAAGGGACGTGTAAGAAAAAATACGCATAACCACACGACAGCAAGCAGCCCAATGACGAGCCAGTGCATGTATTGCCAGTTTGCCCAATCGCTGATATGTATGGCTACAAGTCCGGAAAGCTGGATGCTTTCGAGTACAATGATATAGATTACCGGATAGAATACGGAAAAATTTCCTGAGGGGGTTACACTCAAACGGATATTTGAAAAACATTCAAATGTACCCCACATTCTGAAAAAACCGGAAATAAAGCACGTTACGACCAGTATGAAGATATTCTGCACGTGCATCGTCACCAGGTTGCAGCAGATAAGTACCGGACATACCATCATAAATATCTGTCGGGTAGTAAAGCGAAACTTCAGACGAAACAGAATGGGAAAAATCACTGTCATACCGATGAATGAGGCATATCCCGCCATCATCACATCTTCTTTCAGGCAACCCAATGCACTTGACATCTGTACAGACGTAGGAAGAAAAACTCCTCCGTTGAACTGAAACACCATTGCAAAGAACAAGGAAAGAAGTATGCACACGGAAGTGGGGATAAATTCCTTGAAATATAATATTCTAGGACGTTGTTCTTCTGCCATAATTTGTCTTTTATTGCAGTTTTACGTAACATTCCACGTTCATACCGGCACGTAAACGGCTTAGATTCTCTTTGCTGTTATTATGTGTAAATTCAATTCGGACCGGTATACGTTGTTCTACCTTTACAAAGTTTCCTGCCGAGTTGTCCTGAGGAATCAGGGAATAAAAGGAGCCGGTTGCATCTGAAATGGAAATAATCTGTCCTTGGTATTTCACCCCGGGTATAGCATCGACTGTCATTTCTACCAGTTGGCCCTGTTTCATATCGGTAGTCTGAGTTTCCTTATAATTGGCAATTACCCATTTTTCGGTTCCGTCTACAAGAGTCACCAAAGTCTGTCCCGATTGCACCAATTCTCCTTCATGGATATTTTTGCGTCCGGTCACTCCATCGGCTGTAGCACAGATTACAGTATACGACAAATTCAATTTAGCCAGATTCAAAGCAGCTTCTGCCAGCTTAATGTCCGATTCGTTCTGCTCCAGACGTTGGGTTTGTTCCTGTTTGACAAGCTCAGATGATTCTTTCTGACGCAACAACTGCTCGTAGCGGGCTTTCGTGGCAGCATAGTCGGTTTTTACACGATCGAACTGCTGTGGAGTGACTGCTTCTTCTTTCATCAGCTCTGCATAACGTTTGTAATCGGTTTCTGCATTCTGAAGGCGGACGCGCTGTTCCTCGATAGCAGCTTCGGTTACATAGATATTACTCTGAGTTGTATTGATGGTAGTATGCATAGCACTCTTCCCTGCCAGTGCATTCTGGTAATCAGCCTCAGCCTGTGCTACTTTCAGCAAATATTCGGTATTTTCTATCACCACCAGTGTATCTCCTTTCTTAACGGACTGATATTCTTCAAAATAGATTTTCTTGATGAATCCCTGTACACGAGTATTGATAGGGCTTAAATGTTGTTTCACCTGAGCATTGTCTGTATACTCCACATCACCCAGATGTATAAACTTTCCACATATCCAGCTGATTCCTCCAGCCAGAACCAATGCTATAAAAAAATTAGGGATAGCTCTTTTCTTATTTTTTATCATAACGTCTTATTCAGTTAATAGCTTTATTAGAGATTTCCTGTCAGTTTTTTCAATAAATAATACTGGTATAAAATACCTATCTGATAATTCGCCAATTGCAGTTCCATATCTAGCTGTGTGTTACTGGCATCCAGCATATCTGTTATCAGTGCCAGACCGTTTACATATCGTTGACGGACAATATTAAAGTTCTCATGTGCCAGTTGTACACTTTTTTTCTGTGTGCGCAAGCGTATATAGGCTTCATTCAGATTGACATATGCAGCATGAATATCATTCTCAGCCTCTTCTTCTGCCACTCTGCGTGCCTCTTCCATTTTACGGGTAGCAAGCTGTGCCTGTTTCAGTTTTCTCTTACTTTTAAATAAGGCATCAATATTATATGAAATGCCGACACCAGCGTACCAATATGTAAAATTGTTATTCAACGGGGGGACTTCTATCAAAATAGGTCCAGTGAAATCGTTTGCTGCTACCAGACTTATCTTGGGCCTTCTTTCAGCACGTATCAAATCCTGTTTATTCTTTTCTTGCTCTATTCTGATATCAGCCAGCCTGACCGACGGAGTATGATGTATTTCGAGCAACCAGTCTTCTTCTGTACGGTTTTCAACATTAAATTTCAGAAGTTCGGTTGTATCGGGGAGGATTAGCACATCAGGCTCCAAACCGACTGCTGTAGCCAGTTTATGGCTCAACACATCTATTTTATCTTTGACAGAAGTCAACGAAAGTTCCAGACTCTGAAGCTGAAGCTCATAACGGGTTATATCACTCTTCAGCGCCGTTCCCTGATGATAAGACGCCTTCATATCCTTTACCAGTAAGCGGGTTTGAGAAATATTGCTTTCGTAAACACGCTTCTGATTGTTTAACTGGAAAAGATCCAAATAATATCCAGCCAGAAGAAAACGAATATCCTGGCGGTTTTCTACATATTCCAGTTCTGCTTCCTTTTTTTGTAACTTGCTCCGTTCGATTCCTTTTGCCACAGCTCCTCCAGCATATATCACCTGACTTGCCTTCAACACAAAAGAATTACCAAAATGAGGCATATCTGCATGTACTGCATGGGCGAAATTTCTATCGGTCATCACTCCGTCGCCTATATAGTTCAGTTCAACATGTGCCTGAATAGAAGGTAAACGATCATTGCAAGCTACTTTTACCCCTTGCTCAGCTTCAGATCAAAATAAGCCAAGTTTATTCCTGATGAATACAGAACAACAAGAATATATATCGCTAATAAGCCGTTCCACGCACGACGACATTCTTATCAAGAAAACCGGTTGGGAAGCAATCAATTTCCAGGAGCATGCGCATGAGAAATTCCAGATTATTTATACACTTTCCGGAACATTGCATGTAGAAACCGGAGGAGTAAACTATTTTGTTCCGGAAAAGCATATAGCATGGATTCCGGAAAAAGCCAGCCATAAGTTATCGAGCAACAGCCGGCAGGTTTCACTCATCATCTTTTATATTAATTTGAACATCACTCCTGATGATGGGAAAAACCGTTTCTCAATATATAGCACCAATGGTATTATAGCCGAAAACCTGAAGTTCATCGCATCAAAAGGGAAAGTCATTACACGCGGAAAGCAAACTGATCTATACAACTTTGCGTTAAGCTTTTTCAATTTACTTCCACAAATGACATTAGGGGCAGACTTTCTGCTGAAAACACTGGTTATTCCCAATGATTCACGCCTGCATCTTATACTGAACTACATAACAGAGCACATACATGAAGACTTAAACATGGAACAGATAGCATCACAATATAACTTGTCAGTACGTAATTTAAGCCGGCTGTTTAATACATCAGGCATACACTTCAGCAGCTATGTAAACCATCTGCGTATTACACGTGCTATAGAACTCCTGACAGATGGAGATAATACGGTACAGGAAGTTGCTTACAAAGTAGGATTCAATACTCCCAACAACTTCAACAGAGTATTTAAACAAGTAACTGGAAAATCACCCAAAACATACATTAAGGGAATCTGAAAATCGACGAAATAACAATTCGTACTGCATGTAAAGTGAATATAAATGAAAGAAATCTCTCCACACTATAAAAATATGTATCTTTGTAAGTTCAAATTCAACAATATATGAAAAAAAGAATCGCGTACCTGATATTGGTCTTTGCAGTTATATTTATTTTCTTCATACTGCAAAAACCCTTTTTCATGCTTTATAATGATGCGCCCGGACGACTGGTTCCATTTAGCAGCTATTTGCAGGTAATGTTTCACGGAATGAGTCTCGATGCTGCTACTACAGGGTATCTTACTGCCATCCCATGGCTTACCATACTCATTAGTATATGGTTCAAGAAATTTCCTCTCCGTCAACTACTTGTAGGATACTACGCCATTGTCTGCTTACTGATTTCACTGATCTTTGTAGGCGACATGTGCCTCTACCCTTTTTGGAACTTCAAACTTGACGCCTCTGTCTTTTTGTATCTGGACTCTCCGAAAAATGCTATGGCAAGTGTATCTACGGGTTTTATTATACTACGGATACTTGTCATCCTGTTGCTTTCTGGATTTATAACCTGGATACTTTATCGGATTACTCCCCGATATCTGCCTCCAGCCAACAGAAAAATAACTGGTACACTTGCCACAATTCTGCTGGGAGGAGTACTTTTTATCATCATACGTGGAGGAGTGAGTGAATCAACCTCCAACATCGGTCAGGTATATTTCTGCAACGATGAGTTTTTAAACCATTCTGCCGTAAATCCAGCTTTCAGCCTGATAGCTTCAGCCGGAAAAACAAAAAACTACTCAGAACAATTCAACTACTTCGATGAGACACACCGTAAGGAACTGTTCGATAATCTTTATCCTACCGGAGGAGAAAACACAGTAGAATTACTAAATACCAAACGTCCGGATATCCTGATTATCCTAATGGAAGGTTTCGGTGCCACCATGGTAGAATCGCTGGGAGGCGTGAAAGGAGCCAGCCCTAATATAGACCGTTTGTCAAAAGAAGGAATTTGGTTTACGCAATGCTATGCCAATAGTTTCCGGACAGACAGAGGAACGATTTGCACATTTAGCGGCTATCAGAGCTTCCCGGATCTATCGGTAATGAAAATACCAGCCAAGAGTCGTACATTGCCTTCTATCGCCGGAAAACTGGCAAAAGAAGGGTATCATACAGACTTTCTATATGGCGGTGATATTAATTTTACCAATATGAAAAGCTATCTGCTGGAAAGTGGATATCAGAACCTGACCGCTGATACCGATTTCCCCATGAGTCAGCACCAGAACGCTTGGGGAGTCAACGATGATATAACCTTCGATCATCTCTATCAGATGCTGAAAGACCGAAGAGACTCCCCCTGGCATACCGCTTTTCTTACTCTGAGCAGTCACGAACCTTTTGAAGTACCCTATCACCGGCTGAAAGAAAAGCAACCAAATGCTTTTGCTTTTACCGACCATTGCCTCGGAGAGTTCGTAGAGCGTATACGCAAAACTCCTGTTTGGAACAATCTGCTTATCGTTTGTCTGCCCGACCATGGATTCTATTATCCAGCCGAAGGAAACGGACACGACGCACGGATACATCATATTCCAATGCTCTGGTTAGGAGGAGCAGTCAAGCAACCGATAGTAATAAATCAAGTGATGAACCAAAGCGATCTGGCTGCGACCTTACTTGCTCAACTCGGCATCGACCACAGTGAATTTAACTTCAGCCGAAACATACTGAGTACAGCATATACTTATCCGTTTGCCTATTGGACATTTGGAGGAGGTTTTGCATTTGCCGACAGCACAGGAGTAACATTAGTAGACATTAATGCCGACCGCCCGACGCTGGAGATACCTTCACCTGATGAAAACCGAATCTTGCGTGGAAAGGCTATCCTACAAAGCTCCTACGATGATTTGGGAGAAAGGTAGCGGTATAAACATTATGTTTAAACGGACACTGTTTCCTCAATTTAATCTCTGCAACAATAAACAAAAATAGCTCTGCCATCTCCAAAACAGGGGAAGTCAGAGCTATTTTTATTTATAACATGAATAACTTATAGGCTTTTCACAGAATCCAAACTTCAGACATATTTCTTAGTTATACATGTTTCCCGATGTATCATTTCATTATTCCACGAATTTCACTTTTGCAGCTTCACGCGGTTTAGCAGCTGGAGCCTCATCAGGATAACCGAATCCTATGCAATACAGCAATTCATATCCTTCACTAAATCCTAATTTCTGCAAATATTCGGCTGCTTCAGGAGTCTTCATAAAACGAGCTGGACTTCCCAAACAGCAACTGCCAATACCCATAGACCATGCTGAAATCATCATATTTTCAGCAAGCAGACCACAATCGAAAGGAGAACTTTCCGATTTCGTATCATGACCGATAAACACCACTGTAGGAGCATTACGGAACATATTCTTGAATGCCGGATCTTCAGCTGCTTTCGGATTGGCTTTCTTATATAATTCTGTTACTCCATTGATATAATCAGCATTATCTACAACACGTACTTCCCAAGGTTGCTTATTCATTGCATTTGGAGCATTGATTCCGCATTCTACAATCGTTTGCATCTTTTCCCGCTCTACCGCCTGAGGTTTATACTGGCGAACACTACGACGTGTCATGATTGTTTCTACTACCTGATTTTTCAAGCTATCCTGTACAGGAGTTTCTGCCGGAGCCTGTTGCTGTGCTCCTCCTCCACATGCCATCAATGGCAATAATAACACAGCAAAAGCTGTTTGTTTTAAGTTTCTCATAAGCAATCTGTTTTATTTAAATTAGAAATTTTCTTTCCAGCGTTATTTTACACAATATATCGACAAATCAACAGAAAAAATTGAACTTTATTTTCAATCTGGCATAAAAATAATTTTTTCTCCGCTATTTACACATATTTCTTTTAGAAAATTCAGAAGCACTTCTCTATTTCATCATTCCACAAGATAAAAAAATAAGAGGATACTCTTTCGAGTACCCTCTTACGTTGGTTATTTTGTAACTTTATATTCAAATTACAATTTCGGACCAGCAGCAACCAAAGCCTTACCAGCTTCGTTTCCAGTGAACTTAGAGAAGTTCTTAATGAAACGACCAGCCAAGTCTTTTGCTTTTTCTTCCCACTGACAAGCACATTCGTAAGTGTCACGAGGATCCAAGATCTTCGGATCAACACCCGGCAATTCAGTTGGAACAACGAAATCGAAGTAAGGAATAGTCTTAGTAGGAGCTTTTTCGATAGAAC